>Ga0207693_10001819_pt1 | contig 18709 bp, 17 predicted proteins | sample LARL81metaG_FD_184347 | JGI IMG/M metagenome (GOLD analysis project Ga0207693, IMG submission 184347) | Corn, switchgrass and miscanthus rhizosphere microbial communities from Kellogg Biological Station, Michigan, USA - LAR L8-1 metaG... | ecosystem: Host-associated > Plants > Roots >...
TGTTCTCGGGCCAAGGGAGCGCCGTCGGATGAGAAGTGCCGCGCCCCGCCTGCATCTGGGCGGCGAGCGCAGCTCTGATCTCCGCCGGATCGGTGATCGGCTCGGCCGTGGTCTGACGTATCGCTCGGGCCGGCCGGACCGAGTCGGGGTCGCGGACGATTGCGGCGAACGCGGCGGCGAACGGCTGCCACACAGCGGCAAGGTCGGACTGGACCAGGTCCACCCGCTCGAGCAGGGCCGGAACGTCGTAGTCGGCGAGTTCGGCCGCGTTCGCCGCAGCCCATCGGCGTACGCCGGCGGGGGTCGTTTCGATATGGAATTGGATGCCCCACGCGAGCCGCCCGATCCGAAAGGCCTGGACTTCGGCCCCGGGTGATGCCGCCAGCAGCACCGCACCAGGCGGCAGTTCGAGCACTGCGTCCCGGTGCCACTGGATGACGTCGGGGGTAATCGGCAGTGGCCCGAACAGGGGATCAGTGGATGCCGCGGCCCGCTTGGCGATGAGTTGAGCGCCGACCTGCAGACCGAGTGGGTTCGGGCCGACTCGCCCACCCATGGCCAGGGCCAGCAGCTGATGGCCGAGGCAGATGCCGAGAGTGGGTACCTCGGTGGCGACGGCCTGCGCGAGTAACGCCCGCTCGGCTGGCAGCCAGGGCGCAACATCGTCGGCGTCGGCGCTCACCCGTCCGCCCATGGCGATCAGTCCGGCGTACCCAGACAGATCGGCGGGTAATTGGTCGCCGGCAAACGGACGGGAAACCACCAGCGTGACACTGGCGTCACGGAGCCACTCTCCGAGCGGTCCGGCCGGATCACGCTCGTCGTTCTGGATGAGCAGGATCGGCGGCGCAGACACGACGCCCAGCGTACTGAGCGCCGGGATCTTGGACGGGAGTTGCCCTCAGCACCCGGCTAGAGCAGGGGCAGATACCGGCGCAGCTCGAACGGTGTTACCTCGGCCCGGTAGTCGTTCCACTCAGTGCGCTTGTTGCGCAGGAAGAAGTCGAAGACGTGCTCGCCGAGCACCTCGGCGACGAGTTCCGAGTCCTGCATGGCCCGGAGCGCGTCGGCCAGGTTATGCGGGAGCTCGTCGTATCCGAGCGCGAGTCGCTCGACATCCGACAAGGACCACACATCGTCTTCGGCTCCGGGCGGCAGCTCGTAACCCTCCTCGACACCCTTCATGCCGGCGGCAAGCAGGACCGCGAAGGCCAGGTACGGGTTGCAGGCCGAGTCGAGCGAACGCATCTCGACCCGGGTGGAGTTGGCTTTGCCCGGCTTGTACATGGGCACTCGGACGAGCGCGGACCGATTGGCGTGGCCCCAACAGACGTAGGTCGGCGCCTCGACGAGTTCGCCGCGCGCCGCGTAGCCGTACAAACGCTTGTACGAATTCACCCACTGGTTGGTGACCGCGGTGATCTCCCGAGCGTGGCGCAAGAGGCCGGCGATGAAGGCCCGGGCCGTCTTGGAGAGGTTGAGTTCGTCGGTCGGGTCGTGGAAGGCGTTCCGATCGCCCTCGAACAGCGACAGATGAGTGTGCATGCCGCTTCCCGGACGGTGCCGGAACGGCTTGGGCATGAAGGTGGCATGGGCGCCGACCGACAGTGCCACCTCTTTGATGACGTGCCGAAACGTCATGATGTTGTCCGCCATCGACAGGGCGTCGGCGTACCGCAGGTCGATCTCCTGCTGCCCCGGTGCGACCTCGTGGTGGCTGAACTCGACGGAAATACCGAGCGCTTCCAACGTGGTGACGGCGTCGCGCCGGAAGGTGTGGGTGCTGGGGTGGCTCGTCATGTCGAAGTACCCGCTGGTGTCGATCGGTTCCGGCTCGGTGCCGTCCGACGGGCGGTTCTTCAACAGGAAGAACTCGATCTCCGGGTGGGTATAGAAGGTGAATCCCCGCTCGGCTGCCTTCGAGAGCGCCCGGCGGAGCACGTATCGCGGGTCCGCCCACGACGGGGACCCGTCCGGCATGGTGATGTCGCAGAACATGCGAGCCGAGTCGGCCGGCCGGCCCTCAGGCTCGGGCAGGATCTGGAAGGTCGCCGGGTCAGGCCGGGCGAGCATGTCGCTCTCGCTGGCGCGGGCGAATCCTTCGATAGCGGAGCCGTCGAAGCCGATGCCCTCCTCGAATGCGCCATCCAGTTCCGCCGGGGCGACTGCGACGGACTTGAGCGTTCCCAGAACGTCGGTGAACCACAAGCGGACGAAGCGGATCTGGCGTTCTTCGAGGGTGTGCAGGACGAATTCCTGTTGACGGTCCACAGCGCTCCAGTCTTGCGTAGCTTTGTTGCGAGCAGGCTAACTCGCGCAGCGCCGACCCCGAGCCGCCAGCGCCTGGCGCGGGACATCCGCTGGACAGCTAGTGCAAGGCGCTACCGGCGACCCAGGTTGTCCACGGGACTGACCAGTCGCCATTCTGCCAGACCTGCAACGGGGTCCCGCCGGAGTTCCTCACGACGACCGGGTCGCCGATCTGGGCCGTCTTGTAATACCAGTAGGCGTTGTCGTGGTTGAGATTGAGGCAACCGTGCGATACGTCGGTGTTACCCTGCGCCCACACCGTGGCCTCGAGCTCGTGCAGGTACACGCCGTCGGTGCTGATCTGGGTCGCCCAATATATCGGCTCCTTGTACCCGAGCTTGGAGTTCACCGGCAGGCCGTAGGTCGACGAGTCCATGATCACCGGATTGCCCTGGCCGATCACCGTATAGGTGCCGTTCTGCGTCCAGAACGAGATCGTCTGACCGTTGACGTCGACGCTCCCGCCCCGGCCCATCGATGTCGGCATGACCCGCTGCAGTTTGTCGTTGAAGTACACGCTCACCGTGTGGGTGCGGTCATCCGCAATGGAAACGTGCTTGGCGCCGATCTTGAACGAGACGGAGGCGTCGGCTTGGCCGTAGAGGCCCGGCCCGACTTGCACGCCGTACACGTTGGCCGCGACCGTGACGGTGGTGCCCGGCTTGTAATACGCCCGCGGGCGCCAGTGCGCCGTCTGAGCGTCGGTCCAGTACCAGGACCCGATGACCGGTGGGTTGGTCGTAACCACCAGCGCCTTCTCGGCATTGGCCTTGTCGGTGATCTCCTCGTCGAAGTGCACGACCGGGACGATGCCGACCCCGTAAGTCGCGCCGTTTCGCATCGGGGTGCTTCCGGTCGTGGTGATATACGGCATGGTCATGTTGCCGGGGGTCAAGGTTGTGAACTTCTCGCTGCGGGTAACCGGCCGGCCGTCGCCGTTTGCCGCGGTCGCCGTCATCGTGTACGTCTTGCCGTACCCGAGAACCTCGGTCGCTGACCAGGAGAGCCGGTCTGGTGCCATCGCCCCGGAGACGGCATTTCCGTCCGGATTTACGAGCTTGACGGACGTCAACTCGCCGTCGAGTGCGGATACCTTGACCGGTGCAGTGGGGTTGACGGCCTGCGATCCACCCGCGGGACTGAATTGCAGCTCCGCTGGTGCGGCGGCCGCCGAGGAGGTGGCGGCCGGCGAGGATGATTCTGAACTCGAACTCGTCGGACTGGCTGTTGCCGACTGAGATGATGCGGCCTCGTGTCCCGTGCGGGAGCACGCCGTAGCGAGCAGCGCCAGCATGGTGACGACCGCGCCGACGGTACGCATGCGGTTCAGAACATCCACCCCCTTGCCGGGCGCCTGCGGCCCGGCGCTTCCCCCGTCATTCTCCCCTGCCTGCCTTGCTCTCACGTTCCCGCGCGCTCAATGCAGCGCACTTCCGGCCTGCCAGGTCGCCCAGGCGACTGTCCAGTCGCCCGAGTCCCATGCGTGTAGCCGTTGCGGGGTTCCCTCGACGTCGACGATGTCGCCGGGCTGGGAGAACTTGTAAAACCACACGGAATTCGCCGGCGAAACGTTCAAGCAACCGTGTGACGTGTCAATCTTGCCCTGCACCGGCACCGACCAGTCGGCCCAGTGGATGAACTCGCCGCCCATCGAGATGCGAACGCCGTACGGAATGCTGACTCGGTAGGATTGGGGCGAATTGTCCGGAACACCGAAGGATCCGGACGTCATTGTGATGTTCCTCTCGGCATCGACGACGGTGTGTAGCCCGCTGTTGGTCCACAGCGAGATTTTCTGGCCGTTGGTGCCAGCGATGGTGCCGCCCTTGCCCATTGACGTCGGCATCTGGCGCATCAGCGCGCCGTTCCGATAGACCCGGATGATCTTGTCGGAATCGTTGACCTTGGAGATCTGGGCCTCACCGATGCGGAATGAGGTGCTGGTGTCGGCTTGACCATAAAGGCCCGGACCGACCTGCACGCCGTAGATCTTCGCCGTCACCGTTACTCGGGTATGCGGCGCGAAGTACACCTTCGGCCGCCAGTGCACGTCCTGATCGCTGAACCAGTTCCAGCCTCCGAGCTGGGCCGGCACGGTCGTGACCGACAGCGCGCGCTCGGCGGCGGCCTTGTTACGGATCGGCTCGTCGAAGTGGACCTTGATCGCCTGGCCGACGCCGTAGGTCCGGGCTGGATTGAGTGCATAGCCTGCGGCCGTGTTGATGTAGGCCATGGTCATGTTGCCCGGCGTGACAGTGCCGAAAGCCGACGTTTTGGTGACCGTGTGGCCGGCGCCATTCGTGGCGTGTGCGGTGAGCGTGTAGCGCTTGCCGTACCCGAGCGGTTGGCCTGTCGTCCACGACGTCCGGTCTGCTGCCATCGTGCCGATCACGCCGGTTCCGTCGTCATTGGTCAGGGTGACGGATGTCAGCGTGCCGCCGCTCACGGAAGCGCTAATCGGCGCGATCGGACTGACCCCCGCGGTGCCGGACGCTGGTAGCAGGGTCACGCGCGCCGGTGCCGGAGCGGCTGAGCTGCTGGACGACGTCGCCCCGCCCCCGCTAGCCGGGCTGGACGAGGTCGCTGTCGGGCTGGTCGAGGTCGACCGTTGCCCCGTCGATTTGGTGGCCGTACACGCGGCGAGCGCCAACACTGCGACCGCCGCGGCCACAGCCCACCGAGCTCCCCCAGCCACCGCGTCCTCCGAAGCCACAACGACCCACGCGGACGGCGTAGGCCATCTTATTGTGACAATACGATCGGCCATACCGGCGTAACGCCACATCACAATCGGCTCACGCTGAAGCAACGCACAGGATCTGCCGGGGATCAGCCCGAGCCCCTCTGCCCCATGCGCGCGTTGGTCGAGCGACCGTCCGTGATCTCGGACATAATGCGCTTTAGCGACGCTATGGCCACTGATCGTCGGCGCGTGCATACGAGACGCGGCCGGAGATCAGGAGAATGGTGTTATGCCCGTGCTCCGAGTCGCCCTGGCGCAGGTCGACATCACGGTCGGTGACCTGGCCGGCAACGCCGCTGTCATCCTCGACCGCACGGCGGAGGCCTGTGCGGCCGGCGCCGACCTTGTCCTGTTTCCGGAACTAGCGATCACCGGGTATCCACCCGAGGACCTGGTCTTTCGGTCGTCCTTCCGGGCGGCGTCGCGAGCGACGACCGAGAAGCTCGCCGCCGACCTAGCCGCTAGGGGCTTCGGTGACGTGGGGGTAGTCATCGGGTATGTCGATGACGACGCCGGGCCACGCAACGCCCTCGCGTTCTGCTTCGGTGGCCAGGTCGTTTCGACCTACTTCAAATATCACCTGCCGAACTACGGCGTGTTCGATGAAGCCCGCTACTTCGTCCCGGGAGCCCGATTCGAGATCGTGCGCTTCCGAGGCGTCGACGTCGCCCTCACCATCTGCGAGGACTTGTGGCAGGAGGGTGGCCCGTTCATGGTGGCCGGGGCAGCGGGCGTCGGCCTGGTCGTGAACATCAATGCCTCGCCGTTCGAGCGCGATAAGGACGAGGTTCGACTGCCGCTTCTGCGGCGCAGAGCCCGAGAGGCAGGCGCCATCGTCACCTACGTGAATACCGTCGGCGGCCAGGACGAGTTGGTCTTCGATGGCGACTCGATCGTGGTCAGCGCGGACGGTGCCGTGTTGCTGCGGGCGCCACAGTACGTAGCGGGCGTCCATCTGATCGACCTGGCCCTGCCTCTGGCAGTCCCCGATCCGGCCCCGCCGCCGGCTGGATTGCCAATGACCGTGCACCGGCACGACACGGGCACACCGCCCGCTGCGGATCGGCCGACTGCGGCAGGATCGGTGGCCGACCGGCTCGGCGACGAGGCCGAGGTTTGGGGAGCGCTGGTCACAGGGACGCGGGACTACATCCGTAAGAACGGGTTCCGCTCCGTCGTGCTCGGCCTGTCGGGCGGTATCGACTCAGCGGTGGTAGCCGCCGTCGCCGCTGATGCGATTGGCGGTGACAGGGTCTTCGGTGTGTCGATGCCCAGCGATTATTCGTCGGAGCATTCCCGATCGGACGCTTCCGACCTCGCCCGACGAATCGGCGCGCATTATCGGGTCGTACCCATCGCGCCGATGGTGGCCGAGTTCGTCTCCACCCTGGGGCTCACCGGCGTCGCCGAGGAGAACGTCCAGGCTCGGGTGCGCGGGACGACGTTGATGGCGCTGTCGAACGCCGACGGGCATCTGGTTCTCACCACGGGCAACAAGAGCGAGTTGGCCGTTGGCTACTCAACGATCTACGGCGACGCGGTCGGCGGCTTCGCGCCGATCAAGGACGTGCCCAAATCGTTCGTGTGGCAGCTTGCGAGGTGGCGCAACGCGCAAGCCGAAGCGGCGGGGATGGAGCCGCCCATCCCGCAGAACTCGATCGACAAGCCACCGTCCGCAGAGTTGCGGCCGGACCAGCTCGACAGCGACTCGCTTCCGGACTACGAGTTGCTCGACGCCGTGCTCGCGAGGTACGTCGACGGCGACGAGGGCTTCGACCAGATCGTGGCCGAGGGGTTCGATCCGGAGCTCGTCATGCGGGTGGCTCGCATGGTCGACACCGCTGAATGGAAGCGCCGCCAGTACCCACCCGGGCCGAAGATCAGCTTCAAAGCGTTCGGGCGCGATCGGCGGCTGCCGATCACCAGTCGCTGGCGCGAGCACGCACTCGAGGCCACTGGCTGACACATCCTCCCCTGAGGTCGACCAGCTCGGGTGACAACGTTCACAGAGACAATCCATGGGCGCGCAGTGCACGATGAGGGCGTTCGTTCCACACCAGGAGCCCGGGGACCGGCAGGCCGGCCTCGAGGAGAGAGTGGGTGCGAGATGCCCGAAACCCTCTACGGCGGAGTGCAAAACCGCCGCGTAACCATCCGCGATCTGCAGCGCGCGACGGACGCACACGAGCGGTGGGCCATGCTCACCGCATACGACTATTCGACGGCCCGGGTATTCGACGAGGCTGGCGTGCCGGTTCTCCTCGTCGGTGATTCCGCTGCGAACGTCATCTACGGGTACGAGACCACCCTGCCCGTGACCGTCGACGAATTGTTGCCGCTGGTACGTGGCGTCGTGCGCGGTACGAAGCGGGCGATGGTCGTCGCCGACATGCCGTTCGGGAGCTATCAGGCCTCGCCGACTCAGGCGTTGGAGAACGCGGCGCGCTTCATGAAGGACGGTGGCGCTCAGGCAGTGAAGCTGGAAGGCGGCCACCGGGTGCTGCCGCAAGTCGAGGCACTGGTGAACGCCGGTGTGCCGGTCATGGCTCACCTCGGCCTGACTCCGCAATCGGTCAACGCGTTCGGGGGCTACCGGGTGCAGGGTCGGGGCGAAGAGGCCGCGCACCGCTTAGTGCAAGACGCAAAGGCAATGCAACAGGCCGGCGCGTTCGCGGTGGTGCTCGAAGTCGTGCCGTCTGAGCTCGCTCGCGAGGTCAGCGCTCAGTTGCACGTTCCGACGATCGGCATCGGCGCCGGACCGGACTGCGACGCCCAGGTGCTGGTCTGGCAGGACATGGCCGGCCTACGCACCGGTGAGCACAAGCCCAAGTTCGTCAAAGAGTTCGCTGACATGGCCGGGCTGCTCCGGGGCGCCGCCGAAGAGTTCGCCGCCGAAGTTCGTGCCGGCACCTACCCGGCCGACGAGCACGCGTACCACTAGTGTCGCGGGACACTAGTGCGTGCCGACGTGTCTGAGTTCGCACTGCCGCGACGCACACCAGAGCTGCGCTCTGTCAGCGCGATGGTTGTGGGGCTGATCGCGAGGCAGCCGATTGTTCGTTTCATCGATGACGGCGGCACAAAGCTCGCCGGGCACCGCCAGCTCACTGCACTAGCCAGTGACGTCGAGCGGAGCACCGGCGAGCGGTGCGTGACCATATCGAGTTAGCCGATCGAGACAGTTCGCGTGCCTGGCTGCCTCGCTGGTCGCGTGCTGGCTAGCTGCTCGCGCGCTTGGCCGGAGCCCTCTTCGCGGGAGCCTTCTTCACTGCCCGCGAGGTTGTGGCCTTCGCCTTGGCCGGGGCCTTCCTCACTGTCTTCGTGGCTGTGGCCTTCGCCTTCGCGGGAGCCTTCTTCACTGCCTTGGTCCCCGATGCCGTCTTCTTCGCGACGGTCTTCTTGGCGGGCGCCTTCTTGGCGGGCGCCTTCTTGGCCGGAGCCTTCTTGGCCGGAGCCTTCTTGGCCGGAGCCTTCTTCGCAGCTGTCTTAGCCGCTTTCTTCGCCGGCGCCTTGCGTCCGGGTGCGGTCATGCCGTGCCTCCTCAAGGGCAACAGTCGCAGAACGTCGATGATCAGTGGACGATGCTATGAGTATCAACGTCAATACGCCACGCCGGATTTTCTTTGCGGGCGTCAAGCCAGCGATGGGACAGTACGACGTCAGTCGTCGTCCTCCCAAGCAGAATCCTCTTCCTCGTAACGCTTTTCTCGATCGGCGATCGTCTGTAGCGCCCCTGCTGCTTCTTCGGGAGTGTTGAACGGTCCGATGCGATTTTGACTGTCCGTCTTCTCGAAGATCTCCACTCGATGATGGTCCAGGCAGTACCAGTACGTGCCTTCGAGATCTTTAGCCATCGCCATCGCCCCTAGGTTTCACTGTCGTCGATCGATCGTCGATGACGTTAGACCGCGATGACTCTTCCCACGAGAGGCGGCGGACGAGTCGACCTATAAGCCGGGTCCTGTTCTCGATGCTCGTCGCATCAAGTGGCGACCATCCATCTCGGCCTGCCGTCACCGGCAGGCTCTAGCGGTCCACCCGCAGGCATCGGGCGGGCCACCCTCGATCGCCTGCGCGGGTTCGTCCGGTCTCCCGCACGAGCCCTTCTCGACCTTGCTCCGGGTGGGGTTTGCCGAGCCGTCCCGGTCACCCGGAACGCTGGTGGTCTCTTACACCGCCGTTTCACCCTTACCGGTTCTCGCAAGAACCGGCGGTCTCTTCTCTGTGGCACTGTCCCGCGGGTCACCCCGGGTTGCCGTTGACAACCACCCTGCCCTATGGAGCCCGGACTTTCCTCGGCGAGAACGGTGAATACCGTCTCGACGCGGTCGCCCGGTCGGCTCGTCCGCCGCACTGGGAATCCTACGCGGGACGGTCCATGGCGTCGCGGCCAGGGCGCGTCTCGCACTCCCACGCGATCCTGCGCGGCGAGCAGCGACTGCGGCACACGCCCTAGCCTCGGCACTGTGACCGTCACCGATATCGGCCTGCTCTGCGCGGCGGGTCTCGTAGGTGGCTTCGTCAACGCGATAGCGGGCGGTGGGTCGCTCGTGCTGTTCCCTGCGCTCGTGGCCACTGGGATAAGTAGCGTCGCCGCAAACGTCACCAATTCGGTCGCGTTGTGGCCGGGATATGTCGGAACGCTCTTCGGTCTGGGCTCCCTGGTGCACGATCAGGCGAATCGAGCGCGGTCCCTGGCTCCGACCGCGGCCGTGGCGGCAGCGGCCGGCTGCGCACTCCTGCTGCTCACCCCCGAGCGTGCGTTCGACCTCGTCGTACCTGCGCTGGTCATTCTGGCTAGCCTGCTCGTCGCGGCCCAACCGGCGATCACCCGCCGCCTGAGGGATAACGACGGCCGACACCGAGAGCGGCCGCGTGCACTGCTCATCACTGTTGCCGTTAGCTGCGTTTACGGCGGCTACTTCGGCGGCGGGCTAGGCGTGATCCTGCTCGCCGTCATCGGACTGACGTTGGCCGCACCGCTGCGTCAGACGAATGCCCTCAAGAGCATCATCTCCGTGATCGTCGCCACCGTGTCTCTTCTGGCCTTTGCCTTGTTCGCACCTGTGCACTGGCTCGAGGTGGCCATCGCAGCGCCAAGCGCGCTGCTCGGAGGAATCCTCGGTGGCCGGTTCGCACGGAGCGTCGACGAGCGCCTGTTGCGCGCAGGCATTGTCGTCTTCGGCCTCCTCGTCGGAGGTTGGCTGACAGTACGCGCGATACGCGGTAGCTAAAGCGCGGTAATCAGGATGGGCCCGGGCCGTCGAGATGACTGGTCTCATTGACCAGCCGGACCGACGAGGCGCCGTCGAGGAAGTAGTCGATGATCGACACCGACGCCGGATCGAGATGAAATCGGAACAGCGCGCTTGGCGGAGCGTCGAGGGCAACTCGTAGCAGCGCTTTGATCGGCGTGACATGCGTGACGACGACCACTTGCCCGTTCGGGACGCTCGCGACGATCTCGTCGCGAGCGCGACGGACTCGGCGGGTGAGCTCGGCGATCGATTCACCCTCGGGGGGCGCGACGTCGGGTTTCGTCGACCATTGCACCCACTCATCGGGCCATTCCCTGACGACTTCGTGATACGTGAGCCCCTCCCACGCGCCGAAGTTCAGCTCGGTGAACCCTTCGACGACAACGACGGGCAATCCCAATCGGTCCGCAATGGCGTCCGCGGTCTGCCGGGCCCGGGGTAGTGGCGAACTTGCGACGAGGCTGATCGCGGAGTACGTCGCGAGGCGATCGGCAAGCTGCTTGGCCTGCTGTTCACCGAGGTCGCTCAACGGCAACGCGTTCCCGCCCGAGAACCGATTCTCGACGTTGTGCGCCGTAGCCCCGTGCCGAACCAGGATCAGCCGAGTCGCTGCACCCGTCGGGGGCATCCACGCACCTGCCGGTGCAGCCGACGATCGAGGCGATCGTGCTGCCGTCGGACGCGTTGCCGCTTCGTCCATCGCCTCGTTGGCGAGCCGGTCGGCATGCCGGTTCTGCTCGCGCGGAACCCATTCGAACGAAACCTCGGCGAAGGAGCTCCGCAGCTCGGCGGCTTCGCGCGCGAGCGGCCGCAATCGCTCGTGCTTGACCTGCCATCGGCCGGACAGCTGTTCGACGACGAGCTTGGAATCCATGCGAACGATGACCGATGTCGCACCGAGCTCAGCCGCGGCCTGCAGCCCGGCGAGCAGGCCGCGATACTCCGCGACGTTGTTGGTATCAACGCCGATGGCGTCCTTGCGCTCGGCGAGGACCGCACCGGTGACGGCGTCGCGCACGACGGCGCCGTAGCCGGCCGGTCCGGGATTCCCGCGTGATCCGCCGTCTGCCTCGACGATGACGCGCTCAACCATGCTGTTCAGAGCCCGGATTCGGCGGTGCGCACAAGGATGCGCCGGCAGTTGTCGCAGCGGATGACGACGTCAGGCGCTGAATGGCGCGCGGTGGCGAGCTCATTGCCAGCCAGCTCGATCCGGCAACCCTCGCAGCGACGGTTCCGCAGGAGGGCAGCGCCTACCCCGCCACTCGCGAGCCGGATGCGGTCGTAAAGCTGAACCAGATCGGCTGGGAGTTCGGCGGCTATCGCTTGACGGTCAGTCGCGTGTCGCCGCTCTTGCTCATCGATCTCGGCCCAAGCGGCATCTCGCGCGCCTTCGAGCTTCTCCCGTTCCGCGTCGAGGTCGCCTCGACGGGTCGCGACGGACTGCAGCTTGGAGTCGAGGCTTTCCCGTTGCTCCATCATGTCCAGCACGTCATCCTCGAGAGAGCTCTGCCGTCGGGCCAGGGTCGCGATCTCGTGTTGTAGGCTCTCGAGCTCCTTCGCCGGCAGGCCTCCCCCCGTAAGCCGTCGCTCGTCGCGCGCCGTTCGCGCTCGGACGTTGTCGACTTCGGCTTCGAGCCGGCGCTGATCGGCATCGACGTCGGCGAGTCGAGTCTCCAGCTCAGCCGCTTCCGTAGCGAGGACCTCAGTGCGCTGTGTCGCATCGGCGAGCGCGGCCAGCTCCGGAAGTGTGCTGCGGCGGTGGACCAATTGGGCAAGCGCCGTGTCGGCCGCCTGTAGGTCGAGCAGCCGCAGCTGGGCGGCAGGGTCGGCGTTCACAGTCAGGTCAGGCTCGATCCAGGTGATGGGGCGTGAAGCGTCCACGGATCGGTGATCTCCGCGGATACCGTCACCTTAAGACCCTCCTGCGCGAATCGGGTGCGCAGGCGGGCCGCGACGTCGGAGAGCCACGGTGCCTCAGTCGCCCAGTGCGCGGCATCGACCAGGCCCATCGCGTCGGTGCCACGCTCACTCACCGCTTCCAGGGCCGGATGATGTCGAAGGTCGGCGGTGAGATATGCATCCGCTCCGGCGGTACGCGCGGCCTCGACGAGAGACCCGCCTGATCCGCCGCATACGGCGACCGTCCGGACCGGTCGATCGGGACGGCCCGATGCCCGTAGGCCCCACGTGGTCGGTGGCAAGGCATGCGCCGCGAGATCGACGAAGCCACGCAACGTCGTGGCTGACGGCAGCTCGCCCACCCGGCCGATGCCAATCGAGGCCGCCGGTTCCGGCAGTCGAGCATAGAGATCGAACGCTGGTTCCTCGTACGGGTGCGCCGCCCGCAAGGCCTGCAGAACGTCGCCGCGCAGACCTCGGGGCACCACCATCTCGACCCGGGCCTCGGCGACCTCCGACACCGCTCCGACCTGGCCGGTAAACGGGGTGGCAGCTGGCTCGGGCCGGAACGTCCCGATGCCAGTGGCACTCCAGGCGCAACGCTCATAGTTTCCGATGCGCCCGGCCCCGGCCGCGGCCAGTGCATCGATGACTCGCACCAGATCTGCCAACGGCACGAACACCACGAGCTTGTCGTCCGGGTCGAACGGGTGCGGCTCCAGGGGACGCAGATTGCCGAGCCCGAGCAGGTCGCCGAGCGCGTCCGACACTCCGGGATTGGCTACATCGGCGTTCGTATGAGCCACATAGTGCGCGATCCGGGCGCGAATCATCCGATGGACCAACACGCCTTTGGGGTCGTCGGCCGGGACACCGTGCACTGGGGTCAGCAGAAGCGGGTGATGTGAGACAAGCAGCTCGGCGCCGACTCTCATCGCCTCAGCGACGGTAGCGGGTACCGCATCGACGGCGAGCAACACGTGATCGACGTTGTCGTCGGGGTCGCCGCAGACAAGACCAACGGCGTCCCAGGACTCCGCTCGGCGTGGGTCGTACCACTGCTCGAGCACCATCCGAAGCTCAGCAACTCGGGGCACGGCAATGACGCTACCGGCCGGATACTCTTGATCAATGGCGTCGCCCGCCGGCTGGCGCACTCTTCCGAAGCGGCCCCGGGCCGTCTTGCGAACATTCCCGTTCACGCTGGGCGCATTCGCCGTCATCGTGCTGGTTGGATTGCTCTCCGGCACCTTGTGGCACGCGCTACGCGACCGGCCCCTACTGCATAACGTCGCCTATGGTGTGCCGGCCATCGAGCACGGGCGGTGGTGGACACCGGTGACCGGGTCGGTGTATGCCCTGCAACCGTCGGGCTACATCGCCGCACTGTTGGTGTTCGTGGTCCTCGTCGGCTTCGCGGAATGGCGTTTGGGCACGCGAGCGACGGCCATCGCAACGGTCGCCATTCAGCTCGTCGTTGTGCTCCTCACCAGCGTCCTGTTCATCCCATTGCGTGCGACCGGTTGGAACTGGGCGGTCGACCTGGCCCACCGAGAGCTGACCGGCTTTCTACCGGGTGCGTTCGGCGCGTTCGCGGCAGCCACCGTCACGCTGCGCGCGCCCTGGCGCTCGCGCATGCGGGTCCTGCTCATCGGTTACGTCGTGCTGCTGACGCTCTACCGCGGCGCCCCGCGCGATGTCGAACAGCTGTTGGCTGTTGGCCTCGGACTGTTGTTCGGACCGGTCCTGGAGAACCGCGCCCCGGCCTTCGCCCTTCCTCGAGTGAGCCGGCACGAATGGCGAATGGCCGCCGCGTTCGTCTTCGCGGTATCTGCCGCGATTCGCTTAGTGCTGATCATCGCGCCCAGCAGCGCGGCCCCGTTACGCCCGCAGGTCGGCCAAGGGTTCGACTGGACCGACCTGGTCTTTGGCGTCCTGCTGCCGCTCGTGCTCGCCGAAGGGCTACGCCGCGGACGACGCCTCGCCTGGCAAATAGCCATGGTCATTACGGTCATCGAGTGCCTCGCCCTGCTCGGCGTCGTCACCGTCATCGCCGCGGTCATCATTACCGGCACAACCGACACGCGATACGACATCGACTCGCTCGGCGCGTCGATCGCGGACGCACTGCTGTGGCTGACGCAGCTGGGCGTTCTTTGGCTTGGTCGCCGGGCGTTTCGCGCGACCCCGTGGCGCGATCGGCGACGTGCGGCAACAGCGGACACCGCGACTCGGAGCGACGTGCAGCACATCCTGCGCGAGGTCGGTGGCGGCCGGCTGTCCTGGATGACCACCTGGGACGCGAATGAGTGGTATGTCGAACCGGACCGCCCGGGATACGTCGCCTACCAGACGCACGCCGGTGTGGCCGTGGGGCTGTGCGATCCGGTCGCCATCGACGCGGCCGAACGTCGCGCGATGGGATTGGCCTTCATCGACCATGTCCAGGGCCGTGGGCTGCTCCCCTGCTTGTTCTCGGTGACAGGCGAGGTCTGCGAGTGGGTGCGGCTCGACGGATGGCGCACCGTCGAGGTCGCGGTCGAAGCGGTGATCGACCTGCCCGATCTGCAGTTCAAAGGCAAGGCTTGGCAGGACGTGCGCTCAGCGCTCAACCGCGCGTCGAAGGAGGGCGTGACGTTCGAACTGGGCGCGTTGCACGACATGCCGGCAAGCCGCATTGCCCAGGTCCGGACGATCTCCGAGCAGTGGGTCGGTGACAAGGGCCTGCCGGAAATGGGGTTCACCCTGGGTGGGGTGGATGAGGCGCTCGATCCCGCGGTCCGGGTCGGCCTTGCCGTCGACGAGCACGGCACGGTGCACGGCGTGACCTCGTGGCTGCCCATCTATGGTCCGGGTGCAACGATCCGCGGCTGGACGCTTGATGTCATGCGCCGGCTACCGGACGGCTTCCGTCCGGTCATGGAATTCTTGATCGCGTCGTCATGCGTGGCGTTCCGGGAAGAGGGCGCGTTGCTCGTGTCGCTGTCCGGCGCCCCGCTGGCCGGCGACCCGTCCACTAACCCGGACGCGAGCGCAGTCGATGCGCTGCTCGGATGGCTCGGCGAGCAACTGGAACCGCTGTACGGCTTTCGGTCGCTCGACCGGTTCAAGTCGAAGTTCTTCCCGCGCCACGATCCGCTGTACCTCGCCTATCCGGACGAGGCTGCTCTGCCGCGCATCGGGCTCGCCCTTACCCGGGCCTACCTGCCCGACGCAAGCTTCGTCGACCTGGCCGCCGCTGGCTTGCGTTCCCGGACAACGGCAGCCCACTGACCACCGACGCCGCGTTCTAACGTACGGCGCTAGGAGGACGGGACCAGACTCAAGTCGATGCGGCAGGGTTTAGGGCCGCCCTGGTTGGACAGATACTCGCTTTCCGGCAGATCAGCGTCGGTGGCCGGGATGCGCAGGACCAGGTTTGTGGCGGTGTCCGGATCGATCCCGAACAGGTCGAGGGCACGAAGTCGTACGGTCGCGATGCGGCTCGATGGTGCCGCCTGCAAGGTCTGGGTCCCGTCGCCGTAGCTGATGTACGCATTGATCCAGCGGCAGGGATGGCGGTGAATGTCGTAATGATGATGGTGCCGGCCGCGTCCGCCGATGACTTGCGCGAGGGTGAGGTTGACGTCGATAGGTTCGTCATCGTCGTCGAGGAAGATCAAGTCGTCCGCGACGGTAATGATGTCGCGGATGCGCGCATCGTCGTCGAAGACCTCGAACGCTTCGATACTTCGACGGGGGCGATGCAGGTGCAGGAGCACGGACCGGCGCGGCGGCTCAGGTTGGGGACTCGAAGCCGAAGTTCGGGGATCAGGACTGTCGTTCGCCGGGTTGTGCGAACTGGGCATTCTTGAGAGCCTTTCTGTGCTGGTCGAGATACCGGCGTTGACGGCCTCCGCCCCGGCCAAGGGATAAGCGGGGGCCGTCGCTCGTGGATGGTTACCGCGCGGGTCGAGCGGGTGGTTGCTGGGTCAGGTCTTCAGATACCCCCTTTCGTACACAGCTCTTCGGCGACTAGGAACTGAGGTTCAGTCGCAGGCTGCGTAGGAGTTCTTCGGCTTCAGCTACTCGTTGGACGACGTTCGGGTCCCCTCGAAGCTTGTCCAGCTCGGTCCAGGGCACGTCTCGGATCGTCTTCATGGCTGCGTCCAGTTGGTCGACCAGACCATTTGCCGGTTTGGCCGCGCCGGCGACGCGAAGCATGGCGGAATCAATCGTCGCGTCGTCGTCGGTGAAGTGTGCGCGCGCGACCGGATCTCGAAGGATGACTCGAAGCTTGCGCAGATCCTTCGAGTTCGTGATCTGTTGGCGGGCTACTTTCGTGACCACGGCATCCACGATCGAGGGGGTCAGCAGCGACTTGTTCACCCCCGTGAGCTCACGAGCCCACGTGATCGCGGACGCCGGATCCCGCAGATTCGTGAAGCGTTGGGACAGCTCGAACACCTGCACGAGCTTGTCTAGCTCCCGAACGGTTGTGCCGAGGATGTTGGCCGCGCTGGCCCGGCCGACGAGCTCGACCAGGCGGTAGGCGACCATCTCCTTTTCCTTGGCGTCCCATTCCTTTCGCTGCCGGTGGATGTAGATCCACGCCCGCAACCGCTCCTCGTCGGTGAGGGTGCGGTCGGTGATCTCGACCGGAACCTGGGAGAACTGCGACTTCCCTTCTTCGACCAGCGCCATGGAGTTCGTCCAGCGCCGCTCGCCGTCGATGATCCGGTACTGATCGGGCCGGTCGGGGTGCGGTTCGACCAACAGTGGCTCGAACAGTCCCTCGTTCGCCTCGATCTGCCGCTGCAGCTCATCGTCCTGTTTTGGTCCGAGCCGTGGCTGTCGGTCATTGGGTACCAGATCGGCCACGTCGAGACGGGACCGCCGAGTGCGGATGACGGTGCCACCCAGCCGTCGTTCTTGAAACGCCGCTATCTTCGCGGATCGGCGATGCCGGTCCGGTCCGGGCTGGCTCATGTCGCTTCCTCCGACTGACCGGCGGGCGTCGTCAGGACTAGGTCGATCTCTGTGACGAGCGTTCCTCTCGCTTGCTGGATCTCGCGGATCAGTTGACCCCGCTGTTTCCAGGTAGCCGTATGCGCTCGATGCTCCTTGACGTCGAGGTCGAGAAGCTTGTCGGACACGGTGCCAATCTGTTCGAGGAGCACCGAGCAACGATCCGAGGTGATGAAGTCGTAGAGCCGCATCGTGTTCTCGGCCCGGGCCTCGTCGCTGAGGCGTAGCGTCGCCTGCTGCACGACGTGCTTGCGGATCATCTGCGCCAGCGCGAGGACGCGGGCTGGATTCGCGACGATCACTCCGTCCTGGACGTAGAGCTGCGCCTGGCCGGCCGGAAACACGCGCGTGACCAGCACGGCGTGATCGGCCTTTGCGGCGATCTTGTCGTCCAACAGGCGGCTGACGTAGCTGTTTCGCCAGGCGGCTCGACTTTTTGAGTCATAGACGATGTGCCCGCACTCTCGACCGTTCTCGATCACCGTGTGAACGAGGTCGGCGCCAGGCTGCCCCCTCTTCACGCTGACGATCGTGTCGCCCGGAAACTCGTCTCGCAGCTGCTCGTACAGGTTCAGCTCAGCGCCTTCCCCGAGCTCAGCCGCCGCGTTGTGTGCGACCTGACGCTGCAGCTGCGCGAGCCTGGCTTCGAGCTTCTGGCGGTCTGTGAACGCCTTGGCCTTCTCGGCATTGATCGCCTCGACGGTGACTTTGTCCAGCGCGTCGCGCTGCTCCCGCAACCGGGCTTTGAGAACGTCGTCGTCATGCGCTCGTTGTTCGGCCAGCCGCTGGTCCGCCTCCGCTCGAAGCCGGGCTGTCTCCGCGCTGGCGGCCGCGACCGCAGCACGGGACTTCTTTCGCTCCTCGTCTCGAGCCGCCCGAACCAGCGACTGAACCTGCTTGTTGGCTGCCTTGATTGCCGCATCGGCCTTTCGCCGCGCGTCGGCCGCCTGCGCCTCGAAGAGCCTGTTGGCCTTCTTGATCTGTAGCTCCGCCGCCGCCTGTACCTGAGCGAGGACCGCGTCTTGTTCGTCGCGAAGGCGACGCTCGAGGTCCCGCGTCCGCGCCCGCTCGTTCGCCCGGATACGGGCCTTGATCTCGATGAACTTCTCGTGGGCGATCGGCTGTCCGCACCACGGACAGGTGTCCTCCATCGTGGCCGGCTGGCTCATCTCGCTGGCGGGCAGAGTAGCCACAGGAGCAACTCCTAATAGGTCCTAGTAACTCCTAGCTTTCACAGGGCGACGACATATGTCAAGCGAATCTGAACGAGGTGATTGGCGCCAGAGTGACCGACGAAGACAGGACGCCCGCATGGGAGGGATATGCGGGCGCCCTGCGGGTCGGAAGCCTACTACAAACTTGTAGGACGACGGCGCGCGTGCGCAGACCGGTGAACAAACGCCCCGCACCTTCGTCGGCGCGGGGCGTTCTCTGTTCGATCGGCGCGAACGGTTGCGGGGTCGTTTTCAACGTCTGCTCGGCCGACCGC
>Ga0207693_10001825_pt1 | contig 18675 bp, 11 predicted proteins | sample LARL81metaG_FD_184347 | JGI IMG/M metagenome (GOLD analysis project Ga0207693, IMG submission 184347) | Corn, switchgrass and miscanthus rhizosphere microbial communities from Kellogg Biological Station, Michigan, USA - LAR L8-1 metaG... | ecosystem: Host-associated > Plants > Roots >...
GACCTCACTACCATCAGCATCGACGACAACTTCTTCGACCTCGGCGGCCACTCCCTCATGGCCACTCAGGTCGTCTCCCGCATCCGAGAGCGGTTCGCGCTCGAGCTTCCGATGCGGGCCATGTTTGACCGGCCCACCATCGCTCGTCTCGGCGAGGCCGTAGTGGAAGCGCACGACGCGCCGGAAGAAAATTTGTCGATTGTAGCCGTGAGCCGTGAGGGATATCGCTCGTAACTCTATTGCGATTTGGAGTCAATGGAATTTATTAGGCAGTTCAAATGAATGCGCTAGAATAGACGCAGCTCTCACTCCCTCCCCTAGAGCCGCGACAGGGATACGCCTGCAATCATAAGAAGTGGAGAACGTGGGGAACTCTGGCGAAAATTTGACAAAGGCTCCCAGCTATGTTTTTCCAGCTACTTTCGCCCAACGGCGATTGTGGTTTGTGGAACAACTCCAGCCGGGAGGCACCTCGTACCTCGTGCCTTGGGCGCTCCGGCTCGAAGGAGCGCTGAACCCTGAGGCACTCTTCGAGAGCTTGAATGAAATCGTGCGGCGGCACGAGGTGCTCCGCACTACCTTTCGACTCCACGACGGGATGCCGGTACAGGTAGTGGCCGAGACCCTGCGGATTCCTGTACCAGTTCTTGATCTCAGCACCTCGGCAACTGCCAACGAACAGGCAATGGCGCTGGCACGCGAGGAGGCACGCAGGCCTCTGGACCTGGACATCGGACCTCTCGTTCGCGCACAGCTATTGCGCATAAGTTCGAACGAGCATCTGTTGTTGCTAACACTGCATCACATTATTTTTGACGGCTGGTCACGTCGCATCTTCGTGCAGGAACTCGCCGCCCTTTATGAGGCATTCTGCGCCGGCAAGCCTTCGCCGCTAGCTCCGCCCAAACTACAGTACGCCGATTATTCGGTGTGGCAACAAAAGGCGCTCAAAGGCAAGAGCCTCGAGCGACAGCTCACCTATTGGAAGGAGCAGCTCGCGGGTGCGCCTGCCACGCTTGAGTTGACCACGGATCGCCCTCGACCCGCCATTCAAAGCTTCAATGGCGCGAAAGCGTCCCTATCATTTTCCAAGGAATTCAGCGAGCAATTGAGTCGGTTCAGCCGCGAACAGGGTGTGACGCTGTTCATGACTCTGCTGGCAGGCTTCCAAATCCTGCTCTCGCGTTACAGTCGTCAGGATGACATTGTCGTCGGGACGCCGATCGCCAATCGCAATCGCGCCGAACTTGAAGAGATGATCGGCTTCTTCGCGAATACGCTGGTAATGCGTGCCCGACTGGCGGAAGACCCTACGTTCCGCGCACTTCTCGGACAAGTCAAAGAGAGCGCCCTGGGTGCATACGCGAACCAGGACCTGCCTTTTGAGAAGCTTGTCGAAGAACTTCGGCCCGACCGGAACCTTTCGCAAAATCCACTCTTCCAGGTGTTGTTCTCTCTCCAGAATGCCCGGCGGCAAGCTTTCGAATTGCGTGGACTGAAAGTGAGCTTGATCGACGTCGGCGACAGATCGGCAAAGTTCGACGTCTCTGTGTTTCTTACTGAAACATCCGACGGGATTCGCGGACGCTTTGAGTACAACACCGACCTCTTCGACGCGGCGACGATCGAGCGCATGGTCTCGCACTACGAACTACTGCTGCGAGAGGCTCTTCACTCTCCCGATGTTCCGATTTCATCCTTTCTCCTTTTGACTGCAGAAGAACAATCGACGATTCTGGGTGAATGGAACACCGCGACCACGGGGTACTCTGACGGTGCCTGCCTGCATGACTTGATTGAACAGCAGGCGGCACGAACCCCGGACGCCATTGCTTGTGTCCAACCAGGTGAATACGGGGAAGCAGACCTGTTCTTGACCTATCGTGAATTGAATGGCCAGGCAAATCAGCTGGCCCACTTCTTGAAGAAGCGAGGAGTCAGAACCGGCGACCGAGTTGCAATCTATCTAGAGCCTTCACTGAGGACATTGGTCGGAGTTCTAGGGATTCAAAAAGCCGGAGGGGCTTACATGCCACTCGACTCTGCTTATCCGGCGAATCGAATTCGGAGCATGCTGGAGGAGATCCATCCCCGCCTGCTGATCACACAAGAACCGCTCCTGGCTTCTCTGTCGCTCGTCAACATCGACAACGTGTGTATCGATTCTGCATGGAACGATATTCAACTGGAACGTGACAGCAATCCACCTCGAGCTGCAGGACCCGACAATCCGGCTTACATAATCCTGAATTCTGGTTCGGGGCAGACAAAGGCCGCTCCGGCACCTCACCGAACAGTGGTAAACATGCTGGGAGCCATTTTGAAGACGCTTCAGATGGACTCCGAAGATGTGTTTCACGCACCGGCGTCTTTCGCGTTCGACCTTTGCAGTCCCGGGATCTATCTGGCATTGGTCACGGGTGGCCGCGTTGTCGTTACGCGACGCCGACCAGATACCAACTCTGACGAACTCAGCGCTCTATTACGCCGCATGGGCTCGGTACAGCCCGTTCCTTTGCCGCCGTTCCCGCGCACCCAGGCGCTGCCGCTTTCATTCGCGCAGCAGCGGCTGTGGCTCCTGGATAAGCTGGATCCGCGCAGTTCTTTGTATAACCTTCCGCTGATCCTGCGCTTGAAGGGGCCGCTCGACGTAAGAGCAATGCGCCGGGCGCTGAACCGCATGGTGGACCGCCACGAGTCCCTACGCACTTGGTTCATGACCAAGGACGGGACCCCAGTGCAAATGATCACGCCGTCTCTGGAACTCGATCTCGGCATCACCAGCGTGATGGCTGTGCCGGAACGAGTGCGCGAAACCGAGGCGAGACGCCTCATCATGGCGGAAGTGGATTGTCCCTTCGACCTTTCGACGGGACCGCTAGTCCGCACCATGCTGGTCAGGATTTCTGACGCTGACCACGTTCTAGTCCTAAGCACACACCACATCATCAGCGATCAGTGGTCGGTTGCGGTGCTGCGCGATGAACTGGCCGAGTTCTACCAGCAGGAAGTCACCCGCGAATACCGAGAGCTGCCTGCGCTTCCCGTTCAATACGTGGACTACGCTGCCTGGCAGCGGCAGATGATATCGGGCACCGTGCTGAATGAGCAGTTGCGCTACTGGAAGCAAGAACTGAAGGGTGCCCCGCCGACCCTGGAGCTGCCGACGGACCGGGCGCGACCTGCGGAGCAAACCTTCCGGGGAGCAGATTTCGCGTTCGAGATTTCAAAGCCTGTGACAGAGCAATTGTTGGCGCTTGGACGCCGTGAAGGCGCCACCCTTTTCATGACCTTGCTGGCGGCATTTGACATCCTGCTCTGGCGGTATTCCGGGCAGGAAGATATCGTCGTCGGATCGACGGTTGCCGGACGCTCGCGTCCGGAATTGGAAAAACTGATTGGGTTCCTCACCAACACCCTCGTCCTTCGCACGAGAATCGAAGGCAGTGATACGTTCCGGCAGTTGCTCGCGAAAGTGCGTGCGACGGCAACGGGTGCGTACGCGCATCAGGACGTGCCCTTCGAAAAACTGGTCGAGGAACTCAACCCAGAGCGCGACCTCAGCCGGAATCCGCTGTTCCAGGTAATGTTCGCCGCGCAAAACGCGCGATCATCGAAACAAACGATGGGCGGGCTTGAAATCGACCGGATCCAGGAGGCGGTCACCACATCACGGTTCGATTTGACGCTCATCGCCACTGAGCGCGAGTCCGGCCTGCACATGGTATTCGAGTACGCCACGGACTTGTTCGACGTCGACCGCATCGAGCGCATGCAGCGGCACTGGGTCACGCTGCTTGAGGCCATCGTCTCCAACCCCGACTGTCCGGTTGCCGAACTGGGACTGCTAGAACAAACCGAGCGGCAACAAGTATTGGTCGATTGGAACGCAACAACGGGACTATCGCCCTCCACATTGCTACACGAGTTCGTCCAGAAGCAGGCTCGGCGCACACCCATGGCGATCGCCGTCATCGACGGCACTGCCCGCGTTTCCTATAGCGAGCTAAATGGCCGTGCGAATCAACTCGCGCGCAAACTCCAGAGCGTGGGCGTCGGTCCAGAAGTACTCGTGGCCGTCTGCACCGAACGTTGCGCCGACATGATTGTCGCGCTGCTCGCAGTGCTCAAGGCAGGCGGCGCTTACGTGCCACTTGACCCCATGTATCCCAAGGACCGCCTGGCCAAAATACTTGAGGATTCCCACGCCAAGGTGATGATCACACAGGAGCCACTAACCTCGGTCCTGCCGGCAAACTCCGCTCAAGTGCTATTGATCGACCGCGACTGGGCCTCGATTGCTACAGAATCCGGAGCGGATCTGGATGTTCCGGTCACTGCCGAGAATCTGGCGTACGTTCTGTTCACTTCGGGTTCGACTGGACGCCCGAAGGGGGTCGCGATCGAACATCGCAGCGCTTCAATCTTCGTGCAGTGGGCACAGACCGTATTCACGCCGGAAGAACTCTCAGGGACGCTGTTTGGAACATCGATCTGTTTCGATCTTTCGATCTTTGAAATGTTCGTTCCGCTCAGTGTCGGTGGAGCAGTGATCATTGCGCAGAATGCGTTGGCATTGGGCGACCTGCCAGCGGCGAACGAACTCCGGCTGATCAACACCGTGCCCTCGGCAATTGCCGAACTGCTGCGCATGAACGCGGTGCCGAACACCGTGCTCACCGTGAATCTGGCCGGCGAAGCACTGCCGGAAACTCTGGCGCGAGAAATCTACAAGCAAACCAGCGTGCGCCGGTTGTACAACTTGTATGGCCCTACCGAAGACACGACATACTCGACCTACACCCTGGTTCCGCGCACGGGCGAAGTTACCATCGGTCGTCCCATCGCGAACACGCAGGCTTACATTCTGGACTCACGACGACAGCCGATCCCTATCGGTGTTCCGGGAGAACTCTATCTTGCTGGTGACGGACTGGCGCGCGGCTACTACGGCCGTGACGATCTGACCGCCGAGCGATTTCTCGCGAATCCGTTCTCACAAATGCCTAACGCCCGGATGTATCGCACAGGCGACCGCTGCCGCTACCGCGCAGACGGCACTATCGAGTACCTGGGCCGCATCGACAATCAGGTCAAACTGCGTGGCTTCAGAATCGAACTGGGCGAAATCGAGAGTCTGCTGGCGCAACACCCTGCAGTCCAACAGGCGGTAGTTGCGGTGTGTGAAGATCCCCCCGGCGACAAACGTCTCGTCGGATACATCGTTCCGAAGTCTGGCCGCCAGATCAGCGCTACTGACACCCGCGACTATCTGCGGCAGAGCTTGCCTGACTACATGGTGCCTGCGGCGCTGGTCGAACTCGACACCATCCCTCTCACCCCCAATGGCAAAGTGGACCGTAAGGCCCTACCCAGTCCCGACCTGCCCCAGGGCCTCATTGGGATCGTGGTTGCGCCGCGCAATGTTCTTGAGGAGAAGCTGCTGGCGATCTGGAAGCAAGTTCTTCAGAACCCTGGCATCGGTGTCACTGACAACTTCTTCGAACTGGGCGGTCACTCGCTCATGGCGGCACGGCTGGTTTCAGAGATGGGGAAATCCCTCGAGCGCAAGATTCCGCTCGCAGCTCTGTTCCGCGGGGCAACCATTGAGGCAATGGCGAGAGTGCTGCGCGATGGCACCGAATCGGACGTTGATCCTATTGTGATGAAGGTTCAGCCGGGGCGAACCGCTCCGTTCTTCGCCGTTGTAGCGCCGGGGGTGAACGCGCTGGGTTACGCGGCTCTGGGACAGGCCATGGGACACCAGCAGACTTTCTACAAGCTCCAATCGCATCGTCCCGTGCGCCCGGACGCACCGATCACCCTCGATGACATGCGCACCATTGCTCGTGACTATGTCGCTGCGATGCGCGCGGTGCAGCCGAATGGGCCCTACTTCCTGGGCGGAATGTGCGCCGGAACGCACATCGCCGAGCAAATGGTGCTGCAACTGGAAGCTGCAGGCGAAAAGGTCGCATTGTTTGCCATCTTCGACACCTGGGTTCGCCAGAACTCGCAAGTCCGCTGGAAGTGGCTGGTTTACTACTATCGGCAGAGACTGCGGGGCATGCTGGGCCTCTCCCCAAAACAACAACTCAGGATGGTCCGCGACGCGTTGACCAAGAAATTGTACCGTGTTGCGACTCTGTCCCAGCCCGTCGAGACTTCGTGGAGCAAGCTTTACTGGCCAGGCAAGGATTTCCAGACTCCACGATTCCAAGCGCCTGTGGCGCTCTTCAAGCGGCCTAAGCAGCCCTTCTACTACATAAAGGATGAAGCGATGGGATGGGGCGAGCGCTCTTCCGGCGGAGTACACATTTATCGCATTGACTTTCCGCATCGCATGTTGAGAGATCCTTATGTTCGCGAGCTCGCCAGTCGCTTGCGGGAATGTTTCTCCCGAACGACTCCCGAGCCAGTTGAGAGACTCCAGGTCTGGCCGGCGGTCAGCGAGCATCGCTCGGCGACCTTCGACGTTGAAGCATGACCCTCGCCCACGTGAACGCGACGACTGATTTCCGTTACTACCTCGGTGTTCACGAGGTACATGTATGGCACGCCGAACTAACGAATGTCGAAGACGCACGTCATCTTGAGCCAATGCTCTCGCCCGACGAAAATGAGCGTGCTGCGCGCTTTCGATTCCCTGAACACCGCCGCCGCTTTGTGATCGCCCGGGGACGGTTGCGTCAGCTGCTTGCAGCCTATCTTGAAGTTCTGCCGCGCGACGTGGGCTTCGCTTATTCAGAAGCGGGCAAACCGGAATTGTCAGCATTCCACAGGAGTGATCTCTGTTTCAATGTGTCGCATTCCGGTGATATCGGAGTATTTGCATTTGCACTGGGTCGAAGAATCGGAGTGGACGTTGAGTGTATTCGCTACGATGTGGACGTGGACGAAATCCCAAGACGTTTCTTTTCTCAACTGGAGCAACAGACTCTGGCTGGCCTGGAAGGCCGCCAGAAGATCGAGGGATTCTTTAATTGCTGGACAAGAAAAGAAGCTTACGTCAAGGCAGTTGGCTCAGGCTTGTCGCTGCCCCTGCGGGACTTCGACGTCTCTCTCGCGCCCGGTGAACCGGCGAGACTTCTTGCCACCCGCCCAGTTCCCGATCTGGCTTCAAAATGGAGCATGGCATTGCTCGAACTCGGGCAGGAATGCGCGGCAGCAGTGGTGGTAGAAGGTTCGATTGAAACGCTTGTTGTCAGGCAGCTTACGCAGCCGTATCCGCTCAGTCATCGATGTGACCTCCGGCACAGGTTTTCCTCTCTGAAATAGTGCACAATTGCTCAAGATGACGGTTGTTTCCGAAGCTACGCCGAACCCCAATCCTGCGCCGCCGCCCGAACACGTCCAGTTAGATGGGACGCTGGTCCGCGGGTTGGCATGGACGGCTGGCATGAAATGGGGGGCACAGATTTTTTCCTGGGCCTCTACGCTGATCGTGGCGCGCTTGCTGAGCCCCGACGATTACGGAATCGTCGGAATGGCAACCGTGTATTTGGGATTCGCCAACCTAATCAGCGAATTCGGCGTGGGCACGACTGTAATCACACTTCGGGATCTTGCGGAAGAAGATGTCGCACAGTTGAACGGTTTCGCTGTACTGCTGGGAGTGGCAGGTTTTGCTTTGTCCTGCGTGGCCGCAGTTCCATTGGGTATCTTCTTCAAGTCTCCGCGACTGCCGTGGGTTGTGGTCGCAATGAGCACGACATTCATCATCAGCTCATTCCAATCGGTGCCGGCCGCCTTGCTGCAGAGAGATCTGCGATTCAAGCTGATCAGCGTCATCGATGGAATGAAGGCGTTTGCAATGGCAGTCGTCGCGGTTATATTTGCGGCGGCAGGCTTTCGCTATTGGACGCTTGTAATCGCCGGAGTATCGAGCGCAATCGCGGGAACAGCATTGGTCTTATCCCAGCGCCGCCACCGGATTGCGCTGCCCCGCCCCAGCATACTGAACCACGTGTTGCGGTTTAGCTGGCACATCATCACGGGGCGGATCTCCTGGTACACATACTCAAATTCCGATTTCGTTGTTTCGGGGCGGATTCTGGGACAGCAGGCGCTCGGCAGCTATACGGTTGCATGGAACCTGGCTACTGTGCCAGTGGAGAAGATAACCGGGATACTCAATTCTGTAACGCCCGCGCTCTACTCTGCGGTTCAAAAAGACAAACCTGCACTGCGGCGGTACATGCTCACACTGCTTGAGGGGATTGGTCTGATCACGTTGCCTCTCAGCATCGGCATGGGACTTGTGAGTCGCGAATTCGTTCTCGTTTTCTTGGGAGCGAAATGGGAACCGGCCATTGCTCCTTTGATGTTTCTCGCGTTTTACGCGAGCATCCGGTCATTGAGCCCGATTATCTGGGCCGTCCTGAATGTAGTCGGGGATTCGGCGTATGGGATGTGGAGTTCGATCACAATGGCGATCGTAATGCCTACAGCCTTCATCATCGGCAGCCACTGGGGAAACGCCGGCATTGCAGGCGCCTGGATGATCGGCTTTCCCATGGTCGCGATTCCGGTCACAGCGCGAGCCTTTAAGAAAGTCGAACTGCCGTGGAAAGAGTTCTTTCGCGTCCTCTCCCCCTCGATTACAGGTTGCCTGATGATGACAGCTGCAATACTCGGCCTGAAGGATATTCTGCCGCCGCATCACAGCCTGGCGTTACGCCTCGCGTTACTTGTTCTCTCCGGCGCTATTGCCTATATAGGGGTGGCGGGAGCCCTCAGCTACTCGCGTCGCCACGCACTCATGCGAGCAATTAATCTGCTGCGGAACCGCGGATCTTCAGCCAGTATTTAAAGGTTTTTCCTTTTGCCATTCCTTCAGCGATTTAGGTGACCTTTCGTGTGCTCCCTTTGTAACTTGGCGAGGAACGCGCCGTCGCCTAAAGTCAAGGCAATCAGGCCAGAAACCGCGTTTTACAGCTAAACCCATGCAGTCATTGCCCCGTCCGGGAATGGGCCTTCGGCAAACGACGTGCATCTAATAGCAATATGTGGCCTCTGCGCCATGGTTTTTGGTGCAATTTTTGGATGGTTGAGGAATGAAGTACATAGGACTGATTTTTTGTATCGTCTTAACACTCGGCGCGGCAGTTTACCCTGCTGCGGCCCAGAGCCAGGCCTATGTCGCATCTGGTCTTTCGGTCAGTTCTCCGGGAATCGATTCCACCCAGCCCGACATCATTACCATTCAGAAGCGCGTGGACGAAGTTAACGTCCTATTCATCGCCATGGACAAACATGGCAAGTTCGTTCGTGATCTGAAAAAAGACGATTTCAACGTTCTTGACGACCATAAGCCTCCACAATCAATTGTGCGATTCTCGCAACAGACTGATCTACCCTTGCAGCTTGGATTGTTGATCGACACTAGCGGATCGATTCACGGCAGGTTTGATTTTGAGCAGAATGCCGCCGCCGGGTTCCTGCAGCACACTATTCGCGCTAATTTTGACCATGCATTCGTAATGGGTTTCAACGCGCGCAACCACGTTGCGCAGGACTTCACCGATAACGTGAGCCTGCTGCAAACGGGCATTTATCACCTGCAAGATGGCGGAGGAACGGCACTCTTCGACGCGATTTATACCGCGTGCAAGGGTCACATGATGAAAGACGATTCTGATCGTCCGGTACGCCGAGCAATCGTGGTTGTTAGCGACGGTGAGGATAATCAGAGTGAACACTCACGCGCGCAGGCGATTGAAATGGCGCAACGTGCGCAAGTTATCATTTACACGATCTCCACCGACGATAGCGGCCTGATCTTGCGTGGCGACAAGGTTCTTCAGCAACTCGCTGATTCAACAGGCGGGCGCGCATTCTTTCCGTACAAGATGAAGGACATCAAGAACTCCTTCTCGGCGATTGAAGACGAACTGCGCAGCCAATATGTGATCTCGTACCACCCTGCAGATTTCGATGCGGACGGGCGCTACCGATCGATCCAAATCACCGCCCTTAAAAAGGACCTGCAGGTGCGTGCCCGCACTGGCTACTTCGCCCCGACGCAGTAATTCTAGTAATTCCGGGATCGAAACGCTCCCTTTCAGTGTTAGAATCGCATCCAACGAAATAGACCATTCAAAGAGCTTTTCGCAATGTCTTCTCGGAACCTCACTCTGGCTGTCTTTCTCGTGTGCATAGCTATTGCCGCCTCAGGGGCTGTCCAGCACCGCAAGGTTGCGCCCGGAAAGAAGAAACCCGCCGCAGCTCAACAGGAACCCGTAGCAGCGCCTCAGCAGCAGCAGCAGCCAGCCCCGCCTCCGCCGACACCGGAACAGGGCCCATCGTCTCCTCCCGAAGTCACATTGCGAGGGGGGCAATTAACCATTCTTGCCAAGAACTCGACGTTGGGCGATGTTTTGAATGCCGTGCGCACGAAGACGGGTGCGTCGGTGGATATGCCTCCCGCTTCGAATGAGCGAGTGGTAGGCCAATTCGGCCCAGGCGCCCCCCGGGACGTTATGGCTCAACTGCTGAATGGCTCGCACTACGATTATGTCCTGCTGGGATCTGCAGGTGATCCTGGAGCGCTGAAGAAGGTGGTCTTAACCGCTCGCGCGAGCGGCCCAGAGCCGGCCCCCGGGCCCCAGAACAACCAACCTCAGGTATACAACGACAGTGTTCAGGCAGTCCCGCAGGAACAGGACCAGCCCGCTGACGAGACCAGCAATGACGTCCAGCCGGAACCTCTGCCACAGGCGGAGCAGGAGGAACCTCAGGGCGATCAGCCGCCGCAAGGGCCTAATGGTGGGCCCGTTGTGAAGACTCCAGAGCAATTGCTACGCGAACTGCAGCAACAGCAGCAGCAACAACAGAACGGCCAGCCTCCGCAGCAGTAGACTGCGCGGCTGTAAACACCCTAAATTGCTGAAATGAGTGGATGCCAACGTCGGACAGAGACGCGCTTAATCGCCTTGGCTTTGGCTATGCACCAGAACCAGTGCAGGGCTAGGTTCGATTCGGTGATTGCGGGCGGCGAAGGCGTGCAGCAGGGCGAGAACACTGGTATAAGCCAGGGTGATTCCTAAGGCGACCGATCCAGCGACGGTCAGGGTCATTACGGCAGCAACCAGCAGACTTCCCACGTTCGGCCCACTTTCCCGTCGACCCCAGCAGCCCTAAATCAACGGCACGATTCCGGGTTCATCCTCGCACGGACAAGTACCCGGTGCGTTTTCACTCTACCCGCGTTGACCCTCGCCGCTGTTAACTTATAAGATACGTGAGTAGAAGTGCGCATCCCCACTGTCCAACATTTCTGGGGACCCGTCCATATTACGAAGGTTCATCCATCAGTCGAACAATGGCCATCCGGGAAATTACTGTTCGTGGCGCGCGGCAGCACAACCTCAAGAACATCAACGTTGAGATTCCGCGCAACACCCTGACCGTGATCACCGGCCTGAGCGGTTCAGGCAAATCGTCGCTTGCCTTCGACACGATCTATGCCGAGGGACAACGGCGCTATGTGGAGACGCTTTCCGCCTACGCGCGCCAGTTCCTCGATCAAATGGAGCGCCCCGATGTAGACGCAATTGATGGCCTTAGCCCAGCTATATCCATCGAGCAGAAAACCACCAGTCGCAGCCCCCGATCTACGGTGGGGACAATCACCGAGATTTACGACTACCTGCGTCTTCTGTACGCCTCTATCGGCGTGCCGCATTGCCCGAAGTGCGGACGCGGTATTTCACGTCAAACGGCGGCGCAAATTGTCCAGCGAGTGATGGCGCTCAAGCCGGAGGATCGCGTCATGGTACTCGCGCCCATTGTTCGCGGACGCAAGGGCGAGTTCAAGCAGGAAATGGAAAAGCTGGCGCAGCACGGCTTCACTCGCGCGCGCATCGACGGCGAACTGGTGGGCCTCGAAGACGGGATTGTCCTGGACAAGCGCAAGAACCACACCATCGAAGTCGTTGTTGATCGCCTATTGGTGAAACCTGGGATCGAGCAGCGCCTGGAAATGTCGGTCGGGCTGGCGATGAAGCTGGCAGGCGGTTTGGTGCAGGTCGCGATCGTTGGTGGCGACGAGCAACTCTACTCCGAACGCCTGGCTTGTCCCGATTGCGGTATCGATGTTCCGAAACTCGAGCCGCGCTCATTCTCCTTTAACAGTACCTATGGCGCGTGCCCCGAATGCCACGGACTCGGCAGCAAGTTCGATTTCGATCCCGCGAAGATAGTCAACGACTGGGCGAAGCCCCTGCTCGAAGGCGCACTCGGGCCGGGATCGGCGTCACAAAACCTGATTCATCAGATCAAGCTTGTCGCCGCAGCATATGGCATCGACCTCAGCACGCCTTTGGAGAAATTCCCGGAGAAGATGCAGAACCTGTTTTTCTATGGCGAACCAAACGGGAAAGGAAAAACCGGATTCCTAGGCGTATTTGGATACCTGAAGAATGCACTGGATGAATCCACGTCCGAAACGTATCGCGATTGGCTGATGGAGCACATGTCGGCAACAGAATGCCCGGCATGTCACGGGAAGCGCTTACGCCCGGAAAGCCTGGCAGTGCAAGTGGAAGGCATGTCCATAGCCGACTTCACGGCAATGCCGGTATCGCGGTCGCTGGAAAAAGCCAAAGGCGTCAAACTCACTGGTCGCGGCGAGCAGATCGCCGGCCGAATCATGCACGAGATTGTCGAGCGCTTGCAGTTCCTGAATGCCGTAGGCCTCGGCTACATTTCGCTAGATCGCTCGGCTGCAACTCTCTCAGGAGGCGAAGGCCAGCGCATTCGCCTGGCAACACAGATCGGCTCGAAACTCCGTGGGGTGCTTTATGTCTTGGACGAACCCTCAATCGGCCTGCATCATCGCGACAATGGCCGCCTACTTTCTGCGCTCGAAGAATTGCGAGACCTGGGCAATACCGTTCTGGTGGTTGAACACGACGAAGAAACCATTCGCCGCGCGGATTACGTCATCGACCTCGGCCCAGGCGCCGGACGGCACGGTGGCGAAGTTGTCGCGCACGGTACGCCGGAGCAGATCACGCATGCACCTCGTTCACTCACCGGAGCCTACATCGCCGGTAAGACCCGCATCGATATGCGGCCTGAGCGGCGCGTGGTCAACGACGCTGCGATTTCGGTACTGGGCGCGCGCGAAAACAATCTGAAGAATGTAGACGCCACATTCCCTTTGGGCTTGATCAATGTGGTGACTGGAGTTTCCGGCTCGGGGAAATCAACGCTTGTGAACGACATCCTCTACCGGGCTCTCGCCAAGTCTCTCTACCACTCGCGCGAGCAGGCCGGTGCGCATAAAGCGATCAGCGGCGCGGAGAACATCGACAAAGTCATTCGCATTGACCAATCGCCGATTGGCCGCACACCTCGCTCCAATCCCGCAACATATACCGGAGTCTTTTCCCATATCCGCGATCTCTACGCCATGCTGCCGGAATCGCGTGAGCGCGGCTACAAACCCGGGCGCTTTTCTTTCAACGTAACAGGCGGACGCTGCGAGGCCTGTCAGGGAGAAGGTCAACGGCGTATTGAGATGAACTTCCTGCCCGATGTGTACGTTGTTTGCGAAGTCTGCGGCGGCAGGCGTTATAACCAGGAAACTCTGGCTGTGAAGTACAAAGGGTTTTCGATTGCCGATCTGCTCGAGTCACCTGTTTCGGAAGCGCTGCCGATTCTCGAGAACATTCCGCAGGTGAGGCAGCGCTTGCAGACGCTGGTGGACGTGGGACTCGGATATCTGCATCTCGGACAGTCGGCGGTTACGCTTTCAGGCGGAGAAGCCCAACGAATCAAGCTTGCGCGTGAGTTAAGCAAACGCCAGACCGGACGAACGCTGTACCTGCTCGACGAACCCACCACCGGCCTGCACTTCGACGATGTTCGCAAACTCCTCGACGTTTTGCACCGATTGACCGATCTCGGCAATACGATCGTGATCATCGAACACAATCTTGACGTGATTCGCAACGCCGACTGGATCATTGACCTTGGTCCCGAAGGCGGAGAAGGAGGCGGCAGGATCGTCGCTGAGGGCACTCCTGAGCAGGTGGCTCGGAACAAGAAATCTTACACGGGCCAGGCCCTGGCGGAATTCTTCGCTAAGCACGTTGTAATACCCGGCGACGAGCAGTCGGCAGCAGGCTAACCTTTCTCGCAAACTTCGCAGTCGTTCTTTTCGTGTAAATTCAACCAATGGAGTTCGATCCCCAAATTCCGCAAGTGCATCTGCCACAGACGGCATCCGAAGTTCCCGCCGGCCTTACGCCAATCCAGACGCCGCGAGCAGAGAATCCGCCCTGGAGCGGGTGGGACCTTATCTACATTCTTCTAGTGACGATGGGCATGATCATCCTGTCGTTGTTGCTGGTGGCCTACGTCACCCGACGAGTCGCATATCCGAGTCTGCCTGTGCTGGCGGTCATGAACTTTCCCATGGTGGCATTTGGAGCGCAAATGCTCGCCTACGTTTTTGTATTGGGATTCATGTTCACGACCGCTACTGCACATGAGGAAAAGAGTTTCCGCGCAGCAATACGATGGAATTGGCCTCAACGCTGGCCGATTTACCTTCTTTTGGGCGTGGGGTTTTGTCTGGGGTTGCAGTTGCTCGCCAGGTTTCTTCCAATGCCGAAGAAGATACCCATGGAGGTGTTTTTTCAAACGCCTCTGCGTGCCTGGACCATTGCCCTGATGGGAATGACATTTATCCCGGTAATGGAAGAGCTTTTCTTTCGCGGATTTCTATATCCCGTACTTGTTCGCCGGGTAGGTGCTGTCGTCGCGGTTGTCCTCACCGCATTGAGCTTTACCGCGATTCACGTCCCCCAACTCGCCGATCCCCACATGCCTCTCTCCGATTCATGGGGAGCGGTGCTGATCATTTTGATTATTGGTTTCGCTCTAACGATCGTTCGTGCGAAAACGAAATCCGTTGCGGCGGGCGTGTTGGTGCATATGAGTTACAACGGATTCACTTCCCTGCTGGCCATTATCGCGACGGGCGGCTTTCGTCATCTGGAACGTCTCACGCAGTAGACGGAATCTACTCTCGCGAATCCGTCTCGTTTGGCTTCGCCCGTCTTCTCCGAATTTCTTCCATGCGCTCGCGAATACGCTTCTCAACGCCTTCGTTGGTGGGATGGTAGTAGGTCCGGTCTTTCAAATTGTCTGGAAGGCACTGCATGTCGGCGACTTTGTTTTCGAGATCGTGCGCGTACTGATAGCCCTTTCCGTATCCGAGATTCTTCATCAATCCGGTAGGCGCGTTGCGGATGTGGAGAGGGACCGGATCGGCAGCGGTACGCTCAACGTCTGCTTGAACTGCACCGTACGCGGTGTAAAGGGCATTTGATTTCGGCGCTAGCGAGAGATAGACCACTGCTTGCGCGAGTGCCAAATTCCCTTCCGGCATTCCGATGAAATCGACCGCGTCGCGTGCCGCCATGCACAGCGCAAGTGCATTTGGCTCGGCAAGCCCAATGTCCTCAACGGCCATGCGTACCACCCGACGTGCGATATACAGAGGATCTTCACCAGCTTCCAGCATGCGGGCCAACCAATACAAACTTGCATCGGGATCGCTGTTTCGAACGGACTTGTGCAGAGCAGAAATTAAGTTGTAATGCTCTTCCCCAGATTTGTCGTAGAGCAGAACTCGCTTCTGCACTGCATCGTGGATGATCTCAGGGGTAATCTCGGCAACCTGCGCGGGGGTTGATGCTGCCAGCGCCCCAGCGACCTCCAGAACGTTGTATGCACTCCGGCCATCGCCGCTCGAGTACGCTGCAATCTGTCGCAGCACATCATCCGATGCTGACAGGTTCATCGAACCCAGCCCGCGCTCGTTGTCGTCTAGCGCCCGGCGCAGCAAAACAACGATCTGATCTTCCGCCAGTGGATTCAGGACGTACACACGGCTGCGCGAGAGCAGCGCGGAGATGATCTCAAATGATGGATTCTCGGTGGTCGCGCCAATCAGACGAATGCTTCCGCTCTCGACATAGGGCAAGAAAGCATCCTGCTGTGCTTTGTTGAAGCGATGAATCTCGTCAATAAAGACGATCGTTCTGGTGCCATATTGCCGCGCTCTCTCGGCATCAGCCATAACCTGCTTGATTTCTTTGATTCCGGTGAGCACCGCGCTGAACTCGATAAACTCGGCGCGTGTCATCCGCGCGATGATCTTTGCGAGAGTTGTTTTGCCCGTTCCCGGAGGTCCCCAGAAAATTAGCGAGCTGATGTCATCGCGTTCAATCTGCGCCCGGAGCGGCTTGCCGGGCGAGATCAGATGTTCCTGCCCGACAAATTCGTCGAGTGTCCGCGGACGCATGCGGTCGGCTAAAGGACGTGTACGGTCACTGGTGTTGTCACTGGATAGATTGGCCGCAAACAAATTCATGGTGATTTAGGTTCTCTGCCTCGCCGCTTCATACAATAAGATGCTCGCCGCTACACCCGCATTCAGCGACTCGACCTTTGGCGAATGCAGGATCATAACTAGTTCATCCATTTGCGACAGCAGCTTTTTGTCAATCCCGGCGCCTTCGTTCCCGATAAAAATTGCCGTCGCTCCGCTCAGGTTCGCTTCCGGCAATGCCACACCCTTATGCGAGGACGTTGCCAGCAGCCGAAACGACTTCCCTCGTAACAGATCTGTTGCCGCTTTTAGTGCGACCTTCGCAATCGGCACCCGGAACACTGACCCTGCCGACGCCCGTACAACTTTGCTGTTGTATGCGCTCACTGTACCGTCGCCTAGCAAAACGCCCTTCGCGCTGAAAGCCTCTGCCGATCGCAGAATTGTGCCCAGGTTGCCCGGATCCTGTACGCCCGCAATCACCAGAAGAGGCCCGTCCGACGAGCTCTCAACCACGTCTTCTGGCGAAAATGTCTTCAGTTGTACCAGTGCGGCTACGCCCTGCGGCGACTGGCTAGGCACGGCGCTAGTGAAGAGCTTGTCGGGAAGCAGCAAAGCCTCAACCTGCGAGGCAATTTGCGGCAACAGCTTATGCGCCCTCTGTTCGGCAGATTCGCTGAAGAATACAGCGCGAATTCTTACCCCGCTGCGCACGGCTTCTTCGATGATGCGAAAGCCTTCAATGCCGCACTCGCCCGAACTAGTCAACTCGCCGCGGCCAAACGCCTGCCGCAAGTCTTTGACCAGCGCGTTATGCCGGCCTTCAATCCGCCGCAACCGCCCCGAATCTGCCTGACCACTGTTCTTCAAGATGGACACCTTCCGCAGAAATCATACGCGAGGCACGACCCCGCGAGCGCAGGCCGTCCCTGGGTAGTGGGTTAGTCTAAAATCCAACAACCACCCAGTGACTTGTGAACCAGCGTGGTCCGTGGTACGGATACGCCAATGCAGATCGCACTTCGTCCCGCGAGAACTCAGGATTTCGAATATTGCAAACGTCTGTACTTCGCCGGAATGAAGACAATCATTGAAGAGTTGCATCTGAATAGGGCTGCTCAAGAGGTAAGTTTTGGCGAGGAATGGGAGTTGTCACAGGTCCGCATCATCACCCTCGGCAGTTCCAACGTTGGCTGGCTGCAGAGCACAATGCAAAATGATGGTCTTTTTATTGCTCAGCTCTTTGTGGATGGTCCTTTTCAGCGGAAAGGCATCGGCACCGAGGTGATGCATCGCCTAATCGGCGAGGCTGCACGTCTCACTCAAGCTGTGCGCCTGGCCGTCGTGAAAACCAACCCCGCTTTGCGGCTTTACGAAAGGCTCGGCTTCCAAACTACACATGAGGATGATCGCAAGTTCTACATGAAGCGCGACCCCGACAGCGTTGTGTCCCCCTGAAACTGACTCACTGCACGACCCTGCGCCGACAATCAATAAAGCCTATTGTCGTGTTATCTTTAGCTTTCGCAAATACCAATCTCTGGGAGAAGGCCTGTGCGCGTGGAAATTCTAAAGATCAACAGTGAAGATCCGGAAGCTTCGTTGATCCGCTACGCTGCCGACCAGATTCGCTCGGGCCAGGTGCTGGGCATGCCCACCGATACGTTTTACGGGTTGGCAGCCGACCCGTTTAATCTGCGCGCGGTCGAGCGTGTATATGAGATCAAATCGCGCTCGCGGCACAAGCCCCTTTCCCTCCTTATCGCCGACGTCGATCAGGCGAGAGAGCTTGCCAAGCCGCTGCCGGAGGAGTTTTTCGCGTTGGCCAAGAAGTTCTGGCCCGGACCCCTGACCGTCATTGTGAAGGCTGGGTCACGGCTTCCGCTCAAAGTCACGGCCAATACGGGCAACGTTGCATTGCGTGTGCCCAACGCCAAGATTCCGTTGGAAGTCGTCAGAGCAGCTGCAATTCCCATCACCGCCACTTCAGCAAACCTGAGCGGCGAGTCGGAGTGTACAACCGCAGCCGCCGTCAAAGAGCAACTCGGCGTGCGCGTGCCGATCATCGTCGACGGAGGGACATCGCCGCGAGAAACTGCGTCCACGATTATCGATCTGACCGACGACGAGAAACGCTGGACAATTCTGCGCGAAGGCGCAATCCCAGCCGAGGAGATTTCAGAATTTTTCGCGCAGGGGTGATCGCACCGCCGGCTAAAAAGAACAGCGCCCTGCTGTTCTGGACCATCGTTCCCCTCGTGGTTCTGTTTGCGATTTTCGGCTATATCGCACATGCCGTCGTCCACGACTCGCGTGCCGGAGGACGT
>Ga0207693_10001827_pt1 | contig 18657 bp, 14 predicted proteins | sample LARL81metaG_FD_184347 | JGI IMG/M metagenome (GOLD analysis project Ga0207693, IMG submission 184347) | Corn, switchgrass and miscanthus rhizosphere microbial communities from Kellogg Biological Station, Michigan, USA - LAR L8-1 metaG... | ecosystem: Host-associated > Plants > Roots >...
TGTGCAGCCGCAAATCTGAAATCAGTGCCTTCGTCGAAAAAAAGACCGGATTGGACGGCAACCGGACCTTGATCCAGGGCGGCTTTTGCGCCTGATGCAACGCCGGATCGATTTTCGCGCAGGACATCAAGAAAGATTACAACGTCAAAAGGGTTAAAAAAGGGAAATTGCGGCCGACATGGCCGCCGCATCAACGCTCACAGCTTCGTTCTCCCGGTCAGTGCCTGATAAAGCGTGAGCTCGTCAGCCGACTCGAGACCCCCGCCGGCAGGCAACCCGTGCGCGATGCGAGTTAGCTTTATCGGTTTTCCTTTCAGTATTTCGACCAGGTAATTCGTTGTCGCCTCGCCTTCGACATCGGCCGCCAGCGCGAAAATGATTTCCGAAAAATTCTCGCGTTCAATCCGATCCAACAGCTCTTGGATTCGCAAATCTTCCGGTCCGATGTGATCCAGCGGCGCGATCCGGCCGCCGAGTGCATGATACCGACCGCGAAACGCACTCGTTTTCTCCAGCGGCAGAATGTCGGTCGGTTGCTCGACCACGCAGAGAAGATCGGATGGACGCGAATCGTCGCGGCAAATTTCACACAGCTCCTCCGTGGCGAAAAAGCCGCAAAGTTTGCAGGGACGAATCTGTCCCCGCGTTTTTGAAATCGCGGTCGCGATCTGTTCCGGCTGATCGTTGCGCGATTGAATCATCCACAGCGCGATGCGCTCGGCCGAACGCGGCCCGACTCCCGGCATCTGCCGCAATTGTGTGATCAAATCACGAATCGCCTCTGGATATTCCGTTCGTTTCAAAATTTAAAATCATCAATCTGGTCGAAGGTTCGCCCGTGGCGCGGTCGGACGTTAGCAGACGGTTGAAACGCTATAACTGATATATGCGCACCAGTGCGGAACATAGGGCAGTGCCCTGTGTGCCCAGCGGACATGTTGTCCGCTGTTCGGGTCTCAGCGGGTTGCAACCCCGCTGGGCACAGAGACTGCAAGTCTATGTTCCGAGACGCGCCGTATTTCAAAAGTGTTTTACGATGCCGGCGATTCCATCAGATGCAGCGCATGCGGCTCGAGACGGCGCAGGTAAAGATTGAGCGGCGCATCCTCTTCGTTGTTCGGTCCACGCGCTTTTTGGAACTCGTGGTATGCCTCGGCCCAGCGTTGCTCCCGAAACAACACGATGCCATTCCAGAACGAGTCGCGTCGCGCCACCAATTCGCTCGGAGCATCAGCGGCGAAGGCCAGCGGCTCATAAATTTCATGGCGCTCCTGCGCGTTCACGCCGGTGAGAAAATCGATCGGACGTGCAACGATGGCGTTATTCGCAAGCTCAAATGTGCGCGGACCAATCAAGATTTTCGAACCATAAAAGCGATTTGCCACGCAAAAACGCCGCGCTAATTCAATCGGCTCGCCCAACACGAAAATGTCCTGCTTCTCCTCCGTTGGCGCTGTGATCATCGAGCCCGAGCTCACCCCAACATGCGCTCCGGCAGGGACATTTTGGCCATTGCCGCAGCTCGAATTTTCCGCAAAAGCGCGCGCGAGATCGAACGCGGCGCGGACTGCCTTTTCGGCGTGATTCTCCAGCGCGCCGGGAAATCCAAAAACCGCAACGACTCCTTCGCCGTCGGCCGCGTGCAAATATGCGCCGGCATCGCGCAACAGGTCGGCCGCGCGCGCGGTGAATTTTTCGCTCGCCTTCGTCACCACACTGGGGTCGTCGCTATCCGCCAGGTCGTATTTGTTGGCCAAATCGCAAACCACCACACTGGTTTCGAAGGCGCGCGCAGAGCCATCGAATTCAATTTCGCCTGAACGCAGACGCGTAATTTCGTCGTGGGAGAGTTTGCCGTTGAACAGGCTCAACGGGACGCCGGCGCGTTTCCGTCCTGCAAATGCCAGATAGCCCAGCGCGGTGCCGAAACTGAGAGCGACTGCAAGGATCGACGGAAGCGGCGCAAAGAAAATGTGAAAAAGCGACAACACCCATGTCAGGGCCAGCAGCTCCACAACTATCGCGAGGACGAGTATGGCGACACCGTGCCTTCGTGCGTTGGTAATCGTGATCCACGCGGTTGCGAGCCCGAGCAGAACGATCAGGTTGTGTTGCCAGATCTTACTCAGATCGTGGCTTGGACCGTTCAACTTCTGCAGCCAGTTTTTCAACGGCATGTCGATTGCCGCAAACCAGCCGGTCGCGTGCGAAATAATCGCGACCGCACCTACCACGACCGCGATGATAACTGCGGTAATGAGCGAGCGTTTCATCGAGCTTCGTTCGATTGCCGTGCCGGATAGTAGGATTGCACCACCAGTTCGCTGAGAAATTTGTCCGGAGCGTCCACCGCCGGCACCGGCAGGATGAATTTATTCTGCCCGGAATTTTTGCGCACCAGGTTCAATCCGAAATGAAAATCGCGAAAGAGGTGCGCCGTCAAATCCGTCATCGACATTTTTTCCGTCTGCGCTCGTTCAACCAAACGCTGTCGCGCGGCATCCTCAAACGCGATCTCGAGATCATGCTGTCGGTGGAACGATTCAATAAAAACATCGATTTGCCGATCGAGCGCGACGACCTCGTGCTTGTGACCTTCTGCCAAAATACGATCGAGAACACGCTTTGGTTCGCGCACCAGCTCGGCTGTGACTCGCAGCTGGCTGATTCCTGAACCAGCGAGATAAAATTTGAAATCGCGAAACAGTTTTTCCCAAACAGTGAGCAAACCACGCGCGCCGGTCTTCTCCAATGCCGCCGATTTTGCCATCAAGCGCAATGCTTCATCTTCGAAGCTGATGGCAATGCCGTATGCACGAAAGGCCCGTTCATATTGCCGGAGCAAACTGCCCTCCGAATACTTCATGATACTGAAAAGATCGTCTGCGCTCAATTCCTCGCAGACCACGCGCACCGGCAGGCGCCCAATGAATTCCGGCTCGAAGCCAAACTCGATGAAGTCCTGGGTGGCAACGAATTGGAAGAGTTCGTTATCCATCACCCGAATCGGCTCGGCGCTGAATCCAATCTGGCCTTTGACCCGGCGCGAGACCTGTTCTTTCAAACGCTCGAATGCACCGCTAACGACAAATAGGATATGCCGGGTGTTGATGGTTTGCCGGCTCGCTTTCCCGCGCCTTTGGAATTCCAGCGCCGCCTGGATTTGTCCCTGCAAATCCATCGCGCTGCGCAACGGCACCTCGGTTTCTTCCATTAACTTGAGCAAAGTCGTTTGCACTCCTCGACCGCTGACATCGCGCCCGATCATGTTGCCGGCCGAGGCGATCTTGTCGATCTCGTCGATGTAAATGATGCCGAACTGCGCCCGATTCACATCACCATCTGCTTTGTGCACCAGTTCGCGCACCAGATCTTCCACATCACCGCCGACGTAACCGGTCTCGCTGAACTTGGTCGCATCCGCCTTGACGAACGGAACCCTGATCAAGTCGGCAATGTGTTTGATCAGATATGTCTTCCCGACACCAGTCGGGCCGACAAGAATAACGTTTTGCTTGGCGTATTCAGTTTCATTTGTGCCGGCATTTTCCTTCTCCAGCCGCCGTACATAATTGACGTGGTTGTAATGATCGCAGACCGCGATCGATAGCACCTTCTTCGCTTCGTCCTGTTTGATCACGAAACGATCCAGATGTGCCTTGATGTCACGTGGCAAAAAATTAAACTCGAACTCTTCGGCCTCTTCCGGCGGTGCTTTTTCCCCGGTCTCAGCCATGTCCGGCTGCGCGACGCTAGTGAACGCGATGCGATCGCCAAAGTTCGATTTCATGAACTCGGTGAGCTTCGATTTCAGTTCTTCCGGTGAAGGAAAAGGCGGATTCTGTTCCTGTTTCATTTAAATTGTGTAGCTGCAGAAAAGCGGGCTCCGAAATCTAACATCGGAACCATTCGTGTAAATCTGACTCTCGAACCGCCGATTTGTTCACGCTCTGGGTTCAGGCTCTGACAAGAAGGACAGGATTGTGCAGGGTTTCGAAGAGGCGATGATTTATTGAATTTAATCCTGTTAATCCTGTAAATCCTGCCTAGTTCCTTCAGACGATGGCGAAGTTATCTCGATCCTGGTGGCGCGGATTATTTGTCATTGGCGCGATTGCAGGCGCAACTGTTCTAAGCGTGATTTCGCTGCGTGACTTTCGAGCCGCGGCGCTGCCGCCTGAGAATCGGCCAATTCAATCCCAGATTTCCGGTTACGTGTCATCGAATGCGTGCCGAGCTTGTCATGTCGAGAACTACGAAAGCTGGCATGGATCGTTTCATCGCACCATGACCCAGGTGGCGACGCCCGCTTCTCTCCTCGATGACGTGAGCAAGCTCGATCTGACCTTCAACGGTCGCGAGTACAAGGGAGAACGTCGCGGCGATAAGTTCTTCGTTCGCGTTCGACCTGAAAACGGCGACTACGGCGAGCCACAGCAAGTCGTCCTCCTGACCGGCTCTCACAACTTGCAAATTCTATGGTTGGAATCGGGCCAGGGCCGCACCTTGCAGCAGCTTCCTCTGGCTTACATTGTCGCAGAAAAAATGTGGGCGCCGGTGGCGGAGACATTCCTGATCCCACCGCAGATGAAGGAATACTATTCGCTCGGAGCATGGAATGGCGCGTGCATGGATTGCCATGTCACCCAGGGACAATCGCGTTTTGTCGAGGGTAACCGCTGGGATTCGCAGGTCGCTGAGTTCGGAATTGCCTGCGAAGCTTGTCACAGCGAAGGACGCCAGCATATCGAAGCCAATCGCAACCCCATCCGGCGTTTCAAACTTCATCTCACCACCAAGACCGACCCGACAATTACCAATCCGTCGCGTTTGAAAGGAGCCGATTCGGCCCTCGATTGCGGGCAATGCCACAGCGTGTGGGCATTCAACAACATGTCGGACAAGATTGATTTCAATCGCCATGGCAGCGACTTTCGCCCGGGCGCTCACGATCTCGCCCAGCGTTTCGTCATTCAGCCAAACTCACCCGAGCACAGCGAACAAAAGGATTTCATTCGCCAGTCTGAGCCGGGCTTTTTCAGTAATCGATTCTGGGGCGACGGCATGATTCGCGTGACGGGAAGAGAATTCAATGGCGTGCAGGCGTCGCCCTGTTTCCGAGGCGGAGAATTCTCCTGCCTCTCCTGTCACGAAATGCACCTCGATTCGCCCGGTCAAACCAGCATCCAAAAATGGGCGCGCACCGCCCAGTTAAAACCGAAGATGGATTCCGACGCGGCGTGTTTACAATGTCACCAAACGATGGCGACGAACATTACTGCGCACACCCATCATTCTGCGGATTCATCCGGGAGCCGATGTTACAACTGCCACATGCCGCGGACGACTTTTGGTTTGCTGCACGCCATCCGCAGCCATCAGGTTTCCTCACCGACGGTGAAGGAAAGTGTCGACTGCGGGCGGCCAAATGCCTGCAATCTTTGTCACCTCGATCAGACGCTCGCGTGGACGGCGGAGAAACTGGGTGCGTGGTACCACCAACCGGTGCCTCAACTTGCGCCGGACGATCAAAATATTGCCGCGTCCGTGCAGTGGATTTTGAAAGGCGACGCCGGCCAGCGGGCGCTGATCGCCTGGGGAATGGGTTGGGAGAGTGCGCAGCAAACCGCTGGGCGCGACTGGTTGTATCCCTATCTCATTTATAGCCTGAACGATCCTTATGCCGCGGTGCGATTTGACGCGTGGAAATCGCTTCAGACGTTGCCCGGTTTTTCTGATTTTTCCTTTACCTACAGTGCAGCGGACGATTACCTCCGCGAGATGAGCGCGGGCGCTTATGAAAAATGGTTGCGCGACGTGCGCGAGCGCAATGTAACCTACCGGCCGGAGACTGCGTTGGATGCCGACGGTCGTTTCAGGCAGGATACTTTCCAGCGGCTACGGAGCGAACGCGACAATAAACCAATTATTCTTGCAGAATGATGTCGGCTTCCGATCGAAATCTGCGGTTTGGCTGGTGGTCGCTGCTTGTCTTCTTATCGTTAGGTGGCGTGCTCGAAACTCTGCACGGTTTCAAAGTTGGTTGGTACGTCGATGTCGGCAACGAAATGCGCCGGCTCATGTTTACTTTGGCGCACGCCCACGGGACCGCACTGGCGCTGGTCAATATTGTCGCCGCCTTGACCGCGCGAAACGTCGAAAACTTTGAGCTTCGAGCTTCAGTGTCGACCTGTCTGATCTGGTCTGGTATCCTTTTTCCGTTAGGTTTTTTTCTCGGAGGAATCGTTACTTACGGCGGCGATCCAGGCCTCGGTGTCTGGCTGGTTCCTGTTGCCGCACTATTGCTATTCTACAGCGTCCTTCGAATCGCCTTAGACTTGTCGAAGCAGAAAAATGGCCCACGAAAGACGCGAAATGACACGAAAAAGAAAAGATGAATGGTAAGGCATGGGAGAGATCGCTCTCCTTTTCGGCTAATTCGTGTGTTTCGTAGGGCTCTGATTGTTTGTTCTGTCAGAATCTGCGGAATCTGCGCCGAAGACCTTTGGTTGCAGCGAAGCCGTCTTACGAAGTCGGCGGTCTAGAAAGCGTTGGTGATTGCGGCTAGGGCCGAAGTATCTAGCGATTGGCGGCGACTTGAGTCGAAGCAGTCTGCGCAAAGATGTTGTTTAGATCGTCAAGGACCCGCTCGGGACCGACATACTTGCCACGGACGTAACTATCAGCCAGCACCTTGCCGGTCGCATCGACGACGACGAGGTCGGGAATGCCATCGCCGGCGTATTTTTTCAGACTTGGAACATTGGCCAGCTTGCCAAATTCAATAGCTGGCCAGAGCATACCCGCTTCACCCATGTAGGTGGCCATGGCGTCGGCTGATTTATCGGAGCTGACGAAAATGACTTCAAACTCCGGATGGTCCTTCACCACCTGATTATAGTAATCGACCAGTTTAGGGGTAAATTTCCGGCATGGCCCGCACCAATGCGCCGAAAAATAAAGGCCGTAGATTTTTTTCTCCGCTAGGTCGTCGTCGCTTACGGAGACGAGATTGCCATTCTGGAAACGAACAAGATTGCCTTTGGCTACATCAGCGATCGCGTCCGGGCCGTGCTTAAAGATTCGCGTGCGCTGTCTCAGCAATTGTTTCTCGTAAATGGCGTCGTTCTTCTTCGCCTGTTCGGCCGCGAGCGTTCGCTCACGATCGTTCTCTTCCATTTTACGACGCGTTTTCTCGAGGTCCTCTTTCGGGACGGCAAATTTTCCACTCTCGATTTCTTCGAGCAGCTCAGAAGTGGCGCCAGCTTTGACCAGCTGTTTACGCTTGGCCTCGTCGAGCTCATCGGCGAAATGACGGGTCGTAAGTTCTGCTTCGATCGTGGAGATGGTGTAGCCTGAGCGGAACATGAGACTGAGCTCGCTCGTCGTCAGCGGCAGCAATCCCGCTACTACCAAGCCGAGAGAGACAAAGAAACAAAAGGCTGCTGTGCGCACCCTGCCAATCTGAGCACGTGGCTTGCCAGTGGTTTAGCGTTTCGTCTGGTCGAAAAATTTCCGCGCTTCCCTGTAAGATGGCTTGGCTGAGGAAGCTGCATCTAGGAGCTTTTGCGCAGCCTCCGTCTGTCCGATGGCCCATGCAAAAACGCCGCAACGCCATTGCCGGTCGGCGTCAGTGGCGAAGGAACTCGAGATCGTTAGCAGGATCGGTGCAGGTACTTTCAGCCAATTCATTTCGGCGACACCGTACGGAACTTTCATTCTCAGTTTGTCCGCGGTCGCGCCGGCGATTCCACTATATTGGGTATCATTCACAACCACAGCGCCATTATATGTGCGCGCGTTCAAATCCTTAATCAGCGTTGCTTTCCATTCGGCCAGCCAAGCCGCCGCATTTTGATAGTTACTTTGCATCTGCCGTAGCGATGGTTCGGTCACGTTTACTTTTCTAATCACGACAGCTGCGCCGGCGAAGTCGTACTTCGCGATGAGCTGCCGATACGCTTCCATAGCGGCGATGAGATGCGGTGTCTCGCGCGCTATCAAATCCCGACGCTGTTTTCCCTGCGGCGATTTGTTCGCTGCCTCGGCATCGCGCAGACGTGCGGCCAAGGTCTTTTGCGACAGCAGGGCCTCAGCCGAAATGGCGGTATTTTTTCGTAATCTCCCGATCAGATCCTGCAAACTACTCAGCGCCCTGCTCATCTCGGTTATGGTTTTGGCGGACCCATACTGCTCTCTCCACTTCAGAATATCTTGCGAATCGGCCAGGTATTTTCGAGCGATCGGTTTGTATTCGCCGATCCACGATAAAGTTTGCGGGGGTTGGGAACCGACAAATGAGGTGAGCAGTGCTTCGGCGTCGTTAAAGCGCCCGAGTTGAACATCCGTTAATCCTAACAAGAATAAGGCGAATGGCTTCGCAGCGTGGTTGGGGACATCCGACAAGGCGACCGTACTTCGCGCATTGGCGCGTTTGGCAATATCGAGAAGGAATGCACCAAGAGAGGGATCGGCGAAATTGTTGGTCCCCGCATTCTCTACTTCGTGCAAAGCCTGGTGCATGATCGAATCCTGCTGATCGAGCAAGGCGGCGACTGCCTGATTGAGTAATGCCCAGTCGTAGATCGGCTGCTTGTTTTTGGTTCCCGATGCAAGTCGGGCAAAAGTAGCGCGTGCCTTCGGATAATTCCCGTCGATGATTTGGCGGCGCCCGGCTTCGAAGTCGCCATTGACGTCGAATGACGGAGTAGCGCTGGCCATCGCCGCAGGATTGGCCGGAGCGCGAGTGCGGACGAAGAAAATCCAACCAAATACTACGAGCATAAAAAGCGTTGCCGCGGCGATGGCGACCGCTGCTTTTGCCCGCCACGGTTCGCTTTCGCCCCGAAGAATGCGCTTCGATTTCTGGAGCGCTTGAATAACGGCATCGTGCGAATGGAAACGCAAGGGCGGGTCCGGCGCGATCATCCTGGCGATGGCAGCAGCGGTTGGCCGCGAAACTTCCGGCGCCACATCTTTGAGCTTTAAAGGATTATTTTTCAGGGCGCGCAGATCGGCCGCCGACATGGTCTCGCCCTCGAAAGGCGGACGGCCGGCAATGGCGTGGAAAAGGGTGGCACCGAGACTATAAATATCACTGCGAAAATCTTCCGGCTGATTGTTTAGTCGTTCCGGCGCGACATAGTACGGTGTGCCCCAGATTGCGTCGCTGGTTTGCGCCTGCGTCTCGACAATTCCGGCGAGTCCGAAATCGCTGATCTTGGCCATTCCATCATCGTTAAACAAAATATTGGCCGGTTTAACGTCGCGATGGATTAGACCCTTTTTGTAAGCGGCACGCAACCCACGCGTCACCTCGATTCCAGTGCGGAGCACTTCCTCTTCTGTAAGCTTTTTTCTTTCCGCAATCAGATCATCGAGCGTCCCGCGTTCGACCAATTCCATTACTAGATAGTACTGATCATGATCGCGTCCGAAGGAAAAGACCTGCACCACGTGCGGATGATTGACCGCGGCGGTAATCCGAGCCTCATTTTGCAACTGGTTCGCGTACTCCGGTCCGAGGTCTTTGCGCAGAAGCTTTAAGGCCACGTCACGATCGAGTTGCATATCGTGAGCCTTGTAAACGGTTCCCATTCCTCCGGTGCCGAGGGTTTCGCGCAGCTCGAAGTGGTTGTAGAAACGCGTCACCCGAATCCTCTCGCCACACTCGGGACAGGGCACGCGCGCAAGCGGTTCGGCATCGACGATGTCAACCGCTGCGCCGCACTGGGGGCACGAAACCGTGTCCGAATCGCTCATTTTTGCGATAGTAACATCGTCAATGACACAGCAAAACCGCCGCGAATTCAATGTCACGCCAGTGGATGCCCGCACGCGGCTGGATCGTTTTCTCGCTAAAACGGCGCCCGAATTCTCCCGGTCGCGAATTCAAGCGCTTATTCGCCAGGGCCACATAACAGTAAATGGAGCTGCTCCGCGTGCGCGCGACATGGTTCGAGCAGGCGACCGCATTGCCCTGGTCGAGCCGCCGATGGAAGCGATCGATCTCGCCCCGGAGAAGATCGCGCTCTCCGTCTTGTTCGAAGACGACGATCTGATCGTGATAAACAAACCTGCGGGGATTTCGGTTCACCCTGGTGCCGGCCGCAAAAGTGGCACGTTGGTTAACGCTTTGCTGTCGCATTGCAAAGATCTTTCGGGTATCGGCGGGAAGGAGCGACCGGGCATTGTTCATCGACTGGATAAAGAAACGAGCGGTTGTCTGGTGGTGGCGAAGAATGATTTTGCGCACATCGACCTTGCGCGGCAATTCGCGTCGCGCACGGTTGACAAGATCTACCTGGCGCTTGTTGCCGGGAAACTGCGGGGCGCTTCCGGAAGCATCGTCGCGCCGATTAGGCGTCATCGCGTTCATCGCAAGAAGATGGCGATTGCGCGCGAAGGCGGGCGCATGGCGCGAACCGATTTCAAAGTCGTGCGCACGGGACGAAAGGCAACCTTGCTTCAATGCCGGTTGCACAGTGGTCGAACTCATCAGATTCGCGTTCATCTCCAGCATCTTGGATATCCGATCCTGGGTGACGCGGTTTATGGCGGAAGACATGCTGGACAGTTCTCGCGGCAAATGTTGCACGCGTGGAAACTTGGCTTCGACCATCCACGGGGGAAGGGGCGGATGGATTTTGAAGCACCGCTACCGGAAGATTTCGCGAAAACAATCGGGGAGGTGATTGGTTAGGTGGCGGCTGGACGCTGAAAGCGCTGGAGCGCCGTTACCGTCATCGCGAAAAGGACCGGCAACACAATCATGCCTCGCAACCACGGTTCGGCGTGCCAAGGGAGAGCAAACAGGCGTTCATTATAAAAGAGGTAATACGCGAAAATCGTTACCGCCAGAAAATGCCAGGCAAAAGCGCGCCGCCAGGTCGCGATCGGTAAAATCCAGACCAAATACCATGCGTGTAACACCGGCGCGAGAATAAGAGCCGCGCCCAAGGACCAAAGCAGGCCGCGTCGCCAATTCCGAGCGAGAGCAAGCGCAACCGCCACCGAGACAATGAGGATGATCACATCGTAGCGATAATGTTGCTGATGCCAGTTTGGTAAGATTGTGTCTTCGATCAGCCACCAAAATAAATCGTTGAGGCGGCTGACGTGACCGAAATCGCCAAAAAGATCCGGCCGAAATGGAAAGCGAAACGCGAAGGCGAGTCCGACCGGCACAGCAATGGCGGCCGTTAACGCAATCGAGTAGCGGCGCAAGGCGAAGAAAGTCGAAACGAGCAAGACGCCGCAAACTGGTCGAAAGGCGATCGCGGCTCCAAGCGCAAGCGCGGAACCAAGGGCAAATTTCCAACGTGACGATGTCGCTGGCGCAAATCGCTCGAGACAAAAAATCAGCGCGATGATTGCCAGCAATACAATGCTGTCGAAATGTGCGGCCCCAAAAAAACTGTAGGCAATGAGCGGATTCCACGCCAACCACGCCGCAGTTTGTTTGTCGAGTAGCCGCAGGAGCAGCGCGATCGCGAGGAGATCGGCGGCGCCGAAGGTTAGTTTATAGGCGAGGGCATTGTCCGTGGCTGGGATGATGCGAAACAAGGCTTCGGCCCCGGGCGCAAATTCCGTCGGCGTGTCGTTCTGCGGAATGCGCGCCAGCTCCGGAATTTTTCCGGATAACTCTGAACTGTTGGGCGCAACCCGGTACGGATTCAGGCCCGCGCGCTGAATCACCCCGTCTGCCTGAAAACGCCACACTTCGTTAGCCGGCGTCAGTGGCAATGCCAGCAAACGCAGCGCGACGGTCGCGCTCCAAAAAATCCAACCTGCATTTTGCTTGATCGCCTCAAATTCCGTGCCCGCGATGAGATAAGCCAGCCCGCATAGAATTGCGCAGCCGACAAAGCGCACCGGCATCCATTCCAGCGTCCAGTCGTCGAAGAAATTAAGCGAACCGAAAAGCAGTAACTCCGCCCCGAGCGCAATCCAAAATCGCAATTTCACCTCGGTGCGGTTGGATTAGAACGGAAACGCGAACGCAAAATGCGACTCATGTTTATGCGATAGGCTGCGAAATCGACTAGCTCGCGCACCCGGATCTTTAGCCGGCGCGCTTGGAGAAAAAGGGACAGCGCGAAAAGGATGTACGGAATGGCGAAGATCAACTGAACGTGTCCGCTTTTGAGGAAGTGATAGATGAGAAGGGTGAGAACAATCAGGTTTACAATTACGGTCGTAGTGACGTAGCGATATCGAAGCTGAACACGGGTTAGGCATTTCCCGCCGCCGTGATATTCGGTAACCGTGCGCAAAATGATGCTCCACCAAAAGTTCCCGTAAATCTGGATGTCCCATTCCTGCCAGCCGGTATCGACGGAGTAGCGCCAGTTTTCATGAGCAAGCAGCGCGAAAATTTCGCGTAAGAGATGGTGGCGATCTTTGCCTTCCTCATTCCAATAGGCCAGGCGGCCCCAGTGGCTCCGAAATTTTTTTCCAGCGGGAAACCTTTCGTGTTGCGCAATGACAAATCCGGGCGTGCGTTTGAAATGCAGCCACGTGAAATTACGCGACCAGCCGCGGACGAGTGGTTGCGCAAAAGCGAGAAACATCACCAGTAGCCGCGCGTGAATGGTATCGAAGCGCGGTTCGATCCGCGCGCGCACCATATAAGAAAGAGCGACGCAAAGTGTGCCGCCGAGCATCAAATACGGGACGATCCGCAGTGGGGGAAGGAACACGCCGACGCCAAAAAGAAAAATCGTGAGCGCGAACCATTCGATGCTGCTGAGATAGGCGGCGACCTCAGATTGCGGAGTGGGATAAATGGATTGGAAAAATCCGTCTGCGAAAATTCCATGATAAATTATCGGGCGATTGATGAACCAGCTGAAGCGCGGCGTGCCGTAAATTTGTCCTCGCCACTTCGCCGTTCCGGTTGGTCCGAAAAAAATGAGATGTTTGAAGCGCAAGAGTGATTCGGCTTCGCCGTAACCTTGCTGTTGTTTGCGGAATGCACGCAAAGTGAAACGGCGATGGTGCCAGACGATGGCCGTGGGACTAAACGCGATGACGCCGCCGCCTTGTTGGAGACGCCAGCAGAAATCAACGTCATCGCCAGCGGCGTGATATTCCGGATCGAAGCCGCCGACATTTTCAAAAGCCCAGCGCCAAAACGCCATGTTACAGCCCGGGATGTGTTCGGCGACCGTGTCGGTTAACAGAACGTGACTCGGTCCGCCGGGCGCGGCCGCGACACACGCCTGAACCCAGGTTTTTGCCGGGGGCGAAACATTCGGTCCCCCTACGCCTGCGAAGTCGCCACTGGTGAGAGTGCCGATCAAGTAATAAAGCCAGTCAACGTCGGCCATGCAGTCGGCGTCGGTGTAAGCCATTACTTCGCCGCGTGCAGCAGCGGCCCCGGTATTGCGTGCTGCGCTCAGCCCGCGGTTCGATTGATGAATGTAGCGAACGTTCGGAAATTCAGCCGCAATCTGCGCAGTGTTGTCGGTAGACCCATCATCGACCAGGATGATCTCAAACTTCGGATAATCGATCTTTCCGAGTGACTCGAGACACGCCCGCAACGTTGCTGCGCCATTGTAAGAGCAAACGATGATTGAAACAGATGGCGTTTGGTTGAGGTGACGGTGCGGCAGAACGGCATCGTTCTGTCCGAGTTTTTCGCGCAGTAGATGCAGCGCTCTCTTTGGCTGTCGATCGCGAGTCACCAGTCCGAATGCCCAATCCGTAATTTCCTGCTCGCCGGTGTACCATTCGTCGGTCCAGGAAAAGAAAATCGTGCCGGCGAGTCCGCATTTGATCACGCTGTCGACATGCCAGCTCAACATGTCCGCCTGCTCGTCCTGAGTGTGCCGGATCGTGTCCATCCCAAATTCGCCAAGGATAAGCGGACGCTCCTCGGTGAGATTTTGCAGTCGGAGGAGATAACGCTCGAAGTCGCGTTGCTTGTGCAGGTAAACATTGAAGCAGAAGAAATCGACGTTCTGCGGCAGTAAAAATTCGGTCGGAGGATAGGTCGCGTAGGAATACAGTGGCCGCGGATCCAGATTGCGACCGACGTTGACGAGATGCTCGACGAATTCGGTGACGCGCCGCACACCCAGCCAACGGACCATTTGCGGCGCGATTTCGTTGCCGACGAGGTAAGCGAGGATCGCGGGATGCCCGGCGTGCATTTTGATGGCGTTTGAAACCGAGCGGATGATTTCATTTCGGGCCGAACGTTGGGACAGAAATTCGATGTGCTTGGCCCATGGCAAAGTGATGAGTGCACGCACTCCCGCTTCCGCGCAGGCATCGAGAAACCAGCGCGGCGGACAATGATAAACGCGAACAACGTTAAATCCGGACTCGCGAATCTGGGCCAGGTCGCGCGCGGCTTGTTCCCGCGTTCCAAGATAATTTCCTAACGCGTCAGGTTTGAACGGGCCGTAGGTGACGCCCTTGACGAAGAATTTTCGATCGCTCTCGAAGAAAAATTTTGCGACAGCGCGGATTGGCTCCGCCGTAGTGACGCTCACAGCGGCAGTTTCCTAGACCATCCCCTTGGTTGACGCAAAGCTTTCCTGTGGCGGCAGACGCCTGCTCGCGAAGGCTTTCGGAGTGTCGGCTGCTCGTGGCGGATTGCAGGCGACACGCCTGCCTCTACAGGTTCGCTAATGTTTCACGCATTACTTTCGCGGTTTCCTCGATGTCAGCCGTCGAATGCGCCGTCGAAATAAAATTCGTCTCGAACTGTGACGGCGCGAAATAAATCCCGCGCTCCAGACATGCATGAAAGAATTTAGCGAAACGTTGCGTATCGCTGCGTCGCGCGGAATCGAGATCGACTACTGGGCCGCTGGTGAAGAAAAGGCAGAACATTGAACCGATCCGATGAAATGTGAACGCGGCTTTTGAGATGACGTCGCCGATTGCTTTCTCCAATTGTGCTCCGAGTTGCTCGAGTAATTTCCACCCATCGATGCGTCCGAGCTCGCGTAGTTGAGCCAACCCCGCTGCCATTGCCAGCGGATTTCCGGACAGCGTTCCCGCCTGGTAAACTGGTCCATCGGGCGAGAGACAATCCATAATCTCCGCGCGGCCCCCAAAGACGCCTACCGGCAGGCCGCCGCCGATAACTTTGCCGAGCGTAGTCAGATCCGGCCGGATTCCGTAGGCGTGCTGCGCTCCGCCGCGCGCCACCCGAAACCCAGTCATGACTTCGTCAAAAATTAGGAGCGCGCCGCTTTTAGCCGATTCCACGCGAAGTTGATGAAGAAAATCTTCGCGTGGGAAAAATAATCCGGCATTCGCGGGAATCGGTTCGAGGATCACGCAAGCAATCTGATCTTTGTTTTCGCGAAACGTGGTGCGAACGGCGTCGATATCATTGAAAGGGAGCACGATGGTTTCATCGGCGATTGCTTTCGGAACACCCGCGCTATCCGGTTGACCATGAGTGAGCGCACCGCTCCCTGCTTTCACCAGCAACGAATCGGCGTGTCCATGATAACAACCGGCAAACTTGATGATTTTGTCTCGCTTGGTGAATCCCCGCGCCAGCCGCAAACACGACATCGTCGCCTCGGTGCCACTGTTGACCATCCGGACCTTCTCGATCGCCGGCATCCAGGTGCAGATTAGCTCCGTCAGTTCCACTTCAAACGGATTCGGAATTCCAAAACTCAGTCCGCGCTGCGCTGCATCGCACACCGCGCTAACGATTTTTGGATGAGCGTGTCCGAGAATCGCCGGCCCCCAGCTGCCGACATAATCGATCAGCTCCAGACCATCGATCGTCCAGATGCGCGAGCCTTGGGCACGATCGACAAAAAACGGCTCCCCGCCCACGCCGCGAAAGGCGCGCACCGGCGAGTTCACGCCACCGGGGATCCGCTTTTGCGCGCGAGCAAAAAGTTCTGCGGAGCTGCCGGTCATTTGTAAAGGCGCTTATGCCAGCGCCTATCTACCGGCCATCGGCGCTTGATACAAGCGCCGCTACATTGATATTGTCCGCTCGCACGTTGGCGGGGTAGCCAAGTGGTAAGGTCGCGGTCTGCAAAACCGCTATTCGCGGGTTCGATTCCCGCCCCCGCCTCATATTCAACACCCGGGTTTGATGGACAATGTAGAGGTCCTTCGGTAGCTCAGGTTCGATTGATTCGCTCGCCAACCCGGCGAGCTCACCCTCACGGACTTCGTCTATGTCGCGGCTTCCCCAGGCACTCTATTCCCGCCCCACGCCACAACTAATTCATAGTAAGTGATGTATGGCGAATCTGTCTGGACGCAACTGGCAATTCGCAACATCAACTTACTGGGCTCCGGGGTGGGTTTACTTCTCTGCCCGCATTGATGCAGAGGAGAACCTGCTGCGTGCGCAGTTTGGCGATGAGTACGACGCCTGCTCCCATGCATGGCGCCTGATCCCCGGGCTCTACTACCAGATCCGCACAGGCAAAGTCGCGCTTTTTGATGGTTCTTGGATCGCGTCAGCGGCGCGGAAAGTGGGCTCTGGGAAATACGCGAAGTGGCTCTTGTTTCATCTTCACCAGCTCCAGAAGTTTGCCCAGCAGAACATGCATTAACAAAAACACGCAACAATCAACTCAAAGAGGAATCATGAATATGAAGAAGGTAATCATCGGTATGGCCTGCTGCGCAGCGATTGCGCCGCTGGCTTTCGGACAAGGTCCGCAGATGGCAAGGTTAGGAGAACAGGGCGTGACGGTGACCGCACCGAACGCGGCCGTAGGAATTGAAGGAGGCGAGGCGGCTGGATATCAACCTCCCAAAACTCTCGTTGTTCACAGCGAGGGTCCGGGCCGTTACGTTCTCGAGGGTCGCGGTCATGTGTTCAACAGCAAAGGGGAAGTGGTTCGGACGAAAATCACCCCCGGCACCCGCGTCCATGTCTATTTTGCCATGAACGGCGGTGTCCGGACAATTGATCGCGTTGTGGTGGATTGAGGCTTTTTAGGAATTAAGAAGTAAAGATTAAGATTTGGGGAGGCCCGTTGCCGTTTCCAACGTCAACGCGGACGTGCGCGCGCACGTTCGCAAAAAACGTGGGAATGGCTTCAGTGGCTCGCCGAACAGCTTGATCGGCATAGCAAAGCGCGAACCGGTCTTGCTGTCGGTGGGCACGACCTTATCGGGACTGGCGGCCATAATTTACGGGATCCCGGAGTGCCGACGCAAGCTTAACCAGACTTTCCCGAATCTGTGTCGGTGTCCAAGCCGCGAAGCCGAAAACGAACGCCGGCTTTAGCTTTGCTTGAATGCAAAAGAATGAGAGCGCCGAGGGCCTCACTCCGATATCAGCTGTGATACGTCTGATCATCGGGAAGTCTTCTTCGCGCTTCAGCCAGGCAACGATGTTCAATCCGGCCTCCGGAACCTGCAAAGTGAAACGGTCGCCAAGCAGTTCATTGAATTGTTTGATAAAGAAATCACGTCGCTCGGCATAGATTTTTCGCACCCGCTTGATGTGGCTCAGGAAAAATCCCTCGGTGATAAAACGCGCCAGCGTCGCCTGGTCTATTGGAGAGGAGTGTTGATCCATCGCACTGCGGATTTTGACCAACGGATCAATTAACGGCTCTGGCGCAACGATGTAGCCTAGACGCAAAGAGGGACAAAGAATCTTGCTCACCGTCCCCGCGTAAATCACCCGGCTGGCGTTGTCGATCCCTTGCAACGAAGGGAGCGGTGGACCGGTAAAGCGGAACTCCGTGTCGTAGTCGTCCTCGAAAACAAATGCGTTGTGAGCATGCGCAAAATCGAGCAAGCCCGTCCTGCGTTTAAGACTCATGGTGACGCCGAGAGGAAATTGATGGGAGGGCGTTACGTAGATGATCCTCGGCAGTGGTTCTTTTGGCGTTCGCGCAATCACGATTCCTTGGTTGTCGAGCGGCTTGGGGACTATCTTAACGCCGGCCAAAGTAAGTACCCTTGTGATCTGCTGATAGCAGGGGTCTTCGATCCAGGCGGCTTGACCCGGATTCAGCACAGCCATTGCGCTCATCAACATCGCTTGCTGCATGCCAGCCACGATTACGATCTGATCCGGATGACAGCGCGCCGCTCTGAAATCGCACAAGTACGCTGCAATTGCCTTGCGCAGGTCGGCGTCGCCGCGATTTGACGCATAGCGCAGCAGATTAACCCCCTTTTTCGCCAGAATCTGCGCTCTGAGGCGTTCCCAGATAGCGATCGGAAATTCGTCGACTGCCGGAATGCTGGGGACCAGTGAGACGCCTGCTCCTGCGCCCGTTGCCCCGAGGTCAAACTGATTTCCGACCCGCGCATCCGGAATTGCTCTCACGCGATCTGAGATGCGAAATGGGCGCTGGATTGATTGAAAAGTTTTCGGTTGGTCCGCGGTCAAGAAGGTTTCTGGAAGAAGATTCGCGACGAATGTTCCCGATCCGCGCTTTGAGAGGAGATAACCTTCGGCATGAAGTTTTGAAATCGCGAGTCTAACCGTGGATCTCGAGATACCCCGCTCATTAGCAAAAGCCCGCGACGAGGGAAGTCGAGATGAGGCGTCGCTGAACCTTCCCGATTTCAGCTCATCGCGAATCTGCCGGTAAAGCTGCTCGTGGAGCGGCTCCCCCGCCGTTCGATCAAGTCGAATCATCTCAAACGCTATGATCGAACGCCGGCGTCGCTTCTGCGGGCGCGATTTCC
>Ga0207693_10001828_pt1 | contig 18648 bp, 9 predicted proteins | sample LARL81metaG_FD_184347 | JGI IMG/M metagenome (GOLD analysis project Ga0207693, IMG submission 184347) | Corn, switchgrass and miscanthus rhizosphere microbial communities from Kellogg Biological Station, Michigan, USA - LAR L8-1 metaG... | ecosystem: Host-associated > Plants > Roots >...
CCGGGATCTGCGCGGAAACCCCGGTCCCGAACTCGACCACGGCGACCATCAGCTTCTGCACCTGCCGGGCGATCCGCCTCGACGTGACATGCACGAAGCGGGCGGGCTGGTGGGCCTGCAGCGTCGGCAACGGCCGGCGGCCGCCCATCGCGATCGTCGCCGCAACGTCGGTCATCTCGAGCGTGCTGGCGAGCACCTTGCCCTGCCCGATCGCCGACGACCCGACCGCCAGCGCGCTGCCGATGTCGCTCGCCGAGGGGATCTGGCTCTCCGCCGCGCCCTGAATCGACGGTGACTGGTTGAACCCGAACCGCTCGGCGACGTCGACGAACCGCTTCGCGCCGAGCTTGGCCCCCAGCGGAGCGAACACCGAGTTGCATGACACCGCGAACGCGTTGAGGAACGTCCCGCCGCAAACCTCCCCGCCGGCGTTGTGCAGCGTGTAGCCGTCGATCACCGCCGCGCCGGCATAGGGGAACACGGTGCCGAGCTTCACGATCCCCGCCTCGAGCGCCCCGGTCGCGGTGATGATCTTCATCGTCGAGCCGGGTGGCTGCAGGCCCGAGAAGCCCACGCCCGCCACGGCCAGCAGGCGGCCGTTGCGCGGGTCCATCACGGTCATCCCGGCGTAGCGTCCGGCGATCGCGGCGAGCGCGGCCCGCTCGATCGTCGGGTTGATCGTGGTGTGGACATCCTTGCCGGGCTTGGTGGGCGTCAGCGCGAGGATCCGGCGACCCGACATCAACGAGCCTCCCGGCGTGCCCGCAAGCTGCGTCTGGAAGATCCGCTCCATGCCGTCGAGACCGACCTTCGCGTCCGGCGGATAGCCCTGGGCGGCGTAGCGGGCAGCCTCGTCGGACGGGATCGCGCCGACCGTGCCGGCGATCTGGCCGGCGACGTCGGGGATGGGCGAGGTCCGCTGCGGCCCCTCCGCCAGCGGCGTGCCGTCGCTTGCCAGCAGCGCGGCTCGAGGCGCGAGGTCGACGTGTCGATGAAGCCGATCGCCCGGCCGCATACCGGGGAAGAGCAGCTGCCTCGAGAAGCGCACGCTGAGGTTCGAGCCGCTGCCGACTACCGGGACCTCGAGCGTTTCGTGCAGCACGCCGAACAGCCGAGTGGTCGCGAGCATCTGGACCGGGATCATGTTGCCGCGCCGGCTCCCGACGTTGACGAGCGCGAGCTTGGTCAGCGTCGATGTGTCGGCGGCGTCGGTGTAATCGCCGGTGAACTTTCGCTGCGACATGTGCGCGCGCGAATCCGAGTCCAGCAGGCCGTACATCCCGCGGTAGTCGCCCCGCGTCCAATCACGCGCGTACTCGCTCACCACGCGGCGCTCGGCCCGGCCTGGTGAGCTCGCGACGATCGCGCCCACCACGAACGCCGCAACCGCGATCACCGCCAGGGGCATGGCACGGGTCAGCAGACGCCGCCGGCGCCGTCGACCACCACGCAAAGGGGTTACTGCGATGCCCACCTCCGAAACTACGCCCGCCCAACATGAAGGGTACTCACCGCGTGCCAACGGCGAGAAACCAGAGGTTGCACGGCTACTCTCAACCGGTGACTTCGATCGACTGGGTGATCGTCGTTTTCACGGCGCTGCTGGCCCTGTACGGATACATGCAGGGGTTCATCGTCGGTGCGCTGTCGCTTGCCGGATTTGCAATCGGCGCATTTCTAGGCACGCGGCTTGCGCCGCTGATCTTGCCGGGGGGCTCGCGCTCGCAATACGCGCCGCTGTTCGGCCTGCTGGGCGCACTGCTGGCGGGCGGGGTGCTGGCGAGCGGATTTGAAGGGATTGCGGTGCGCGCCCGTGCTGCGCTCAGACTGCCGGGGCTGCGGGCCGTCGACGGGCTGCTCGGAGCGCTCCTGACGGCGTGCGTGGGGCTGGGGATCGCATGGATCATCGGCGCGATCGCCGCGCAGTCGACCAACTCGCAGAACCTCCGCACAGACATTCAGCGCTCGACGATTCTGCGCGGACTCAACGAGCTGCTCCCGCCGTCCGGCCCGATCCTCCATGCGCTGTCGCGCTTTGACCCGCTCCCGTCGGTCCGCGGCCCGGCCGCCGACGTGCCGGCCCCGACGCGCGGGATCCTGCCGACGCCCGGTGTACGCGCCGCGCGCCGCAGCGTGGTGCGGGTGGTGGGGACGGCGTGCGGCCTGGGCATCGAGGGAAGCGGCTGGGTCGCTGGGCCAGACTTGGTCGTGACCAACGCCCACGTCGTCGCGGGCGAGTCCGACACCGTGGTCCAGATCGCCGGCGTCGCGCCGGGGCTGCCGGCGCGGGCGGTCGTGTTCGACCCGCACGACGACATCGCGGTGCTTCGCGTCCCAGGCCTGAACGAGCCGACGCTGAAGCTCGAGGCGAACCCGCGGTCAGGCACCTCCGCCGGGATCCTCGGCTATCCGCTTGACGGCCCGTTCAACGCACAGGCGGGCCGGATCGGACAGACCCAGGTCGTCAGCACCCAGGACGCCTACGGCAACGGCCCCGTACAGCGCAGCATCACGTCGCTGCGCGGCCATGTGCGCCCCGGCAACTCCGGCGGCCCGATGGTCGACGCCGCCGGACGTGTCGTGGCCACCGTGTTCGCCGCGATCACAGGCGGCACCAGCTCCTCGCGCGGCGGCTTTGCCGTCCCGAACGCGCTCGTGCGCACGCAGCTGGGGATCGCCCGGTCGCGAAGCACTGCGGTCAGCACGCAGGGCTGCGCTGGCTGACAGCGCTCACGCAAGCCCGGTCACACAGCTCAAGAAAAGCTAGGAACCCGTCGAAACAACCCCCGGGCGGGCGGTGGTCTGCACACCGCCCGCCCCAAGGTGTTGTTGCCCCCGGGCGCCCGTGGGCCTCAATGCCCCCCGACGTCCTCGGCCATTTGAATCACAACGTCTCGCTCCAATGCCCCGAGGAGCTGAGGGTGGTGATGTGCGAGGTGCCGTTGAGCCGCTTCGAAGAGCTCCTGCTCGGAATCGCCCGCGAGGCGCGCCCCGCACTCGCAGTGGGCGATCCGACGATGCCCTTTCGTGATTTTGGTCATTTGGCCTCTGTCATTGCGGCGTCCCGACACCCCGAGCGCCCCGCCGAGGGCCTCGGATGGAGATGCCCCGGTTTCCACTGGCTGCAAGATCCTCCGCTGCCGTTGTAGATACGTTTCCAGAACGTTGCCATCTGAAGGACAGGTCAGTGAAGGCACGCGGATCCAGCTCTGCGGTCGGCTGTCTGTCGAGATCGACGGCGTGCAGATGGCCGATGCGCTCCGTGGCCGGCAGGTGCCGCTGCTGCTTGCCTACCTCGTCCTCAACCGCGATCGCTACGTCGGACGCGAGGAGCTGATCGGCGCGCTGTGGCCGTTCCAGGCGCCGCGCTCGCAGGACGCGGCGTTGCGTACGTTGCTGTCGCGGCTGCGTTCGGTGCTGGGATCCTCGGCGCTCCCCGGCCGCGACGAGCTTGGCCTGGTGCTTCCCGAGCCCGTGTGGATCGACATCGAAGCGGCGGTCGTCGAGGTGCAGCGCGCGCACCAGACGCTCGAGCGCGGCGACGTGCGCAGCGCGTGGGCGCTCGCGCAGGTCCCGCTCAACATCGCCGGCCGCGGGCTGCTGCCCGGCTCACAGGCGCGCTGGCTGGAGCCTCGCCGCCGCGAGCTCGAGGACGTCCGGCTGCGGGCACTGGAGGTGATTGGGCGCGCTGGGCTCAGCATGGGGGGGACGCAGCTTGCGTCGGTTGAGCGCGCTGCCCGCAGCCTGATCGAAGCCGAGCCGTACCGCGAGTCGGGCTACGCGCTGCTGATGGAGGCACTGGCGCTGCAGGGCAACGTCGCCGAGGGGCTGCTCGTGTTCGACCGCCTGCGGACGCTGCTGCGCGACGAGCTGGGGACGATGCCGTCGGCGGAGACGATCGCCGTGCACGAGCGCCTCCTGGGCCGCGGTGGGCGCTCCGCCGCCGGCGGCGCCGTGTCGGCCGACATCGATATGTCCGCCGTCGATCTGCCGCCCGAGCTCGCGACCCGCGCCCGCGCGCCGCTCGTCGGGCGCGCACGCGAGATGTCCGAGCTCGAGCAGCTGTGGCTGGCGGCAACCGGGCCGCAATCCGGCGATTGGCGCGGCCGGATCGTGCTGATGGTCGGCGATCCGGGGATCGGCAAGACGCGCCTGGCCGCGGAGCTCGCGCGGCGCGTACACGCGCAGGGTGCCTGCGTCATCGCCGGGCGCGCGCCGCAGGAAACGCTGGTCGCCTACCAGCTGTTCGTGGAGGCGCTGCGCCAGTACCTGCTCAACATCCCAATGGCGGAGCTCCAGGCGACCACGCGCGACTATGGCTCCGAGCTCGCCCGGCTGATCCCGGAGCTGCGCCGACGAGCGCCCGAGCTGCCGCTGCCATCGCCTGCCGAGCCCGAGACCGACCGCTACCGGCTGTTCGAGGCCGTGGTCGGCGTCCTCAGCTCGATCTCGGCCCGTGCGCCAGTCCTGCTCGTGCTCGACGACCTGCAGTGGGCTGACCGGCCCACGCTGCTGCTGCTGCGCCACCTCGCACGGGCCTCGGACCCGGCCCGGCTGCTGATCCTCGGCGCCTACCGGGCAACGGAGGCGACCGCCGAGAGCTTTGGCGATGCGCTGGCCGAGCTCAGGCGCGAGCGGCTGATCTCCGAGATCGCGGTGAGCGGCCTCACCGAGCTCGAGACCGCGGAGCTCGTGCGGGTCTGGACGGGGGAGGCGCCCTCGCAAGCTTTTGCGCACGCCCTGCACTCCGAGACCGAGGGCAATCCGCTGTTCATCGAGGAGATCGTGCGCCATCTCGCCGAGGCCGGCGTGCGCGCCAGCGAGGCGGGCGCTCGCGAGCTCCAGCGCTTCGGCCTGCCGGAGAACGTCAAGCAGGTGATCGCCCGGCGGCTTGGCCGCCTCAGCGCACAGGCGACGGAGTGGCTGCGCGTGGCCGCGGTAATCGGGCGCGACTTCGACGCGGGCCTGCACGAGCGGGTCGTCGCCCTCGGCGAGGACGAGTATCTGAACGCGCTCGACGAGGCGCTGTCGACCGGCCTCGTGGTCGAGGCCGGCTCGGACGCGAGCTACTCGTTCTCGCACGCGCTGATTCGCGAGACGCTCTATGAAGGCATGTCCGCCGCACGGCGGGCGCGGATCCACCGGCGCGTGGGCGAGGCGCTCGAGGCTGGGCCGGGTGGCGGCCATCAGCGCCCGGATCGGCGAGGCAGCGATCGAAATCTTGCTGCGCTGGCCCACCACTTCACGCGCGCCGCGGGCGCCGATGACGTCGACAAGGCGATCACGTACGCGTGTCGCGCCGGCGAATGGGCGACGAGGATGCTCATGCACGAGGAGGCAGGCGAGCAGTACACGCGCGCGCTGGAGGTGCTGGACCGCTTCCAACCGGATGCGCTGCAGCGGCGCTGCGAGCTGCTGCTGCTGATCGGCGAGGCGCGCGTACGCTCCGGCGAGCGCGTGCCCGCGCTGCTGGCGTTCGCCGAGGCAGCCGAGCTGGCCGAGTCGCTGGGCGACAACCTCAGCCTCGCCCGGGCCGCGATCGGCTCGTCGCGCCGTTACATCCAGCAGCCTGGCGTCGTCGAGACGGAGGTGATCGAGTTGCTCGAGCGGGCTCTGGCAGCCAACCGAGGAGAGCACTCGGTGATCCGCGTGCGGCTGCTGGCGCGGCTGTGCGGCGCGCTGTACTACTCACCCGAGCGCGACCGGATGCAGGCGCTCACCGACGAAGCGGTGGCGCTGGCGCGGGAGCTCGACGACCCGGAGGCCCGGGCGCATGCGTGCGCCGCCAGCCGACGGACGCTGTGGTCGCCGGCCAAGCTGCAGGCGCGCGTAGAGGCCGCGACCGAGATGCTGACGTGTGCACGCAAGGCCGAGGATCTTGAGCTCGAGTTGCAGGCGCACGCTTGGCTTGCGGTCGACCTGCTCGAGTCCGGCGACCGCGATGCGGTCGATGCGCAGATGGACGCGTTCATGGCGGGCGCCGAGCGCTTGCGCCAGCCGCTGTTCACCTGGCACGCGACGATCTGGCAGGCGATGTCCGCTCTGCTCGCGGGCGACCTCGGGCACGCCGAGGACCTCGCCGCCGATGCGCTGGCGATCGGCGCGGGATCGCTCACCGCTCGCGACTACCACGCCGTCCAGCTCATTGCGATCCGTCGCGAGGAAGGTCGCTTGGCCGAGCTCGACGCCGGCATGCGCCGGCTCGGCGACAGCTACGCCGCCCGGCCCGTGTGGCGCGCGGCGCTCGGGATGGTGGAGTCCGAGAGCGGCCGGACCGAAGCGGCCCAGGCGCATATCGACGTGCTGTCAGAGCGCGGGTTTACGGATATCCCGCTCGACGGCGACTGGTTGACGACGATGGCGCTCGCTGCCGACGTCTGTGCGGGGCTGGGTGACGAGCAGACGGCGGCGATCATCCACGAGCAGCTGCTTCCGTACGCGCAGTCCAACGTCGTCGTCGGGTTGGGCGCTGTCTGCCTGGGCTCAGTGGCCACGTTCGTGGGCAGGCTGGCCGCGGTGATCGGTCGCAAGCGCGAGGCGGGCGCGCTGTTCGAGCAGGGCCTGGTGGCGAACACGGCGCTGCGCGCACCGCTGTGCGTCGCGCGCACCGAGCTCGAGTATGCGCGCGCGCTGGGGCCGGGTCGCCGCGGTGAAGAGCTCGTCGCCGCCGCGGAGCGCGCAGCCACAAGACTGGGGGTCGACAAGCTCGCCCGTGACGCCGAGCAACTACGCAGTGTTTGGGCCGGTGGCAAGAGTCGGTTGCCACGGTCGCTACCCTCCCCGAGTTCATGAGCAAGACACTCGTCATCGCCGAGAAGCCATCCGTCGGGCGCGATTTGGTGCGCGTGCTTCCCGGCGCATTCGACAAGGGGGAGGGCTATCTCGAGGGTCCGGACCACGTCGTCACATGGGCGGTCGGCCACCTCGTGCAGCTCGCCGACCCCGACGAGTACGACGAGCGCTTCAAGAAGTGGCGCATGGCCGATCTCCCGATCGTGCCCGACCAGTTCCGGCTCGTCGTTCGCGACGAGCGCTCCAAGAAGCAGATGAACGCGGTCAAGCGGCTGCTCGGCCGCGACGACGTCGAAACGGTCATAAATGCGTGCGACGCCGGTCGCGAGGGCGAGCTGATCTTCGCTTACATCTACGAGAAGTCGGGATCGCGCAAGCCCGTCGAGCGGTTGTGGCTGAACTCGATGACGACGGCGGCGATCAAGGAGGCGTTCGGCGAGCTGCGTCCCGCCGAGGAGCTCGTCACGCTCGAGGCGGCCGCCCGCTCGCGCTCGGAGGCCGACTGGATCGTCGGCATGAACGCGACCCGCGCGGCCACGATCCGCTTGCGCTCGTCATTTGACGGAGCCGTCTCGCTGGGGCGCGTGCAGACGCCGACGCTCGCGATCCTCGCCCGTCGCGAGGAGGAGATCCGCGCGTTCAAGCCCGAGCCCTACTGGGTTGTGGACGCCGCGTTCGACACCGTCAAGGACGCGCCGCGCAAGTACGAGGGCCGCTACCACGCCGGCGCCAACCCTCGGATCAAGACCGCCGACGAGGCGGCCGCGATCGTTTCCGCCTGCGACAACCAGACCGGCGAGATCACCAAGCTTGACAAGAGCGAGCGCAAGGAACGCGCGCCGATGCTCTACGACCTGACCTCGCTGCAGCGCGACGCCAACAGCCGCTTCGGGTTCTCGGCGCGCCGCACGCTTGCCGCCGCCCAGCGTCTGTATGAGGAGCACAAGGCGCTGACGTATCCGCGTACCAACTCCCGCTTCATCACCCAGGACATGATCGGCGAGATCAAGCCGATCGCCGAGCTCGTCGGAGACCAGAAGGAGTACGGCGAGGCTGCGAAGTACGTGCTGGGACTCGACGTGTTACCGCTCGGCCGCGTCGTCAACGACGCCAAGGTCACAGACCACCACGCGATCATCCCGACCCGCGCCGAGCGCCACCCGGTCGAGAAGATGAATCCCGACGACCGCCGCATCTACGACCTGGTCGTGCGCCGTTTCCTGGCCGTCTTCCACCCCGACGCGGTGTTCGAGAACACGCGCGTGGAGACCACGGTCGCCGGTCATGTGTTCCGCACGCGCGGGAAGCTGATGCTCGTCCCCGGCTGGCGCGGCGTTTACGGCGAAGCCGCGGACGCCGACGGCCCCCGTTCCGACGAGGACGAGGGCCGCGAGCAGCAGCTGCCGAGGCTCGTGTCCGGTGAGCAGGTCGCAGTGCAGGAGGTTTCATCGGAGGCCAAGGAGACCAAGCCGCCGCGCCGCTACACCGAGGGATCGCTGCTGGCGGCGATGGAGACCGCGGGCAAGCTCGTCGACGAGGAGGAGGCGCGCGAGGCCATGAAGGACTCGGGCATCGGCACCCCCGCGACGCGTGCGGCGATCATCGAGCGGCTGCTCCAGGTCGGCTACATCGAACGCGACGGGCGGGCGCTGGTGGTCACCGAGAAGGGCCTGAACGTGATCCGCCTGCTTGGCGAGCACGCCCTGACCTCGCCTGGGCTGACCGGCGAGTGGGAGCACCGCCTGTCCAAGATCGAGACCGGCGAAGACTCTCGCGAGGCGTTCATGGGCGACATCGTCAAGTTCACCAGCGACACCGTCGGCGAGCTCGACACCAAGCTCAAGGACGTGCGGATCCCGCGCGCCAACCTCGGCCCCTGCCCGGTCTGCGGTCGCGACATCGTCGAAAACCGCAAGGGCTACTCGTGCTGGTCGCGCGAGGACCCGGGCTGCGGGTTCGTGATCTGGAAGTCCAAGGCAGGCAAGCAACTGCCCGTCTCCGTCGCACGCGAGCTGATCAAGACCGGTCGTACGGAGAAGGCCGTGACAGGCTTCAAGGGACGCTCTGGCAAGAGTTTCCGCGCGCGCCTGGCGCTGCAGCAGTCAGACGAGGGCAAGTGGCGCGTCGAATTCGACGAGCCCTGGGCCAAGGAGGGCGCCAAGCCGCCCGAGGCTCCGGAGGGCGAGGAGGCCCAGGAGCAGACCGGCGAGGAGCAGCCAGAGGCTGCATAAGTCGTCCCGTCGGGGGCGCGCGGCACCATAGGTCGGGATGCCGCTCAAGCTAGTCCTGGGACCAGCCAACTCCGCCAAGGCCGGTGAGGTGCTCGGCGCCTACGCCTCGGCCTCGCAGCGGGGCGCGCTGCTGGTCGTGCCGACCGCGCCCGACGCCGCGCACTATGCGCGCGAGCAGGCCGCCGCGGGCGTCGTGCTCGGATCGGTGCTCACGTTCGGGGGCCTGGCGAGCGAGATCGCGCGGCGCGCCGGCTACCACGGACGGCGGCTGTCGGTGCTGCAGCGGGAACGCGTGTTGCAGCGGGCCGTCTCTCGGGTCGGCTTTCAGGCGCTTGCCCGCGCTGCGCAGGCGCCGGGCTTCGCGACCGCGGCGGGCAACCTGATCGGCGAGCTTGAGCGCACGCTCGTGACGCCGCAGCGGTTCGCTGCCGCGATGCGAACGTGGGCCGCCGAGGACGAGCGGCGCGGCCCGTACGCCGAGGACGTCGCTTCGGTCTATCTCGCCTACGCCCGAGAGCTCGAGTCGATCGGGCGCGTCGACGCCGAGCTGTATGCATGGCGGGCGCTCGACGCGCTGCGGCTGGCGCCGGGGGCTTGGGGCGATGACCCTGTGTTCTTCTACGGCTTCGACGACCTGCATCCGCTCGAGCGCGACGCCGTCGAGACGCTGTCTCGGGTGGTCGGAGTGCCGGTGACCGTGTCGCTGACCTACGAGGCGGGGCGCGCGGCGCTCGGAGCCCGGGCCGAGGTGGTCGAGGACCTGCGGCCGCTCGCGTCCGAGGTCGTCGAGCTCCCGGCCCTCGACGAGCACTACGACGATGTGTCGAGAGCCGCCCTTCACCACGTCGAGCGCAACCTATTCGAGCCGGAGCCGTCCGCGGGCCGCGTCGATCCAGGCCGCGCGGTGCGGTTGCTGGAGGCGGGCGGCGAGCGCGCCGAGGCCGAGCTCGTCGCCGCCGAGGTGCTCGAGCTGCTGCGGGCGGGGATCCCCGGCGAAGAGATCGCGGTCGTCTTCCGTTCGCCGGCCGGCGCGGCGCCCGCGATCGAGCGTGTGTTCGAGCAATACGGGATCGCGATCGCCGTCGACCGCCAGGTGCCGTTCGGGCACACATCGCTGGGACGCGGGCTGCTGGCGCTGGCGCGCTGCGCGCTGCTGGGCGACCGGGCGCGGGCGGAGGACCTGCTGGACTACCTCCGCTCGCCGGGGTTGCTCGAGCGGCCCGAGATCGCCGACGGGCTCGAGGCCGAGCTGCGACGGCAGGGTCTTCGCACCGCCGCGCAGGCGCGGGAGCGGCTGGGCTGGACGCTCGGTGAGATCGACGCGCTGGCGGGCGCGCAGGACGCCTTGGGCGAGCTCGCTCGCCAGGGCCGCCGGCTGTTTGCCGCGCCCCACCGCGGGCACGCGCCGGTCGTCGATCAAGCCGAGGAGCTCGACGCGCACGCGCTGTCGACGATGCTCAAGGCCCTGTCCGAGCTCGATGAGCTCGGCGAGCGAGTGCCGGGCGCTGAGCTGATCGAGCTGCTCGAGGGGTTGAGCGTGCCCGATCGCGCGCCGACCCGCCGGGGTGCCGTGTTGGTCTCCGATCCACTTGCGATCCGCGCACGGCGGTTCACGGCGGTGTTCGTATGCGGCCTGCAGGAGGGGGCGTTCCCGCTGGCTACCTCGCCCGAGCCGTTTCTGTCAGACGAGCGGCGGCGCGAATTGGCCGCGTGCAGCGGGCTGCGACTCGCGCCCGCCGACGACGGCCTGGCGCGCGAGCGCTACTTGTTCTATGCGTGCATCTCGCGGGCTTCTCGCGAAGTCGTGCTGAGCTACCGCAGCTCTGACGAGGAGGGCAACCTGGCGCTTGCGTCGCCGTTCATCGCCGACGTCGCCGAGCTGCTCGATCTGCAATGGCCCGATCGCCGGCGCCGGCGGATGCTCGCCGACGTGGTGTGGCCGGTTGATCAGGCGCCGACCGCACGCGAGCTGGCGCGTACCGAGGCGGCCGCGACCGCTCCGCTCAGCGGCGATGTCCCGTCGCCGGTGCATTCGCTGTCGGAGGGCGCGCTTCGCCACGTCCGCCATAGCGAGATCCTGTCGGGCGGCGCGCTCGAGACCTACGGAGACTGCCCAGTCAAGTGGCTCGTGGAGCGCGAGCTTCAGCCTGCCCGGTTCGAGCCCGACTCGGATCCGATCGTGCGCGGCAGTTACATGCACGAGGCGCTTGAGGAGGTGATCCAGCGGCTCGGGACGGCGGTCACGCCGCAGACGCTGCCCGACGCGCTCGGACATCTCGACGACGTGCTCGAGGGGTCCACGCCGCCGATCGCGGCCGGCCGTTCGGAAGGAGTACGCGCGGCGGCGCTGCGCGCGATCGAGGCGGACCTGCGCCGCTATCTGCGCCACGAGGCGGGCGACGCCTCCGAGTGGGAGCCGCGGGCGGTGGAGCTGCGGTTCGGGTTCGAGGGCGACGAGGACTCGCTGCCGGCGCTGGAGCTCGGGCAACGACCGGGGACCGTCAGGGTGCGGGGTGCGATCGACCGCGTCGACGTGGACGCGGGCGGCCGCCGCGCGATCGTCCGCGACTACAAGAGCGGCTCCGCGCGGCCCGACTACCAGGGCGCGCGATGGCAGTCCGAGCGCCGGCTGCAGGTCGCGCTCTACATGCTCGCGGTCCGTGACCTGCTCGGGCTCGAGCCCGTCGCGGGCCTGTACCAGCCGCTCACCGGCAACGATCTCCGGGCGCGCGGTGTGTTCCTCGGTGACGCCGATGTCGGAAGTCGGCTGTTCGCCAACGACGCGCGCGATGAGGAGCAACTGCGTGAGGTGCTCGAGGACGCGACCGCACGCGCGATCGCTCTCGCCTCCAGGCTGCGGGCCGGCGAGCTGACCCCCTGTCCGCAGAACTGCTCGCGCGACGGGTGCCGCTATCCCGGGATCTGCCGCAGCCAATGATCGCCTGTGATGAGTCGGTGACCGACAGCGCGCCGGACTGGACCGAGGAGCAGCGATACGCGATCGAGCATCGCGAGGGCGACCTGTTGCTCGACGCCGCCGCCGGCAGCGGCAAGACGTCGGTCCTGGTGGAGCGTTTCGTGCGCTCCGTGCTAGAGGACGGCGTCGCGGTGGAGGCGATCCTCACGATTACGTTCACCGAGAAGGCGGCGGCGGAGATGCGCGATCGGATTCGGGCGCGATTGCGTGCGCTCGGGGCCGCCGATGTCGCCCGTGCGACCGAGGGCGCATTCATCTCGACGATTCATGGTTTCTGTGCCCGCGTGCTCCGGGCGCACGCGCTCGCGGCGGGGCTCGACCCGCTGTTCGTCGTGCTCGACGAGCCCGAGGCAGCGCGGCTGGCCGACGCCGCGTTCGACGAGGCGCTGGAGGACCTCGCCCGCAACGACCCCGGCGGCGTCGACCTGATCGCCGCGTACACGCCGGGCGCGCTGCGCAACGGGATCCAGTCGCTGCACGACGAGTTGCGCTCGCGCGGCGAACTCCTGCCGTCGTTGCCGCCGCGACCAGCGCTCGACGAGGGCGAGATCGCGGCGGCGCGCGAGGCGCTGTTGGCGGCAGCGACCGAGTTGTCGGGCGAGCTCGCCGGCATCGACGACCCGGGCGTCAGGGTCGTGGAGGCGATGGAACGGATCGGCCGCTGCATCGACGCGCTCGAGGACGAAGGCGACGGGGTGCCTTGGCCCGGCGAGCTTTACGCGTGGTCGCTGCCGGGTGGCAACGGCGCCGCGCTGAGCACGCCCGCATGCGCCGTCTACGCCGAGGCGCTCGACCGGCTGCGAGGCGCCTACGAGCATCATTGGGCACAGGGCGTTCACGGCCTGCTGGGGCGGCTGCTGGGCGGGTACGGCGAGCGCTATGCGCGGCGCAAGCGCGAGAGCTCTGGCGTCGACTTCGAGGATCTCGAGCTCCTGACCCGGGAGCTGCTGCGATCGGACTCGGAGCTTCGCGAGCGCTACCGCGATCGCTTCGAGCAGATCATGGTCGACGAGCTCCAGGACACCAACGCCGTGCAGCTCGAGCTGATTGAGCTGATCGCCCGCGGCAACCTGTTCACGGTCGGTGACGCCCAGCAGTCGATCTATGCCTTCCGCCACGCCGACGTTGAGCTGTTCGAGCGCCGCGGCGAGGCGCTTGCGGAGGTGGGGGCAAGGGCGACGCTGCAGACCAACTTCCGCTCTCGGCCGGAAATCCTGCGGGTGCTCAACGCGACGTTCGAGCCGCTGCTCGGCTCGCAGTTCCGGCCGCTCGTGCCGGGGCGGGAGTGTCCGCCCGTGCACGACCCGCGCGTCGAGGCGCTGGTCACCGACAAGGGTGCGGACTGGAACCCCGACGGCCTCGGCGCGCCGTGGCGGCTGGCGGAGGCGCGTGTGCTGTCGGCGCGCGTCGCCGAGCTGCTTGCCGACGGCGCCGCTGCGCGCGACGTCGTGGTCCTGACCCGGGCCACGACCGACCTGCGCGTATACGAGCGGGCGCTGGAGGCTCGCGGTGTTCCGACGTACGTGATCGGCGGGCGCGGCTACTGGGCACATCCGCAGGTCGTCGACCTGGTCGCGTATTTGCGCGCGCTCGCCAACCCGCGCGACGAGGAGGCGCTGTACACGGTGCTCGCCTCGCCGTTGGTCGGGGTATCGGTTGATGCGCTGGTCGTGGTCGCGGCGGCGGGGAGGGCCGGCGACCGCGACCCGTGGTGGGTGATTCGCGAGCCCGAGGGCCGGTTTGACGAGCTGCGTGCCGACGATCTTTCGAAGCTGACCGCGTTCGCGGAGTGGTTTGCGGGCGAGCGGGCCGCTGCCGCTCGCAGCGGGATCGAGCAATGCATCGAGCGAGCCGTGGCCCTGACCGGCTATGACCTCGCGGTGCTGGCGATGCCGGGCGGGCAGCGGCGCCTGGCCAACGTGCGCAAGCTGATGCGCCTGGCGCGGGAGCACGAGACGGCTTTCGGCAGCGAGCTTCGCGAATTCCTCGAGGTCGTCGAGGCGCGGTCCGGCGAAGGTGGTCCCTCCGGCTCGCGCGAGAGTGAGGCACCGGTCGAGGGCGAGGCGCTGGACGCCGTCCGGCTGATGACGATCCACCGCGCAAAGGGGCTCGAGTTCGACATCGTGTGCGTGGCCGACCTCGGACGCGGCCCGCGCTGGCGCGCGGAGCTGATGCGCGTCGGCCGCGACGGGCGCTTTGGACTGCGGCTGGCGCAGCCCGGAACGGGGAGGCGCGAGTCGGCGCTGGACTACAAGGCGCTCGGCGAAGAGCAGCAGGCGGCCGAGGCGCGCGAGGAGCGTCGCCTGTTCTACGTGGCGATGACGCGGGCGAAGGAGCGGCTAATCGTCAGCGGCGCGGCAAAGCTGGAGTCCTGGCAGTCGTCGGGCGGCCCGATCGCGTGGCTCGGGCCGGCGCTGCTGGGCGACATCGCGGCGGCCGTCGAGCAGGGGTCGGGGGTGACCGAGCTCGGCGTCCGCTTCGAGTTCGTCCGCGAGGAGGATCGAGATAAGAGCTTTGTGCCGATATATGCGGCACAAAACTCCGATGTCGCATCCGGGGAGCTGCTGCAGCCTCCCGAGCCGCCTCCACCCGCGGAGCCCGCGCCGCCCGTGGCGGCGCTGAGTTACTCGTCGCTCGGGGAATACAAGCGCTGCGGCTACCGGTTCTACGCCGAGCGGGTTCTGGGGCTACCGCCGGTAGATCGTCCCGATGGTCCTCGCGAAGCCGTCGCGGGTCTCGCCCCGACCGACCGCGGCGTCCTCGTCCACGACCTGCTCGAGCGGCTCGACTTCCGGCGTCCGATCAATCCGACCGCGGCGATGATCTCGGCGGCGGCGAAACGCGCCGGTCTGGCATCACCACTCAGCGACGCCGACGCGCAGGAGGCGGCCAGCCTGGTCGAGCGTTTCGCGGCCACCGAGCTGTGCGCACGACTGGGGCGCGCTACCCAAGTGGCACGCGAGGAGCGCTTCGCGTTCCTGCTCGGCGGCGCGCTCGTGGTGGGGGCCCTGGACGTGCTTGCGCGCGAGCCCGGCGGACGCTCGCTGGTCGTCGACTACAAGACCGACCGGCTCGAGGGCGCCGACCCCCGCGAGGTGGTCGATCGTGCATATGCGACGCAGCGGCTTGTGTACGCGCTGGCGGCGCTGCGCGCCGGGGCCGACGAGGTCGAGGTCGCGCACGTGTTTCTCGACGGCGCACACGAGCCGGTGATCGCGACGTTCTCGCGCGAGGATGCGCCGGAGCTGGAGGACCGGCTGTCGGTCCTGGCCGACGGCGTCATGCGGCGGGAGTTCGCCGTCACCGATGCACCGCATCGCGCCGTGTGTCAGGGCTGCCCGGCGGAAGGCGGGCTGTGCTCATGGCCGCTGGGCATGACTCGGCGTGACGCCCCCGACCGGCTGTTCTGAATCATCGGCGGACGGGGGTGTCACCGTCGGCTGCTGAAACTGCACGTCGACCTGCTCGACCGGTGAGCGCTCCTCGACCTTGGCGAGGGCGCGCAGTGTCGCCTGGTCCTCGGGGAGCGTGGGGTCGCCGAACAGGGTTCGCGGCCACAGCTTGCGCGCGACGACGACGTTGATCTCGGCCGCAAACAGCGTCATCTGCGCGCCGAGGTGAAGCCAGATCAGCAGCGCGATCACCAGCGCGAACTGGGCGTATGTATTGCTCGACGTCTTGTAGACGTGGTCCACGTAGTAGCCGCCCACGATCTGCAGCAATTCCCAGACGGCAGCTGCCACGGCGACCCCGATCAGCAGCGATTTCGTCGGGATCTCATCCGACGTCATCAGCCGGAAGGCAAAGAAGAACAGCGAGAGGTTCAGTAGCAGCGCCAGCACGATCCCCGCGACCTTCAGCGGCGCGCCGTGGAGCCCGCCGGTGACCACACCCGAGGCCGCCGTGGAGACGATGAACAGCGTCCCCAAAACGATCAGCAACGCGATTCCGCGCAGCCGCGAGTGCAGGAAGTCCGGCCGCTGCTTGTGCGGCACCGCCCATACGTGGTCGAAAGCCCGCTGGGCGGCCTGCGTCACCCCAAGCCCGCCCCACAGTGCGGCTGCCAGGCCGATCACCAGCGCCGTTCCGCTGCCCTCCAGGCTGTGAACTTGGATCTGCTGACCGATCACCGGAAACTGCCCGAGTACCGACTTCTCGATGGACGTCTGCAGGCTCGAGTTGCCCTGCAGCACGTACCCGAGCACGGTGACGAAGACGAGCAGCAGCGGGAACAGCGAGAAGAACGAGTAGTACGCAACGAGCGCCGCCAGGCCGCCACCCTGGTCGTCGCCGAACTTCTTGACGACGGCGACGGGGACTGCCAGCACGGGATGCTTGCGCTGGGCGCGGTCAAACGCGTGCACGGGACGCAACGGGTCCACGTGTCAAACGGTACCCCCGCGGGGCACCAAAAACTCGGAGATTGCGGGAGAGTCAGGCCACGGCGGCGAGTGGCCGGGGCGCCGGCGGACGGTCCCCGACGCGACTGCGCTCACGCAGCACGACGGTCGCGCCCCCGGACGGGCTGAAAGTGATGCTCCGCCGGGCGGTGCGCTCAGACCGTTCGGACGCGGGCGACAGCGCGAAACGCTCGAACGTGGCGCGCAGCACGATCTTCATCTCCTGCAGCGCGAAGCTCGCGCCGAGGCAGCGCCGGCGGCCGCCGCCGAACGGGATCCAGGTGTAGGTCCCGGGCGAGTTGCCGACGAACCGCTCGGGTCGGAACGCGCCGGGCTCGGGATAGATCTCGGGGTCGTGGTGGACGAGGAACGCGCTGGCGAGCAGCGACACTCCCGCCGGATATTCGAAGCCGCCGATCGTGATCGGGCGCTTGGTCAGCCGCGGCTCCGCGTTGGGGAGGACGGGGCGGTGACGGAGGATCTCGTTGATCGTCGCATTGAGGTACTCGTCGCCCTCGCCCGCGTCGACCTCCTGCGACAGCCGCGCCACGACCGCGGGCTCTCGGGCCAGCCGCTCGAACCCCCATGCCAGCTGCGACGCCGTCGTCTCGTGACCGGCGACGAGCGCCGTCATCAGCTCGTCGCGAAGCTCGTCGGCGGACATCGGCGAGCCATCCTCGTGGCGCGCCTGCAACAGCATCGCCAGCACGTCGTCGCCGAGTGGCTCGCCCGCCTGCTCGGCCGCGCGACGCTCCTGCACGAGCTCGAACATCAGCTCGTTCGCGCGCCGCGTGAGCGCGTCGAACTGGCGCACGGACGGCATCCAGCCGGTCAGGCGCCGCAGCGCCGGCAACACCGACAACGGGCTCTCGCTGAATGACAGCACGCCCGTCAGCGAATCGCGCAGCTCGTTGAGCCGCTGCCCCTCCTCGAGGCCGAAGACGGCGCGCAGGATGATTTCGAGCGTGAGGCGCTGAAGCCGGGGGTGCAACGTCACCGGGACGTCGCGCGGCCAGGAATCGAGCTCGCGCTCGGTGAGCTCGGTCATCGTTGCGGTCAATCGCTGCATCTTCTCGCCGTGGAACGCGGGCAGCATCAGCCTGCGCTGCTCGAGGTGCGGCGCCTCGTCGAGCAGGATCACGGAGTTTCGGCCGATCAGCGGCTCGAGCACGCGGGCGCCTTCGCCGGGGTGCACGGCGTCGGGCGGCGCCATGAACAGCTCCTTGATGTCGGCTGGATCCGACAGGATCACGAACGGCGGCTGGAACGGCAGCTGCACCGAGACTCGCTTCCCGTAGCGCCGGCGAAGCCGCAGCAGCGAAGGCCCGGGCCGCTTCCAAGTGGCGATGAGCTGGATCGCGGCGGGCGTGCTGGGCCCGGGCGGGAGCAGCTTTTGGCGGTCGCGCTTGTTCACGTCGCCTCCATGGGTCTGGCACGGATGGGCCACCCGGCCGGGCAGCTAATGCGAGGGATTACATAGTCGCACCGGTTGCCGGTGTGTGAGAAGTGTCACTCAGGACCCGCGCTCCACGGCCAGCAGCAGTTGCTTTCGCTCCACGCCGCCCGTGTAGCCGCCAAGACCGCCGCCCGAATGCAGGACCCGGTGGCAGGGGACGACGATCGGGATCGGGTTGGCGCCCAGCGCGTTGCCCGCCGCACGAAAGCCGCGGGGGCTCCCGGCCGCCGCCGCAACCTGCTTGTAGCTCGACACCCCGCCGTACGGGATGCGCGCGGTCGCGCGCAGCACGCGACGGCCGAATCCGTGCGTGAGCCGCCAGTCGATCGGCACCTCGAACTCGTGCCTGGAGCCGGTGAAGTACTGATCGAGCTCGCGCCGCACCTCGTCGAGCCGGCGCGGTGCGACCAGCACCCGCGGGGAGATCCTGCTCGCGAGCTCGGCGACAACCTCGTCCTCGCCCTCGAAGTCGACGTAGGCGAGCCGCACCAGCCCGTGATCCGTGCGCGCCAGCAGCAGCGTCCCGAGCGGCGAGTCGAGCGTCGCGTAGGCGACGTCGAGCAGCCCGGCGGTCGCCGCCGCGTCGCCCAGGTCGGGCAGCGGGCGCTCTGCCGCGCGCGGGGCGGCGGCTCGCAGCTCGTGCTCGATGGCGGTTTCGTCGATCATCGCTTGTACTCCGTTCGCAGTCGTTTCAGGCCTTCGTGGACGTTGCGCCTGGCGGCGTCCTCGCTGGTGCCCATCACCGACGCGATGTCGGCGTGGGCGGCGTCGAACACGTAGCGCAGCGCGATC
>Ga0207693_10001830_pt1 | contig 18633 bp, 19 predicted proteins | sample LARL81metaG_FD_184347 | JGI IMG/M metagenome (GOLD analysis project Ga0207693, IMG submission 184347) | Corn, switchgrass and miscanthus rhizosphere microbial communities from Kellogg Biological Station, Michigan, USA - LAR L8-1 metaG... | ecosystem: Host-associated > Plants > Roots >...
CCTGCCGAATTCGATCCGGCGCGTCTTATCTGGATGTAATTCCAATCCAAACATTCCCAGTCGTTCCTTTAAGTTCTCCAAGAAACGATCCGCGTCCGCCCATTGAGGATGAAGCATCTTCAACGGCCACAGGAGAAGACCTGCAAACCATCCCGCCATTAAAACGCGCTCTGGTCCTTTGGTTCCACGAATGAACCGGAATGCCAGCCAGCATAAGTAGCTGTAGAAGACAACGTTCATAGCTATTATGGGCCAACCGCGAAACGCGGAAAAAGCTCCCAGGAACCAACCAGATTCGGTGTGAGTCGAATACAACCCTCGAACTACTTGCGCGAAGACGAGCACTGTCAATCCCAGTGCGAATGCAATTCTCGCGCGAGTGGTGAGTACTCGAACTGGATGGGGTTGCGTCAAGGCTGTCCCTGTCTCACATCAGAACCGTGCGCTTCGCCACGCTTCAGGCTTACTTCACGCCCTTCTCCGGATTCCACGAGCCCTGTGCTTTGCGGACAAACACAATCTGCCCGATGTGATACGCATTGTGCGTACCCATGCGGGCGATCTCCGGAGCCCACTTCTGCAGCTTCTGCTCATCCATCGTCTCGACCAGCTTCTCTAAGTCGCTCATCACCTGGTTGAGTTGCTTGACCGTGTCGTTCCACTTCTTGGTGTCGAAGTCGTTGAAGGTCTCGTCGTTGTTGCCGCTGAACTTCTTTTCCGGCTCGCCCTTGAACTTCTCCAGTTCCCGCTGGTTCCAGAAGAGAAGATGGTAGGTCAGTTGCCCGACCGAGTGATTGCCGCTGCCATCTTTCCACGTAGCCTGCTCGGCAGTGATCCCGTCGACCGCGACGTCGATGGGAACGAACCAGTCTTTCTGGTCGTGGGTCGTGTGCAACTGCTCCAGCAGGATGCTTCGCAAAGTAACCGGCTTCGAGTTTTGCCCGAAGACGGGAATCGACAGCAACGCAATCAAAAACGTGATGGCAGTTTTCATATGCAGAATCCTCCAGAAAAGTTAGGTCAGAATTACACCAAGACACAGCTCGCGCTCAATGCCCTGAATGATACGGATGCCCCTTCAGGATGGTAAAGGCCCGGTACAACTGCTCCAGCAGAACGACTCGCGCCAATTCATGCGCCAGCGTCATCTTCCCGAGTGAAATCGTATGCTGCGCAGCGCCTCGTGCGGCCTCGCTAAACCCATCCGCCCCACCGATCGCAAAGATCAAAGGCAATGGATTTCGGTCCTGATAGTCTCCCAGAAACTTGGCGAACTGTTCCGACGAGATCTCCTTGCCCCGCGAATCCATCAGCACCAACGTCGACTTCGAAGCGGCTTTCGTCCCCCCGGCCCGCCCGCACGTCTCGAGCAACGCCGCTTCATCCCGCAGCGAAACTCCTTCTACTTGCGCATAACGTGAAATCCGCTTGAGATACTCCTCGGTCAGCGATGCGATCGCCGGCTCCTTCGTCTTCCCGATCCACGCAATCTTGATCTTCACCGGCAAAGCCCGTTCACTTCTTCCCCGACGCCAGGACGACGGACGCGCCGAACGCGATCTTCTCACCATCCGAATAACATCGCACAGCCGCATGCACCTCGGCATGAATCTCCGGCCACTTCTCTGCCGGGACGCGCTCCAGCATCGGACGAAAAGGCACCGCGACGGCCTGTGCCTGCTCCCAAACTTCTTCGACTGGCCCAGGCCACGTCCACGGCAAGGTCTTGGTCTCTTCCTCGACGCCGTTGAAGCCCGCGCTGCGCAATACCGCCGACAAACTGCCGGGCTCGGAAAACCGGAACGGATTCGGTCCGCCCGGATCGAGTAGCGGCCCGCCGACATGGCGATGCACGACGCCCATCATGCTCTGCCAATAAGGCTGATCGAACGGACCCCACGCCAGAAAGCACGCCCGCGCACCCGTTCGCAAAACTCGCCGCAGTTCCTGCAACGCAATGCGAGGTTCACCGAAAAACATCACGCCGAAGCGCGAGGTCGCGAGATCGAAGTTGTTGTCGGGGAAAGGCAGGCTGTGGGCATCAGCCTGCTGAGTGGTGAAGTTCGTGAGCCCGCGCGTCCGTGCTCGCTCCTCCGCAATCTCCAGCAGCCCTGCGCTCAAGTCAAGCGCGGTTACGTGTCCAGTGGGCCCGACACGAGACGCCAGTGTGATTGCAGGTTCGCCGGTGCCGCTGGCCAGGTCGAGCGCCCGCATGCCTGGTACTGGCTGCGCGTATTCCACCAGTGCGTCGGTCACAGCCTGGCCCATGGCGGCCGACTTCGCCTTCCACTTCTCCGAAGCTACCAGACGGTACTGCGTTCCCCAGTCCGGCTTGGAGTCTGGTTGCGATGTCATGGAGGATTCCAGAGTCCCGCAAGAAGAGTTCTAGGCTTTCGCTTTCTTCTTCCTCGTCGCCGCGACCTTACTCGTAGGAACTTTGGTCGACGCCGCTTTCTTTTTCGCGACCGTCTTCAGGTCGGAGACTTCCAGCCGCTTGGCCGTCTTCCAGAGCCGCTCGAGATCGTAGAACTTGCGCGCCTTTTCCGAGAATACATGGACGACGAAATCCACGTAATCGAGCAGCACCCACTCGGCTTGCTTGTAGCCTTCGACATGCGCAGGACGCAGGTTCGCAGCTTTCAGACGAAGTTCCACTTCATCGGCAATGGCCTGCACCTGCCGCGGATTGGTTCCGCTGCACAGCACGAAGTAGTCGGTAAACGCTCCCGACCCTTTTTCCATTTCCAGGATGCTGAGTTCTTCGGCCTTCTTCTCGAGGCAGGCTTGAATCGCTGCGGCGACTTGCTGTTTGAGTTCGCTCTTCTTCATTCGGATATCAAATACTCTTCAGTTCGGCAATGAGTGCGCTCATATTGTAACTGACCCGTGACGGGCCATCGGAAGCACTTCCCGCAGTGTAGAAGCTCACTTGCCGGAGCGCTTCACCTCTGCCGCAGCTCGTTCGCGCAGCTTGGCCATGGTCGTTGCCGCCGGATCTTTGCGGTTGCTGTTCTTGGGACGCCGCTTGGTTTTGGTGGTGTAGTGATTTTGAGCCATGCTCCTCCTGCTTCATCGGCGGTTCGGGACGCCTGCCCTGTTTTGGTACTGGGAATTGTGTGGAGATTCGAGGTCCAACTGCCCGCTCATCCATCATACCGGGTGCGACCCGATTCACAAATTCCGCGCACTGTCGGATCGATACAATCCCATCTTCCGGATGTACTCTGCGACTGGCGGATCTACCCAGCGCCCCAGTGGCTTTCCCGCCGCCGCCGCTTGCCGGATCGCAGTTGCCGATGCAGGCTGCTGCAGGTCTCCCAGCAAGTGGATGGTCGCTCCCCTGAGAACTAAATCTCCGGTGGCGGCATGCTTGTGAAAGGGACGCATCACTTCCGGGCGCGGGCGCAGGCTTTCGGGCAGCGCATTCGCCACGTCGGCCAGCGAGTAGCCTGGGCGGCTGGCCACCACAAATTCACACTCACGAAACAGTGCTTCCGCCTGATGCCATTTGGCGACATCCGCGAACGCATCCATACCGACCAACAGGAAAAGCTTGTCGATGGCCTTGAAAGATTGCTTCATGCGGCGGACGGTGTCGACGGTGTAGTTCGGTTTTTCCTGACGATCCTTTCCCTTCGGCGGAGTGCCATCGACGGGAGCCTCGAGCAGGGAAGGCAGGAACGCTTTCTCGTCGGCGGTGGCAAGAACGAGCATGGCGAAGCGGTGAACAAACGGCGCGAGCGGCTGCCGCTGTTTATGAGGCGGATTGTTCGCCGCAACAAAATGTATGCGATGTAGTTTGTATTGCTCCATCGCGGCGCGTGCCAGCGCGAGGTGCCCGCGATGGATTGGATCGAATGTTCCGCCGAAGAGTCCAATGTTCATGAAATGTGGTCAGCCCCGCCTAGTGTCCAGATTCCCGGCCCCAGATGCAAGCCGAATCATGTTGCCCTTGTCCGACTGGCCATCGTCCGCCATACCGCAGGACACCGAAAAAAAGCTTGTTCGCGAAACAGAAATGTACTCCTGTAACGTTCCTGCTTTCCGGTTTTAGAACTAGGATAGGTGGCATGCGAGTAACCCTCCCCCTACTCCGCATTCCTCCAGCGCGCGCCCCCATCCTGCGCTATGGAGTTGCGGTGCTCAGTACGGCGTTGGCGCTGATTCCCACGGTTCTGCTCGCCGATGTCTCCGAAAGCCGTCTCGCCTTGTTCGGAGTGGCAGTCATGGTCAGCGCCTGGTACGGGGGATGGAAGCCCGGTGTGGTTGCCACGGCCTTCGCCCTCACGGTGAGCGCATACTTCACGCTCGCCGGGCACCATAGCACCGAGCAACTCCGCACTGCGATCGTCCGCCTGTCGTTGTTCTTCTTTGTTGCCATGCTGATCTGCTGGCTCAACGCAGCCCTGCGCGCCACGCAAGAGGACTTGCGCCGCTCGGAACTCAACTTCCGCTCGCTGGTCACGAACGCCCCCTACGGCATTTGCCGCTGCGACTCGAGTGGCAAGATTCTCGACGCAAACCCTGCCTTCCTGGAACTGCTCGGCTACACCTCTGCCGGCGAAATCATCGGTCAACACATCTTTGGTCTGTATGCCGACAACGACAAGTGGTTTGACCTCGCCGACTTCCTCCGGACCACGCAACCCTTCAACGGGCTGGCGGCGGAATGGAAACGCAAGAACCAGACGACCACGGTCGTCCGCGTGTCGGGCCGGTCGGTGGCGGCCGATGGGGAAGGTGTGGTGTTCGAGTTGTTCGCGGAAGACGTTACCGAACGCCGTGCGCTTGAGCAACAACTGCGGCAGTCGCAGAAGATGGAAGCCGTGGGACGCCTCGCCGGCGGCATTGCGCACGACTTTAACAACCTGCTGATGGTGATTCTGGGCTACTCGGAGTTCCTGCTGGAGCGACTTGGCGCCGAGCCGCACCTGCGCGGACCGGCGCAGGAAATCTCGAGCGCCGCGGAACGCGCCTCGTCGCTGACACGTCAGCTTCTGGCGTTCAGCCGGAAGCAGATGCTGGCTCCCCGCATCGTCAATCTCAACGACGTAGCGACGGAGAACATCAAGATGCTGACGCGAATGATCGGCGAGGACATCGACCTGGTGATGGTGCCGGCTCCGAATCTGTGGCCGGTGCGGGCGGATGCCGGGCAGATCGACCAGGTCATCATGAATCTGGCGGTCAATGCCCGCGACGCGATGCCATCGGGCGGCCAACTCACCATCGAAACCACGAACGTCACTCTCGATGAAGAGTACGCCCGCTTTCACGGGCCGTTGCGGCCGGGCGACTACGTCATGTTCGCCATCAGCGATACCGGCGTCGGCATGGACAACGACACGCAGTCGCACATCTTCGAACCTTTCTTTACGACCAAGGGGACCAAGGGGACGGGCCTCGGGCTTTCGACCGTCTACGGCATCATCAAACAGAGCGGGGGATACATCTGGGTGTATAGCGAAGTCGGCAAGGGGACGACTTTCAAGATCTACCTGCCGCGCGTGGCTTCTACGGGCGAGAGTGCGGCGCAGGTGGCAACTCCGATCGAGCATCGCAAAGTGGAGCCGGGGACGGAGACGATTCTGCTGGTCGAAGATGAAGCCAACCTGCGTTATCTCGCGCGTCAATACCTTGAAAAGCAGGGGTACAAGGTGATTGAGGCTGCGGACGGCGCGGTCGCGATGCAGATTGCGGTGGCGCATGAGGCGACCATCCACCTGCTGCTGACCGATGTGATCATGCCCGGTATGAACGGCCGGGAACTGGCCCAGCGGATTTCCGAGATTCGCCCCAACGTGAAAGTGCTCTACATGTCCGGTTACACCGAGAACGTGATCGGACACAATGGCACGCTGGATGCAGGCGTACGCCTGCTTCAGAAACCCTTCAACCTTCGCGACCTGAAAAGCAAAGTGCGCGAAGTGCTGGATGCAACACCAACTCCCCCGGAGGTCGCTATGTCGATGCAGTCCGCAGAACCGATCCGTGCCGCGCGGGCGAACGAAGTACCGCCCCTGCGCGCACAGCGCTTTCAACTTCACTTGCCCTTGCGTTATCGCCGGCTCGGCGAGAAAGAGTGGCACGAGGGCACAACCGAGAACATCAGCCGTTCGGGGATGCTCTTTCAAGCCAATGAAATACTGCAGCCCAGTTCGCAGGTGGAAATCAATCTCGTGCTCCCTGCTGAAATTGCCGGACTGTCTTCCACAGAAGTCGTCTGCCGTGGAGAAGTTGTCCGCACGGTTGAGAAACAGGGCGACACTCTGAGCCCCGCGCTGGCCGCACGGATCCTGCAATATCACTTCCAGCACGGTCCTCTGCCAAGGGCGTGAGCAGTCCAGGTGCAGTCTAGGTTCTGTGGTCGGTTGGTTCTCTGGCCTCATTCGTATCGTTCATATCGTTCTGTGGATTGATGGATTGTGTTCTGTGATCTGGCCAAGCAGTAAGGAAGGCGGCTTCTCTCGGGCCGCCTTTTTCACTTCATCGACGTTCCCCCCCCCACATTTTTTCTTCGCGCTTTTGCAAAATATTCATTCCATTGATGTTAGCGTCGGCATATCGACGATAGTCTCCGCAAAATCCTTATTTTAAAGGACTTATACGTAAAATATTCAGGAATAAGGAGTTAGCGCCGGACTCCTGGCGGGAGATCTTCGATGAATCTTGTAACCTCTTTGTTTTCTGCTTATTACGTTTTGAGGATTGGGCGATAAGCTGGCAAAGTATTGTAAAGTAAGCACTTACCCGATGAGCCGACAGGCCGCAGAAACTCGTCGGCGGCTCAATCGAAGAATTGAGGGGTTTATTGCGCACACATCTATTGTGAGCTTTCTATTGCCTCAGTAAAGGTTGTGCGTCACAGGAATGACGATTCTCGCTGTGGATAGCTGTGGAAAAGTGTGAGGCATGGAATTGATTGTTGTGCTGCTTAGCGGTCTATTATTCGGCGTGTTTATGGGGCGGCTTTTATGCACTATTGCGTCTGATGCGCCGGCACAAGGTCACACGACTAAACGTTGATCCGACCCAAACACACCGCCAAGTCTCCTGCGACTCGCGATCATGCCGATTTCTGACGCGGTTTCTTATAGCTAGTGAACTCACCCGAAGTGGTTCAACATCGAGATGGACCCGCACGAGGACCTCAATGTCACGGGACTCTTCGCCTGGGTCGGAGAACCTGCCCTCGAAATAGTCAAGAAATATAAGGAGACTCTGCAAAAATTTCCGAATCCGCCGGGGGCGAACCTCACCCGCTTCTGAAGCGCGATCCCAGTTCGACGGGAAGATGAAGACCAAAGACTGGAACAAGCTCCCGACTTACCCCGTCTCAGCGGAAAAGATCCGGCCTAAGTATTCGACCAAGCAACCACCCTGGGTTGCCCCGGCGGTGTTCTTCGATCAACTGCCGGCCGTCATGAAGCAAGTGCCTCCGCTGCCCGGAGAAGAGGCGCTCTACAAGTTGATCGGCAGTATCCTCGATGCGGCCGCGAAAGACCCGGAGGTCATGAAGACGTTGCAGGCAACTGCCCTAGCGGCGGACGACGAATTGATCGCGCCGATGATGTGGTGGCGGTACAACGACCAGCCCGCGGGTAATGGCTGGACATCGCCGGCGAACAACGGGGCGTTTGGCACTGGCTACTATTACCGCACGGGCGCGGTGAAGGCCGATCCCTACGACAACAAACGCAACGAGACGATGTACTTCTACACTGATAACGACTCCCAGTTGCAGCAACTAGTGGGTAAGTCGTCCTATACAGTCACGTTCCCGAAAGGGCAGCTGTCACCCGTGAAGGGCTTTTGGTCATTGACGATGTACGACCCGGCACACTTCTTCTTTCCGAACACGCTGAAGCGCTACGCGCTCGGCACGAAGAACAAGTCGCTCAAGTACAGTGACGACGGCAGCCTAACCATCTATCTTGGGAACAACTCTCCCGGCAAAGACAAGGAATCCAACTGGCTTCCTGCGCCGCCCGGTAACTTCTCGATCTGGATACGTGCTTATTGGCCCGATCAGCCCATCCTCGACGGCACCTGGAAGCCGCCGGTGGTCGCGATCACGAAGTAACTTCAGGTCATCGCTTCGGGCCAACCAACAACAGGTTGGAGCTGGCGGTTTTTTACGCGGCCCGCAGCCGAGCCGGGACGCTGGCGCTGCGGGATCAATATCCATGCAGTACAGCGGAACCAAAGAGGATGGTGTTCCGGGCGTTCCTGCTAGAGAATCTGTTTTCAAGCTTTAGGTTTTGCGAGAAGCCAGCTAAACAGCGGCATCAGGACGAACCAGCTCAGAGTCCATATTGTGAGGCCGCTCCACGACAATCCGGTGGCGACGATGGCCGTGAGTGGGTTGCTCAGATCGACACGAGCGATTTGTCCAACAGATGGCTTCAATTCTGGCCGCACCAGGTCCCCATGAATGGCATAGCGCAGTGCTAAAAAGCTCAGGAAGCTCGCAATCGCAAGACTGACAGACTGCAGGAGGAGCGTTGGGACGCCCCCTACGTACTCCGGATCGGCGATGAGCGCATACATGAACAAGCACAGGAAGGACAGGCTCGTGATCGAAAGCGCTGAGATAATGCCATTGGACTTGGCCAGCAAACTCAGCAATACGTTCTTTCGAGTCCAGTAGTAGATGGTGATTACGAGCCCGAATAGCACGCGCATGAGATTCGTAGGTCGACTTACGAGCAGACTCAAAATGCCGTAAGGAAGGTGCTGCCAGTGTCCATCCTGGAATGACGGCAGGAACTCGACGATCCGGAAAAACATGAGCGCGAAGATGACGTCGAGAAAGACGGCCAGACTTCTAAGCTTTTCGTCAGGTACGGCAGGGCTGCTATCCAGATGTGACATGCGCCCCTCAGTGCGCAGCAACTAAGTTAGTTCAACACCCGCGGGGCGAAGTGATAACTGTCAGTTGTTACAGGTTTGCCCGAATTCTTTCTGGTTGCCTCCTTGGAGGGACGCTGCCACCCGGAAGTTATCAGAGCCCATCCGTTAGGGAATCGTCTCCAATGGTGAAGAAATGCCGGGACAGGATTCTGGGTCTACCGGCTTGATTCCGTCGTCGTAGTGCCCGCCGAGCATGCCGGAGCCTGGCGCGATGAATTGTTGCTTACGGTTTGAAGGTGAATATGATGCCGGCTCTATCCACCTCACCATGTGACGTGCCATACAAAATGCCGTCTTGGCCGAACATCACCCCGTTCGCAGGGTGTAGGACCGTCATAGGCGGCCGTGGATTCGTGCGACACTAGTTCTTTCCATTTGCCGTTCGAGGTGGGTGACAACTTGAAGGCTACGGCGCAACCGGAAGGGGCACAAGTGTCGTACGGCTATAAAATCTCGGGAATGAATATGTTGCTTAAAGCTATGCCGATCTCAATGAGTGGCGTTAGTTGGCTTGTGCTCTGCGTCGGGCTGCAGTCCGCGGTGTTTGCGGCAGGTGTGGGGGAGCACGCGGAGCGGCCCCGTATCACCGGCATCGATCACGTTACGATCTACGTCAGCGACGTCACAAAATCGCGCGCGTTCTATTCCAATGTTCTGGGATTGACGCTTGGGTGCCCGGGCTACGACGGGCCGGAGTCCTGTTTTCTGATACGTCCCTCGGACCGGCGCCTTCTGATGAAACCTGCGCCGACGGAGGTGAGAAATAATGCCCATCAGAGCTGGCTTGCGGAAGTCGGGTTCGCCACCGACAGCGTTTTGCAAATGCGTGATTATGTGCTGGCGCATGGTTTCCGGCCAGGGCCCGTGCAAAGAGATTCCGATGGCGCGCAGTATTTTCGCGTTCAGGACCCGGAGGGAAACCACATCGCGTTCGTCCACAGGCCGCGGGCCAAGGCCGGATACGGGGCTGCATCGAAACAACTAAGTTCCCACTTGATCCATGCGGGTTTTGTGGTAAAGGACCTGGCTGCCGAGAATCGTTTCTACGTTCAGCTTCTGGGTTTTCGTCTGTACTGGTACGGCGGATTCAAAGACGAAGGGACCGACTGGTATGAACTCCAGGCACCAAAGGGTTCCGACTGGATCGAATACATGCTGAACATTCCTGCAAACGCCGACCACCAGGAACTCGGTGTACAGAATCATTTCTCATTCGGAGTCAAAGATGTGCACGCCGCCGCAGCAGCACTTCGCGCGAGAGGGTTGCAGACATTTGATGGGCCGGAGGTTGGGCGCGACGGCAAAGACAGTCTGGATGCCTACGATCCAGATGGCACGCGCGTCGAGATCATGGAGTTCACCCCGGTGCAGAAACCCTGCTGCCATCCCTATACAGCGGACCATCCGAAGCCGTGAGCTCCTCCGCGTGCGCTACGTTTGCGGAGAGAGGTGAAGACCGACCAGTTTCCATTTGACTCCGGCAGAGATGAAGACAAATGTGCTGTTGAGATCGGTACCGGGTTCTGCGGGGTGAAGGCGCCCCATCAGAATTGCGGTGCTGCCGGAGATGCGAACGGTCGGCGCCTGGAGGGTGAACTGGGGGAGACGCTGAACCGCACCTTGTTCTGGGATGAGACGATCCTTGGTGAGGACGTCGCCCACCGGGCTCGTAGCGATAAACGCAGGATCAGTAATCGCATTCAGGGCAGATTTGTTCCCTTGACTGATATCGTGAAGCCATTCTTCCGTAGATTGGATCACGCTTTGATCGGCACGTTGGTTGGCGTGAATTGAGCAAGGTATTGAAAGCGCGAGGAACACAGCTGTGATGCAGAGCTTCTTCACGGTGGTCTCCTTTTGCGTAGCTTAGACACCGGTCGGAACCGAAAGGGTCCATCTCGACGATCGCTTATTCCATCTTTCCTGCAGCGGCCTTCGATCGCGCCTACTTTCCGTGACCCGCAACTGGTTTATATCGGCTGCCCTGTTGTGGATGAGGAATCGCTTTGTAGGTAAAGGTCGCCAACGCCCGCCAGCACCAGTTTCCAAGTTCTAGACGGGGCGGCCGAGGGTGATCCAGAAAGCTTCAATGACGATGTAGGCCAGGAGTACCAGAAGATAAGGACGCGCTGGCAACCGGCGACGCCGATCATACGCGATTAAGGAAACCAGCAAGGCATCGATCAACACAAGGCAGACAGCCTGAGACGAAGCCTGCCGAATGTTGAACCAGTATCCAAGTGTTCGAGCGAGGCCCGCCGGCAACAGGACCAGCGTGATGCAAATCATGTATCGCATGTGGATCGCGACGTCGCGCCGACGTACGATGCGATCGAAACGCCGTACAGCGTGCCGAAGAGCAGAAGCTGGACAGCGGACAGGAACTCGGCGTTGCGAGCCACTGCCAACGTCGCGCCGTCGGCTAAATGCTCATGGTATTCCTTCCACAACATCGCGACAGAGAAGACGAGGGCAAGGGGGATCAGGATATTCGAGAGTTTCCCAAGAGTGCGATGGGTCGAGAACGCCTTGTAGCGTATTGCGAGCGGCTGGACGATTAACAGGATGAGAAAACAAAACAGCACAACCGCGTGTATGTGGACAGCAGTCGTGATGGATTGGTCGAAGTGGGGGACCTTGGATAAATAGGGAATCCAGAAACCCGCGATGAAGACCGGCAATAAAACAATTAAGACATAGCCGAGATTGCGATAGGCGCGCTCCATTGCTGCTGACTGCGGGGATTTTAGTCGGCGACCCTGGACGTTTCAACCGATTTCACCCATCAATCTAGGCGAAGGGTTTGAGGGGGAGTACTGATTGCTTCGGTTAAGATGGGCCGAGTGAAAGCAGTCTTTACATCGTAGGGGCAGGGCGTGAAAACTATTGTCGTCGTTGCGCTCACCGCAACAACATTATCTGTCGAGTGGACTTGGATCGAGCATGCTTATTGAAGTCGGAAGTGTGGAGGCGATCTTCCGGTATCCCGTGAAGTCGATGGGAGGGGAACGACTGGAGGTCGCCAACCTGGGCTGGCACGGCCTGGAGGGTGATCGACGCCTGGCATTCCGGCGGATCGAGGACCGCAGCGGGTTCCCCTGGCTCTCCGCAAGCAAGCTTCCTGATCTGGTGCGGTTTGCTCCGTGCCGGCGCGACGGTACCGCAAAAGAGATACCGACGCATGTTCGTACTCCGGATGGCGAAGAGATGACTGTCTTCGGGGAGGAGTTGGCCGCGGAGGTGGGGCGTCGGTATGGGGCTCCGGTGCAGATGATGCAGTTGAAACATGGCATCTTCGACGAAGCGAGCATCTCGGTGATTGCGATGGACACGGTCTGCGAGATCAGCCGACTCGCGGGGCAGAGCCCGGACGTGCGGCGATTTCGGCCGAACGTTGTGGTTCGTTTGCTGCGTGCGGCTCCGTTCCAGGAGGACGAGTGGGTGGGCGGTTTGCTCTCATTCGGCGAGGAGGATGACGCTCCCGCGGTCACCGTCACAATGCGCGATGAACGCTGCTCGATGGTGAACATTGATCCCGACTCGGCAAGTATGTCGGCGGAAGTGCTGAAGGCGGTGGTGCGCGCGAACCAGAACATGGCGGGAGTCTACAGTGCGGTAACCCGCATTGGTCGACTGGCGATCGGACAGAGAATATTTCTTCGTGCGGCGGGCGGGACGACGGACAACATCCCTTAATAACTCCCGGTTGCGCGCGTTGACGGGTAGACACTGCCCCACGGCGCTGGCGTTCGCATGGTGTGAACTCTAGGCAGGAAATGAAAAGACTCGAACGTCCAAACTGGCGGGTGTAGACTTACCGGAATCGCGCTGGAAGTAAAAGCAGTGAAACGAATCGCGCGCAGCCGTTGTCCTTACTGCCATTGTTCATCGCGGATTTGTGTCTCCAGATTTAAGAGCCTGTGGGAGGTTGCGGCATTGGCGCTGCTGCTGCGGCCGGTGCGGTGCCATGATTGCTTCTCGCGCTTTTATCGCCCGGTGTTTATCAAGACTCCCCGGCCGCCTGTTGCCAGCATGCCCCCAAGACATTTGGAAGAACCTGAAGATTCAGGGAAAGATGATCGGCGCTCGGCATGAGCTGGAGAGGAATCGCGCTCAACGTTCGACTCAAGCTCGCAGTGGCGAATTTCCCACATGCTGGGTATCCGTCCGTCATGATTAGGCAGCTTTGACTTTGAAAAGGGCACACCCTACCATGCTCTAACCGTCGCAGGGGGCCTCTGTTTGCATGATTGGCCAAACGATTTCCCACTACCGCATTCTCGAGAAAATTGGCGGTGGGGGTATGGGTGTCGTTTACAAGGCGCAAGATCTGGAACTGGGCCGGTTTGTCGCTCTTAAATTTTTGCCCGACAAATTGTCGGCAGATCGCCCATCGCTCGACCGATTTCGGCGGGAAGCGCGCGCTGCATCCGCCTTGAACCATCCCAATATCTGCACGATCTACGAAATCGGCTGGCACGAGCAACGCCCCTTCATTGCAATGGAGTTTCTGGAAGGAATACTCCTCGAAAACAGAATTGCAGGACGTGCCCTGCCCATCCCGGAAGTGCTATCTCTCGGAATCGATATTACCGACGCCCTTGATGCGGCACATGCGCAAGGAATCGTGCATCGTGATATCAAGCCCTCCAACATTTTCGTAACGCGACGCGGAAGCGCCAAGATTTTGGACTTCGGACTGGCAAAACTCGCTCCGCAGGTAACATCCGGCGACGGCGGCACGGACGCCGAAACTATCGCGATGGAAACCAATAGCGCGCTGCTTACCAGCCCGGGAACGATGATGGGGACAGTTGCATACATGTCTCCCGAGCAGGTGCGAGGGAAGAATCTCGACCAGCGCACGGACCTCTTCTCGTTTGGTGCCGTTCTTTACGAGATGGCAACCGGCACGTTTGCATTCCAAGGCGCAACGCCAGGCGAGATCTGCGGAGCGATTCTGCATGAGGAGCCGGCTCCTGCCGAGCACACGAATCCTGCGGTTCCGGCTCCCCTGGCTGCAATTCTGGTCAAAGCCCTTGAGAAAGACTGCGCACTTCGCTACCAAAGCGCGTCTGAAATACGCTCCGACCTGCAGCGCCTGAAAAGAGATACCGACTCTGGCCATCCGGCTGGCACCAGGGACTCAGTGGGAAGTGGCGCGGCCGTGTCTGCAGATTCATTCTCAACAGCCGCACAAAAGCGAACGATGGTGGTGTCGAGTGTGGAATCAGGGCACAAAGCACGAAGTCTGTGGGTTCTGTCTCTCACTTTCCTCATCGCTCTGGCGATTGGCGGTGGGTACTATCTCCGTTCTCGCAGCAAGGCTCTGCTTAACGAGAAAGACACAATTATCCTCGCGGATTTCACCAACTCCACTGGCGACACGGTGTTCGACGAAGCATTGAAGCAGGCCCTGTCGGTAGAGTTGGAGCAATCCCCGTTCTTGAACGTGCTCTCCGATCGGAAATTGACCGATGCGATGAAGATGGCCGGACATTCGCCCGATGAGCGCGTGACAATGACTATGGGTCGGGAGCTATGTCTGCGCACGGGCAGCAAAGCGCTTGTAGGAGGCACGATCTCAAGCCTGGGCAGTCATTATCTCATCGACCTCTATGCGGTCGGCTGTGCTACGGGCGATACGCTCGCCAAAGAGCAGGCCGAAGCGAGCAGTAAGGAGAATGTCCTTGCTGCCTTGAGCCGCGCCTCCTCAAGTCTTCGCGGCAGGTTGGGCGAGTCGCTACCCTCGGTGCAACGGTTTGATGTTCCCTTTGAGGCGACGACCTCGTCCCTGGATGCGCTAAAGGCGTACAGCATGGGGATAAAAATGGGACATCAAGCAGGAGATCATCCGAGCATTGCTTTTCTTGAACGAGCCATTGAACTCGACCCGAACTTCCCCACAGCGTATGCGTCTCTGGCGATTTTGTACGGCAATGTCAATGAGCCATCCCTGGCGCTGAAGTATGCGACGAAGGCGTATGAATTGCGCGACCGGGTGAGCGAGCGCGAACGGCTGCGCATTGCCGCTTACTATTTCCGCGCTCGCGGCGAAGTCGAGAAAGAAGCGCAAACTTACGAGCTGTACACTGCCAGCTACCCGCGTGATGTTACTCCGCAGATCAATCTGTGCAGCAATTACTCCAATCTGGGGCAATACGAAAAGGCTCTCGCCATCGAAAAGGAAATGATCAAGCTGGCGCCCGATGCCGTCGTGGCTTATTCGAACCTCGCCGGCACGTATGTCAACCTGAATCGGTTGGACGAAGCCGGGGATGTATTCAAGCAGTCTCTGGCGCGAGGTCTCGATAGTGGAACGTTGCGCACGAATCTCTATTATCTAGCGTTTCTAAAGGGTGATGCAGCTCTAATGGCGCAGCAGGTTGCGTGGGCGACCGCCAAACCCGGCGATGAGGACACGCTTCTTTCGGCTCAGTCGGACACCGAGGCATTTTTCGGACGGCTTGGAAAGGCTCGCGACTATTCGCGTCGCGCAGTCGATTCCGCCGTGCGAGCCGGTTCCAAGGAAACCGCCGCGCTCTGGAGAGTCAACCAAGCGCTTCGTGAGGCGGAGGTCGGCAATGCTGCGCTGGCACGCACAGGCGTGGCCGAAGCATTTCGGCTCTCCCCCGGTCGCGACGTTAAGGTGGCAGGAGCGATCGTGCTGGCACGGGCCGGCGATCTAGCCGCCGCCCGAAAACTCTCGGAAGAATTGGAGCTGGCATATCCAACGAACACGCTTCTGAGGCTCTATTGGCTCCCTGTTATCAACGCCGCTATCGCACTGAACAAGAAAGATTCTTCCCGGGCTCTGTTGGATCTCGAGGTCGCCGCGCCCTACGAGCTCGGGGGAGCGGGTGCCTTCATCAATTATGTCTACCCGGCATACGTTCGCGGCCAGGCGTATCTCCAGGAAGGAAATGGAGCTTCGGCGGTGGCAGAGTTCCAGAAGGTGCTCGGTCACAGCGGCGTGGTGCAGAACTTTGTGATCGGCGCGCTCGCTCACCTTCAGATCGGCCGGGCCTATGCTGAGCTTGGAGATACATCGAAAGCAAAATCGGCATACGAAGAATTTTTCTCGCTATGGAAGGATGCCGATCCCGGAACGGCCGTCCTTACAGACGCAAAGCGAGAATATGCAAAACTGAAATAGCTGGTTCCCTCAACGAGCGATACCCTCTCAGCCCATATGAAAGCCGCCATTTACACCAAGAACAAGTCGGGAAAGGTCCTCGAAATTCGGGAACTCGAACAGCCGGTTCCGAAGGATAAGGAAGTCGTGGTGCGGGTTCGAGCGGCCTCGGTGAATCCGCTGGACTGGCGCATGAAGAATCGGCGGCCCGGAGTGGATGTCGCGGGCCAGGTGGTGACCGTCGGGAAAATGGTTACGCGGTTCGCGCCAGGCGATGCTGTATTCGGACTGTGCAAGGGCGCCTTTGCCGAATACGCGTGTGCGATGGAGGACAAATTCGTCGCTATACCTGAAGGCGTGACCTTCGAACTGGCAGCGGCAGTGCCGGTGGCTGGACTGACGGCTTTACAGGGGCTGCGCGACAAGGGACACCTGAAGCCGGGGCAGAAAGTCTTGATTAACGGTGCGGCGGGCGGAGTCGGCACGTTCGCCGTGCAGATCGCGAAGTCGTTTGGCGCGAACGTAACCGGAGTTTGCAGCACGAAGAATGTTGAACTGGTGCGCTCGCTTGGCGCCGACCGGGTCATCGACTACACCCAGCAGGACTTCACGCAGGACAGCGAGCGTTACGACGTGCTATTGGACAACGTCGCAAACCGCACGCTCTCGGCGATGAAGGGCGTTCTGACCCCGAAGGGTAAGTGCGTGATGGCGGGGGCGCCGAAGGAACTTTGGGCAGTGCTCAGCCGACCGGTCAAAGGATTCGTATGGTCTCCATTCTTGCGGCAGGAGTTCAGATTTTTCATTGCGAAAATGAATCGGGGCGATCTGACGACGCTGGGCGGAATGATCAAGGCCGGAAAAATAACGCCGGTGATCGACAGGCGCTATCCGCTGGCTGAAACCGCGGCAGCCATTGCTTACGTGGAAGAAGGGCATGCCCGGGGGAAGGTCGTCATCACAGTCGAATAGGTGCGGAAATTCAGGGGTGTGACTGGCGCTTTACGGGGATACTTCGAATTCATTTTTTTCAGACGGCTTCGCCGAGTTCCTGCTCACGGAACTTTTGCACTTCGTCGGCGATGGCGAACTTTAATTCCTCGATCCCTTTGCCCGTGACGGCGGAGATTTCGTAGAGTTTCAGCTTGTGTTTCTTGCAGTAGCGCTTGAGCGCGGCCAGCTTGTCTTTGTTCACCGCATCGATCTTTGAGGCCACCATGATCATCGGCTTCTCGTCGAGATGAGCGCCGAAGCTGGCGAGTTCGCCGAGGATCACCTCTACGTCTTTGGCGACATCGGGGCGGCCGCTGGAATCGGAGACGTCCACCAGGTGGACGAGCAGACGCGTGCGCTCGATGTGGCGCAGAAACTGCGTGCCGAGCCCCGCGCCTAGATGGGCTCCCTCGATGAGGCCGGGAATATCAGCGACTACGAAACTCACTTCATGCTTGGCGTCGCCTACGGCGACGACTCCCAGGTTCGGCTGGAGGGTCGTGAAGGGGTAGTCGGCAATTTTGGGACGCGCCGCCGAGATGCGGGAGATCAGAGTCGACTTGCCTACGTTCGGATATCCCACCAGGCCAACATCGGCGAGCAGTTTGAGTTCGAGCCGGTAAGTGTGTTCCTCGCCCGGACGCCCCTCCTCATGCTCGCGCGGGGCTTGATGTACCGAGGTGGCAAAGCGTGCGTTGCCGCGTCCGCCGCGTCCGCCGCGGGCAATCACGAAACTCTGGTCGGGATGAGTGAACTCGAACAGCTTGTCGCCGGTCTCGTCGTCGAAGACAATCGTCCCGACCGGAACTTTCAGGACGATACCTTCGCCGTCGCGTCCGGTTTTGTTCGAACCTTCGCCGTGACGTCCACGTTGGGCGGTGTGTTCGGGATTGAAGCGGAAGTGGACGAGCGTGTTGTGGCGCTCGCTGGATTCCATGACGATGTCGCCGCCCTTGCCGCCGTCACCGCCGGAGGGTCCGCCGCGCGGGACGAACTTCTCGCGGCGGAAGGCCATGCAGCCATTGCCGCCGTCTCCGGCCTTTACCCGAATTTTCGCCTCATCGATAAACATCTTCGTCAGTCGGTGGCAAAGAACCTTGGTGGACCTTCGTGTCTCTGGTGGTTATCGGTTTTTGGATTTACCACGAAGGTGCACTAAGGGAAAACACTGCAAAATCATTCAGAAACCAAGAAGCCTCGTCCCGAAGGCGAGGCTTGTGGGGCGGACCCTTTTGAATCAAAACGCGGTCGCTCCTGCTCCGCGAAATTTTCGAGCGAAAAAACGCTACTCGACTTCGATGGGCTCGACCATCACGAACTTGCCCATCGATCCCTTGTTCAGGAACTTGATGCGGCCCGTGACCTTGGCGAAGAGCGTGTCGTCTTTGCCGCGTCCGACGTTGAGTCCGGGCTTTACCGGTGTGCCACGCTGCCGCACGATGATGGTGCCGCCGGGCACAACCTGCCCGCCGAATGCTTTGAAGCCAAGCCGCTGCGCGTTGGAGTCGCGGCCGTTTCGTGAAGTGCCTTGCCCTTTTTTATGTGCCATAAAACTATTCTCAGTTCTCGATTGTCAGTCTCGGTTGTCAGTT
>Ga0207693_10001832_pt1 | contig 18625 bp, 16 predicted proteins | sample LARL81metaG_FD_184347 | JGI IMG/M metagenome (GOLD analysis project Ga0207693, IMG submission 184347) | Corn, switchgrass and miscanthus rhizosphere microbial communities from Kellogg Biological Station, Michigan, USA - LAR L8-1 metaG... | ecosystem: Host-associated > Plants > Roots >...
TTGAAAAAGGAAAAGCCTAGTAGTGGATTATAAAAATAAACTTATATAGAGAAGAAAGGACTAGAGTACAATATATTCATTAATGATGGATACAACAAAGCAATAAGAAGAAATAATATACCTTGATGATCTCATATATGAAATTGGAGCCATTTATTTGTTTATTATAGACCCTAATACAAAATTACATGTTTTTGATCATGATGATTATGCTGTTAATACTTCTATCTAAAAATGGCTATATATTTTACACATGTAGTTATAGCATGACTTAGTCAGCTAATGCAAGCTTGTAATAAATATAGGTTTTCATCTATGCATGAAATGTTAAAAAGCAATAGCGTTGTTTTAAAGATTATGTCTTCTCACTCTAATTCTCGTACTAACGATAGTACCAGTGACACCCAGCCACCGAAAGATCAAATTCCTACCGAGTATAATGAGGAACAAACCCAAAGAGTTATTCGGAAACAACATCGAATATCCGGTGAAGGAAGAGATAAGACCATTTATGATTTCCCATATGCGGCAGCAGTAGCACAAGTTCTAAAGGATTTAGACTTTCCAACAAATAAACAGAATATAATTCAACACATTGAACAGAAGCGGTCAGTCATGCCTGAGAGTAATGAGGTGCTATCAGTACTACAACAAATAGAAGAAAAGGACTATAATAATGTCGCAGAAGTTACTAAAGCAGCAGGCCTGGTGGACGGATAACGTTCGCCAAGTATATCTGCATAATGCAGAAAGTTCCAAAAAAAAACTGACCATATCTTCCTAATTAGGCTCAAAAAATGTGTTGTTTCTGTTAGCTGGTAAAACAATATTGAAGCTGTCTTATCATCCTATATTTCCCAAACTTAAACCCTCGTCGGTCTATGAATCTATTATCATTTGGTAGAGCCGAGCACATTAGTCTTTGCCTATTGGATAGAATACAGTGCTTACTAATATCCAGTCTCCTACACCATCGTGAAGAACTAGTGATCTTCTAAAACCTCTTAAAAAAAGACATGAAATTGAATTATGAAGAATATTAGATTACTTAAATGGGGAGGGATCAGCGGTCTTACTCCAGGAGAAATGTTTTCTACAAATGTTAACTACATGCACAGTTAATAATATAGTGATAAAAGTAAAGCCATTTTTATGATTATACTCCTGATGGAAAAGTCTCAGGAAGCTTGCTCTCCCCTTCTTTAATCTCTGGCATATGTAGAGGATAAGGATACAGGGCACGCGTTTCATCAATATATATATCCGTATCAAATCACCTATCTAGCCACATAATCTAGTATCAAGCTAGATAAAATCAAAAAAACGCTAAACTAAAGTTTTCGTATATGTATATTATGTACCTGTCTAGCGAGGTCATCAATATCTTTCTAATTTCTTATACTAAATATTTTAATATAGAATTTATTTAAACACTGAACATAATAGATAATAGATAAGTGTTTGATTTATTATCTTGCAAACAGTATTTTGTAACTTAAAAGCATATGTATACTGCTGCTATGAGTTTATTATAATGCAATAAAATAGATGATATAATTAAATATAAATTATATTGATTATTTTAATCAATTAAGATTATATCGATGATATAGAGGATCAAGATTTATTGCTATTAACCATTGCCTATCAATTTTTTGTCATATTTTATTCATTTAATCAAAGGAGACATTAAATTTCCCCGTTGCTCTATTTCTCAGGATTGGATATAATAATACTCATAATCGATGATTATGATATTGCATTTAATTCAGACTAGTTTAGAGAAAGTAGGTCTTTCAGTATCATCTTTTACTGATCCGTTAATGGTCTTGGAAACTTTTAGGCAGGCGCCATCCCGTTATGATCTTGTAATTTCAAATATCCGAATGCCACATCTTAATGGCTATGAACTAGTACAGCAAATAAAAAAATAAAACCAGAGACTAACATTTTGCTTATGAGTGCATTTGAATATAAAAATTCTGATTTTCAAAATGGTTTTTCATCAGATATAGCTGGATTTATAGAAAAGCCTGTATCTTTACACAAATTAAATGAAATGGTACTGTATCTACATAGCAAAGACTTCGCATTCTTCCAATTTAAATAAATATTTGATGATTAATTAACTAATTACTCGTCAGCGTCTGTAACATTTGCAAAGACATAGGTATTTGCTAACCTAACATAATTTGATTCTTTCAATATCGGTAGTATATTATACTCCAAATATTCTATATAGTGACCATCATAAAGGTGATTCGTGCCCAGATACGGTTTTGATTGTTTTGTCTTTATTTATCAAATATAGAGGAGATATGTACGTCTAAATCTTATACATTTTGGAATAACGAATAACTTTTGAAGAATTTGTGATTACAGCGGCAAATTAAAAACCTAATATAGGTGTTACAAGTATATATATGTAATGTTAGCAAATGAATTAATATGTAAAACATGTAATAAATTCTCTAATCTAATTACAGATGCAGAGTCTGGCGAAACGATTTGTACTAATTGTGGTATAGTTATTAGTATTGATAAGTCATCACAACAGGTTACCCAGGAGCGGCGTGTATTTGATGCTATTCAAAGTAGAGTAGGGATGCCCCTAACATTAACACGTCATGATAGAGGCCTTTCTACAGTAATTGGAAGTCCAGATAAGGATGCTAGTGGACAAGGACTAGACAATTCAGTACGTTCTATGATGCAAAGATTAAGGACATGGGATTATAGAATTCAAGCTAGTTCACCAACAGATAGAAATCTTAAAAATGCGTTTCAGAAGCTTGAAAGGTTAAAGGGAAAACTTGGATTGCCAAATAATGTAATAGAAAAGGCAGCCTATATCTATAGAAAAGTGCAGCAACAAAGAATGGTCAGAGGAAGGACAATAGCTGCAGCACTAGCAGCGTCTATTTATGTTGCTTCCAGGGAGGCTGGAGTTCCTCGAACATTAGCTGAGGTAGCGTCTCTTAGCAATGTATCCTACAAGGAGCTCTCAAGAGCATATAGGCAAATAGTTTTAAATTTGGAATTAAAAGTCCCACTGGTAGATCCAATAAAGTGTATTGCAAAGATTGCAAATAAAATGGAGATAAGTGAAAAAACAAAAAGGCATGCTGTAAATTATATGCATGATGTGATAACAAGTGGAATTGCCGCTGGAAAGGATCCTATGGGATTGGCAGGAGCGGTTTTATATCTATCGTGCATCCATGGCAATGAACAGAGAACTCAGTTAGACGTTGCCGCTGCCTCTGGAGTAACAGAAGTAACTCTGAGAAACAGGTATAAAGAACTCAACATAAAGATTCCCCAACTCAATTAATACAACAACTGAAGCAAAAAAATAATGTCACAAGAATATTTTTTTATTAATGTAGTATATATAACATTCTTGCTGTCGCAGGTTGGAAATCTACATACAGTTACGCGGTAGACTAAAGAAATACTCTGTTCCGTTAGGTATTATATTTATTTCCCAGTAGTCTTGGCAAATTTTGTTACCATAGCCAAAGATATTCAGTACAAAACGCGATCAGAGATAGAATAGCAGCTACTAATTGAGCCATTACGCACTTACATATTATTTCCTCTACAATTTGAATCAAATGTTGGACTTAATCAATCTTAATAGCATCTTTGTGGGCCCATCTTTTAAAGGTGTACTATTCTCTTCCATAGTGTTACTTATATCTATTAATCAAGATAACAGTTTAAAATCATATTCAATTAATGTACTTACATGGATTAGATTATTTGCTTAGTTCTTGTATATACTGCGAGTGTAATTAACCTCTCCAAAGTCTTCATGTCATTACCTCCAACTTCTTTTTTATAACATCATCCTAGTCTGTTACTAATAGCAGTTCTAACTATTAGACAGATAGATAATAATGCCTTATAGTAACGATAGAAATTTGCTGCATGAGTTAATAAACATTGTACAGGGCGAGATCAGTTCAATTGAACAATGCAAGTTATATTTTATGTTAATACGTAGAAGATTTCTTGAAAGTGCAAGAGGCATAGCACTAATTCAGGTTTGCACCTAGGAGTATGTTCAAATATTAGGAAATTTTGATTAAAATAGGATAGAGCTAAACTTAATGATGAAAGTTGACTATAACTGATTTCAGTTGTAAGAGAGGATACAGGTTAATAAATACACTTATGCTAGAATGAATTATTTGGCAGAATTTATCAAGTTATAAAGAAAGAATGCCTACTGTTAATAATATTACAGAAGATAAAAAGATAAAAGAAAATTAAAGAATTTTTAGCACCTAGAATACTATCTACATACTAATAGGACAAAAATTGAAATATTTTTCGTGAGCTCAACAAACACTACTCATGTGATTTCAGTAAGTTCTATGATTTATTTTAATAATTTTTACGCTATTGTATGCTCTTTACGATTATGTTCTGCAAGCTCTGGAGTAGTATCAAAAGTCATATCGCATTGTCCACATGTTAATGATTTGCTTGTCTTGTACTATCTGGGCCGGGTGGAGATTTTGACGACATACTTTATTGATTGCATAATATATTATTTATAAATTCCACATAATTTTACGACCGTATATTCCAGGCAACGGACTCGTAGACCGGAGAGTACGAGTAACATTATTATATTTGCACTTTTGATCTGCTAGAACTTGATCAATGGTAGATAATATTTTACAATGTCCTTTTCTTGTATTTTTAGAACACTTTTCAACAGCAGCATAATTTATCAGTATAAGTTTGATGGTTTTGTATGATATATCTTCTAGTTTTTGCAGCAATATCGTGTTGTAATGGATCGCAGGCATACGGTAAAAAAGGCAAATATTTTTCGTATTATGTTTATTTATTTTAAGGAAATTTAATGTTATAACTTCTTAGGTTGATTATGCCCGCTCATCTGATTACAAGAGTTTCAGTATTACTTAATCAAGCTTGATAGTTGATAATTGATTTTAATTCAGTTAATTCGGATTTAGTAAAGGAGAATTTTATCAATCAATTTTTTAGCCCCGCAAGCATGCGAGTAACCTGATATATGCTAATCCAGTCTTTTTTTCCCAAGTTGTTTGCAATTGATGTAATAAACTTATTTCTGACTGAATCAGCAAATGAGAGAGGAGCATAAATATCTGAGGATGTTTGAAGTATGAGTTGGGTATCTTTAAAGGCAGACGATAGATCAAATCCCACATTATCAAAATCTCTTGTGCGAATTCTGTTTGCATATTGTTTTAATCCAGGATAATCAAATATAATTTCCAGCAATTCATTCATAAGTTGTAAATCCACATTACTTTTCTCTCCCAGAACGTATACTTGACCAATTACATCAAGAAGTACTAACATAACATAGTTTGCAGCCAATTTTAAGGTATTAGATTTGGCGTGTTCTCTTCCGGTGTTGATAATCCTTTGACAATAACTATTAAATAATCGATCGCATAGCCTAATACTTTTCTGATCGCCGGCTACGAACGTAATGGGCTTGGCTGCTTGAGCAGCTATAGGATTTCCTAATACGGGAGCGGATAAGTATAAAGAACCGTGTTCATTATGGATTTTAGCTAATTTGGTAGAAAGAGATGGAGAAATAGTAGACGTACCAATGTGGATTTTATTGGGTTTTAAGCCAGATAATATCCCTTCTTCACTTGTAACTACATCTAGTAATGCATGATCATCACTTAGGCTAGTCAATATAACGTCTGATTTTGCTGCGGCTTCTTTTGGACTAGCTACGCTATTGGCCCCTGCTTCAACTAAGGTATAAGTTTTCTCTATTGTTCTATTATAAACCACAAGGTTAAATCGTGATTTTAAAATATTTTTTGCTATGGCAGTTCCCATTCGACCAAGACCAATAATACCGATATTTTGAATAGATTCTGATGATATCTACTTTATTCATAATTTACTATTCTCTATTTCTAATAATACTTTACAGCCTTATTCTAAGGCCAGAAGTTTTTATTAAGATTTGGAATTAGAAGAATTTTTGTTAGAGTGGATAATTTTTCCTTGTGATAGCAACGTACAAATAGATTTAACCATTTTAATATTTGCTTTAATTTGCAATTTTTTCTTCTAATGAAAAATACTCGACAACTAAATTCTATCTGTTATGTACTATATCGTTGTTTCTATGACAATGCGAGTAGGCTAGATCAATAATGAATAAATGACGTATTATTTAGTAACATGAAACTAAGACTGATATTTGACTGACTATTTAGACTTACTAACAGACTAAAATCATTAATCAATCAATCGCTCAATTATTCTTAAAATATGATGCCTTGCCCTTAATGTCTATTTCCTCCAAACATATTAAAAAGAGCTATTCTTATAGACAATATCCCTGCCCTAAACGATTTTGCCCCATTTCCTTTTTTGCTAATATGATCTATTCCTTCATAGAGGGCATAGTCATGAGGATAACCTTCTTCTGAAAGAAAATTTGAAAGTAATAGATTGCACTCCTCAAACTGAGCAAACTTACTTCTTGCCAATACTTCTACTGCAGTCATCCATGGCCAAAATGTGTAGTTATAATATTGATATGGTTCGAGTGTCCATGCTCTTGTTTTGTTTAATTCGACTTCTGTGACCAGCGGCCATTTATTTTCCTTCCATATCCTCATTTTGATAGTATTTAGTTTACTTATCATTCTATCCGTGCTAATTTTTTTACTCTTATTGTTACTACCGTCGTTAGCCTCATTAACTGATGATTCTACTCTTCTTATTTCCTCTACATTTGCGATTAGATATAGATCACTTCTTGAGTGAGTGTTCTATATGGCCCCATGCTTCTATTCCTGTTGTAGATCTATATGACATCCATCTTTATTTGACCATAACTTTTGGTCTACCGCAGCTACTGTCTCGTTAATCAACTTCATTCTGTCTAGTGTAGGATTGTAATAGCTCTTCTTTGCTACTATCAATATAATCCTTTATATATATTAATAATTTAGAGATATTCTTCAAAGCTAGGATCCAGCTTGTATTACTATAAACTATTTTTTAGTTCTCACAACACTATCCATCCAGTCCTCGCTGTGATCTTCTTCTAAGAGATCATCATTATCCATATCTCGACTAATTAAGTAGTTAATGACTTTATTCATTTTTGGAATTACAAAATCAATAATGCTTGTTGTCGATAAAATAAAGAACTTTATAAAATTGATTTGGGTTTGTATAATTAAGGTGCACATAATAAAGTAAAATGTCTATTGTTACTGTCATCTGTTTGCTCCAATAATTTCGTAAAAATCCAGGAGGTTGTTGATGTCATCAAGGTTGTGGAATCAATATCAAGATTTATCTCCAAATACTTCGGATATATTATTTTCTTCGAATATTGAAGTTGGAAGAGATCCTTCAAATTTCTTTTTAGTTGCATAATTAGAAGTAACTGGTCTAAAGTCGATCTCTGGATATCCTCTACCATAAATTACATTTTGCCTATCATCGGCTTCTATCTGATATAATCAGATATTGCGAGTTTGCTTCAATGTTTGTTCAATCTTGCCTGATAAATACCAATCTTTGAGAATATATGATGCGTCTCTGCACTATACGCCGTTATAGATCCCCTCGGGACTTAAATCATTATCTAGGAGTTTATTTGTATCCTCTATAAATTTTTGCGCCCTTAGAAAATGTTCTTTCGTAACATAAGGCCCTACAATATTCTTCTATACCTCACTTAGATCAGTATTTGAATAATTAATGATAAATATGAGAATAGGAGTGAACTTAATCTGATGAGATACTAACTATGACACTGAGTAAAGCGGCCTTAGAAATTCCTAGTACAAACATGGATTGTATGTACAATATTATTATGATTTAATAAATATATAGAGATATGAATTAATAAGTCATGTACAAAAAGAAATATTCCTGAAGAACGTGAGTAAAGTCACGATTTCTCTTAAATGATAATATAAATAATAGTTATTTTTAAAGCCTGATCCGGTCTTTTTCATTTTCATATTTTACTATATTTCCATATAACTTTTCAAACTTCGACATTTTTAATTTTTCTCTGGTGGACGGAGTCAAAAATAAGTCAGCACTTTTTTGCTGAATTCCTGAATAAATTTGATTTCATTGGGGCTACTACTATGGATATATACCCTTGTAAATCCCATCTTAAAATATTCTTCTATTGGTTTAATTGTGTCTTCAATTGAAGTAATAATCTGTATAGATTCCTTAAGCTTTTCATCTGGAACTTCTTCCTTTGCTCTTCGTTCTAATTCCCTTGGATCATTTATATCTAAATTGAAAGCATTTTCTATTGCTGTCGCTCGCCAAAATTTTGTGGACTCAAAAGCTTCATCATAGTCCTCTGAAAATGATACTTTGTACTCGGCTATCTTTTCTAAAGATCCTAGTTCCCTTTTATTTTCTTTAGCTTCTTTATCAAATACATCAAATATTTTTGCTGCCTTATTTGGTTTTACAACTGTAATTATGCCATCACTATACTTTGCAGCAGTTTTTATAGATTGCTCTCCAACAGCAGCCATGTATAGAGGTATATCTTGAGATGGAGGAGAATACAATTTCGCATTTCTAATTTTAAAGTATTTGCCAATGAAGTTCAAAAAACCATCATTGTCAAAGTCCTTATTATTGTCTTCTCCATCTTTTTTCCATAATTTTCTTATGATTTGTATTGCTTCGGTGGTTCTATCTAATCTCACTTTGGCATCAGGCCATTCAAAGCCAAGAGAAACTTCATTCATGGCTTCTCCTGTGCCTATACCAAGACCTATTCTTTTAGGGTAAAGTATATCAAGCGATGCAAATGCCTGAGCTATTACCGCTGGATTATAGCGATAAACTGCAGCAGTTACTCCTGTTACGAACTGTATTTTTTTTGTTCTCTCGGCTGCAGCAGCTATCCAAATCCATGTAAAATTTCCATAGCCATTATCATGCCACCATGGATGAAAGTGATCACTAGTCATCGCAGTAGTGAACCCACATCTTTCTGCTTCCTTTACAAATTCAAATAAATTAGCCATAGAGTATTGTTCTTGGGCAACCCAGTAGCCAAGTGTGTTGTTACGTGTCATATTCTTGCCTCTTACCTAAATTCATAACTTACTATTTTGTTACCCGTCTTATCTATATTAGATATATACTCATGCGGAAGCTTTATTATAGATGAAAACACTTTATATCGTCAGTATACCATAAATTATTTAATAATTACATGGAGTATTATTATTATTATTATGTTCCTGTAATTAGTGACTTTAAGAGCTCTATTTTGATTATATTCCAGCAGTATTCTAAATTATAATGTCTCAAATTAGTAAAATGTCCCTACATAGAGCAAGAAAAAGTTGTACAAAAACTATGTGAGTCCTTGCTTTAGAAATGTCTATACAAAATCAGTCAAAGAATTATTCGAGGCTATTAGGTGAACATGAAATGAATGTCATGTTGGATAAAATGAGAGAATAGGCATGCAATCATCAAATAAAACTTGAGCAACTAGTACAGAAACTAACATTCTTATTTTTCTGTATATTATTTGATGGCTGAAAGTGCCATTTGTCATAATTATCCAATAGATATAACCACTAAACAATTGCTATTTATTTATTAATGTTATTTAGACTCGTTATTTAGCCCTTGGTATTGTAAGTACCGGCAAAGAAAATACTGGTTAACACACCTATCAAGAATCTTTCTTGAATTGTACACATATCGTAGATGAATTCATGATTCATTTTATAATATCATGTTGTAAACGCATCTGAAATTATAGACGTATCCTGACATTATTACTAACATATAATATTAGACTATAAACAAATATTACTGATTAGAAAAAACTACTTCTAAATAATGAGTTACTACAAAAATTAATTGTATATTTGATTATAGACAGTTACCTTCTGATATTAACTGATATATAAATTCGTTCAGCCAGAACAAGTGGGTTTAATGTTTATAATCGTGTAAAAATCGAATTATTAGCTCATGATCTTGACGGCATAAGTACATATGATATCCTACTGACTGGCACTATCAACAAACTATATGAAGGTAAAGAACAATAATACATTAATAAACTATGATTGTAATGTCTTTGTTATGAGTGAGTAATTTCAGCTTTAATGTCCGTATGTTACTTGGAAGACTTATGAGCCTAAACTCACAAGTTTCTGTTCACATACAGACATTATAAAATAAACTTTATGATTTAATATTCTTTACTATAAATGTTAAAGTGTTTTTTTCTATACCTTGCGATGCAAATTGATTAAGTAGTTAAAATAGATTTAATTATAATGCTAATATATTCCTGGTAATTAACAGGAACTAAAATTAAGAATTTCTTAATTCGATACTCAGTCATATTATCGTACTATTTATGTATCCTAATTAACCAGATGTTTATGTTTATATTTATTCGAACCAGCAGCCTTGCTCATATTCCCCAGTGAAAGAACCCGCAGTCCATTTTGCCATGCCGCTTCTTCTAGCTATATATCTTTGGCTGCTTCAGGATTTATTACTTCTTCCCTGGTTCCGTAATCTTTTCTGACATCTCTCTTTTTACAACAATTGGTTCATGTGTTTTTCTTTTGCAGGTGTCATTGGTTCTTTTTCTCTATATTCTTTTAACAGATCCTCTTTCCTTCCGACCTCTGTACCATCAGCGCTTTTTTTTATATTCTCTTTCTTGTTCGTCTGTAGTAGTGGTCATTATTTATCGTACGTACTACAAAAGATACAAATCCACACAATCCATTTTATTCAATGTGTATGGTTAGATAAGGCTTTTAATATTGAGTACTTTAATTGTCATAAAAAACCCAGATAAATAGCATACCACTAATATAACTAAAATTTGCAGCGTTTATCTTTCATATTATACATACAGTGATCATGGCCAGAAAAGATACTAGTTCAGATACGATAGAACAAGGTGATATTTTCTTTTTTTATCGGCCAAAAATAGACACTGAAGAGGTTCAAGATATAAAAGATGTGCAAAGATTTTACATGGTTACTTCATCTATGCATGAAAATGAACATCATAGAAAAGATATATATCGATTATTTTTAGTTGGACAAAAACAATTACCAGAAATCGTTGAAGGAAAATCAACCTCAAAGGAACGAAACTGGGCATTAAATATATTGACAACCTCAAATGCAGAAGATATTCATAAAGAACTTTTGCCGGCTGAATACACAACTGAGACAAGAGGTAAACGTAGGCTAGCTGCTGCTACACCAGCTGGAGAAGGCAAGTACTCAATTGTTAAGCATGATGGTCATACTGAGCTAGCATATTTACTGGAGCTTCCTGAGGTACCCGGTCCCACGCAGAAGGAATTTGAGATAAAGAAGGAGGCTAGCTATATAATATCTGTAAAGAATCCAGAGATTAGCGTACCTGGTTTTGCCGCATTTTCTTCTGCTAAAAAACCAGAATATCCTAAGAGACTAATAGAAATGTTTGGAGATAGAAGATGGATAGATGTAGAAAACTCAGAATTACTTGATTACGAAAACACACAGTTATTGCTAATTGGAGCTCGCAAAAAAGATGTGGAAGAAGAACTTGGAATTAACATAGATGAACAAAACGAAACTGAAACAAGCGCAGATACATTTAAAGAACTGAAAGTAAGAAAGGAAGAGGTTCCTTTAAAACCTCTATTGAAGGGCAACTTTCCGAAAAAAGAAGAGATACCTATGGCACAAGAGGTAAAGCAGTTATCAAAAGATGAAGCTCCAGGAAGAGGAGGAAAGACTGGCGGCATGGTTGCCGCAAGTAAGGCACCATCTGCTGCTGCAATAGCTAAATTACTATCTGGAATAGTTTTTCCAAAAGATAAAGATAAGATTATAGAGTACGCAAAACAAAATAAGATAAAGTTAGATCGACCAGAACAAGTAATTGATACTTTAAAGGAGATACCTGATAGAACTTACCACAATACGGCAGAAGTGGAAAAGGCATTAGGAAGTATAAGATAGAATAAGGTAAGATAAGATAAGATAAAAGGTGAACCAGTCCAATGGCTCAATTTACATGCAGTGTTTGTGGAGACGGATTTGAACAGAAATCTCGTTTACGAAGACATATGGATACTGCACATCCACCACAGGCTCCTTCTGCTGCAGATGTTGAAAAAGTATTAGCTGGCATTGACTATCCAAAAGCAAAAGATGATTTGGTACACTATTCATCTCAAAAAGCATCAACTATTAGTAAAGATCTTTTTGATTTGATAAAATCGCTTCCCTTACGCACATATAGAGATTCTGCCGAAGTTGCTGTAGCGCTAGGTGAATTAAAGAGCGGGAAGAAGGTAAGAGAGGCAGAGCAAACTGAAGCAATAAAGCAACCTAGTAAGCAAGGGGGAAGAGCTGCAGCCACATCTTCAGTATCAGCAGCTGCAATTGCAAAGCTTCTAGCAGGAATAGATTTTCCGAAGAGCAAAAGTAGTTTAAAAAGTTATGCAAAGAGGAATAAAGCCAAAATTAATTATAGCGATCCAAATGAAAATGAGATTCTAAACATACTAAATCGTCTGCTAGATAAAGAATATCGTAATATGGCAGATGTTGAAAAATCAGTTGGCAGCTCGATATAGTAATACCATATGAATGATAAAACTGATGAGAAGATAAGTAGCGGCAAAAACCAATAGGGAGACTTATCTCATAAATTCTCTATTTACTATAAGAATAAATAAATAATTATTTTCTATTGCTTTTTGTTCTATCCTTCTACACTGAATGAAAATTTAATACCTGTTCTGTACTGAGTTACCAGTATTAGGATCTACTTGTGCAGTCTGATCTACTATATCTATTCCATGTATTCCACATATGGTCTTTTCAGCCTCATTCACTGCGATTTGGGCAGATCTTCCCATCCCTTGTCAAAAGTTTCTACAATTTCTTCGATTTTGGCAATTGACATTCTGGTTAATTAGATTTCATCTTTAAAAGTTTCAGATCGAATATTGTCAATATAGTCTAAAATAATAAATTAATTTAAAGATTGTACATGTACTCCTAATTCGCATACCAGATATTTTTTATTGAATTCGATTATTATAACTCAACATTACAATAAAACGATGATTAATAATAATTACATAAATTGTAGATGACTACACGAGGTTCTGGGTTATAGTTACTTTTTTTGGGTATGTATATTTTCCCTACTATTATATATTAGAAGAGTGAAAAATATGCATGGATATATCGAAAAGGGATTCTCATTCAGATCAAGAGTTAATGAAAATATATGATTTGAGAAATATCGCAGTCGTTGGAATGTCCAATAAAGAAGGAAAACCTGGGTACTTTGTACCTAAATACCTAATTGAACATGGATATAATGTGATTCCAGTAAATCCTACTTTAAAGGAAGTACTTGGAAAAACATCATATCCAGACATTGTCTCTATACCAACTGAAATAGACATCATTGATATATTTAGGAAATCTGAAGATGTACCTCCAGTCGTAGAGGGTGCTTTGAAGAAAAAAGGCGTGAAAATCATATGGATGCAAGAAGGTATATACAACGAAGATGCCGAAAAATTGGCTAAGGAAAATGGGTTAGACGTTTTATTTAATAGATGTATGATGGCAGAACATATGAGACTATTTAAATGAATAAATTATAGTGTAATTATTTTTATAATAGCAAACTGTGGAATCATCTTTCCTCCAATACATAAACCTATCATATTACGATATTGTCAATAGTATCATTAAAAGTAGTTTGATTCATGTGATAGATATGTATTTCTGAATTTACAACTAATTCAACATTGTAACAAATAAATACCTTTCCACGGCAATTACACTTACATAATTTAAGGTAGTTTTAACATTAACTCAAGGTTAATGCTCAGATTATCACAGTTCTCCAAATAATTGGAGTTGTTGCGAATGTAGTTCTTTGCCTTCATCAACTGTTGTAGTATCTCTATGTCTATCACCTATATGTCTATCCTGTATATACACCAGTCTATAAAATTGTCATCCCATCGAGGCATCACGCAGATACCCGCTGATAATGCAGAAGAAAGAAAATGTGACTACGTCTAGATCACGTCTGTCATTTCACACATAATCTAACACTTATTCTGATACCTAGAATCCAATGAATGCAGTCCTAGATAATATTCGTCTACTATCTCATTTGCATGATCAGATGAGGAGGAATTTCCATATTTATGATGAGTTAACATAGTTAAACCAGTTTTATTAACCATTGATGAAAAATCTATTGTAGCACGTAATAAGATGCCTTCTCTACCAGGCTTTGGAACGAAACCTATAAACCATCTATCAACATCACATTGTTATAGGGATAGAATTTATATTATTAAGGATGTCATTCTATCTTTAGTAGAATATGGACATCTTAATCAAACATCTTTGATTCGTTTCTGTGGTTTAAATCTAAAAAAGCACAGATCAATATTAGATGAGCTAGAATTAAATGCATTCATTAGCAGAAGTGAATCCTTAATAGGGCATAGAACTATTACAATTTATAAGCCAACACAAAAAGGAATCGTATTTTGCAATAAGATAATTGTTCCATATGAAAAAGTGTTTCCAAGGGATAAAAGGCAGCTCTCTGAGATTTATAAAGGGACTGTGGAATCAGGAGATGGTCAAGTCAGAGAGAACAAAAATAAAAGTCATAAGATTATCACTACGATCTCATAGGAACAACAAAGTATTGGTCACATTAGTAGGCCAGAGTATTCTGGTCTTCCAGAGAAGAAATCAGATATAGATTATAGTTATAAAAGATTAGTTTAGTGTAAATTATATTTAATAACGCTATATACAGAGAATAGAGCCAATTAGCAACTTCAACGACTGATACTGTAAAATTATATTGATTATGTCTCGATACCATATTCTTCTGCGATTTTTCTATCTGCTTCTTCCCTCTCTCTTTGAAATTCTCTATACCCTTTAGTCCATTTTACTACTATTGAACGGCATTGCCTTATCCCTGCAATAATCATTGTAATAGAAATAACGATTAGCAGAACCAATAGTATACCAAGTACGACACCAAATTCATTCTCAATTTCAAGAACTGCGAAAAATGTCGGGTGTGATATTAAAAAGAGCGAAAGGCCTATTGCAAGCGGGGCAAGAATTAGTGCAGAAATAGAAATATAAAGTAACGTTCTTCTTATCTTTAGAATTTGGAATATAAAATCATCCATTGATGTGACGATATCTAATCTAGACTGTTCTGTTCTAGTTATAGCAGAGTTAGAAATAGAAACACTATCCTTATTATCGTGGTCATCTTGATCTTCAGCAGGATTCATCTATCTAAGTACAATAAATAAATAAGATTCATTATTTATTTGATGATTAACTTTGTTAACCTATTAAAATATGAGCATTAAGTAACAATGTGAATTTACATAGATTAGCATACTTTAAGACCGTATTAGTAATATTATCGATATGAGGAAAAAGAAAGGTAATTCGATACGGTATTTCACTGGTATTAATGCCGATTTTATTAATTCTGGACCGATCATGAAGGACATAATGATACATGAACATGACTTTACACATACGAATCTTATAGTAACGGCAAGTTGGATAATTCAGTGCATAACCTGCAAGATCTATTTCTGTAAATTATGCGGCATAGTATTAAATAATTTTCACGATTTTAAAAATCATGTATGTAGGGTCGGCTAGATACCACGATTTCTTCTCTGATGAATAGATAATATGTAATATCTTAGAATAATATTAATTAAGAGTCATATTATGACATCTTCGATACTTAATACTAGTATATTACCAAATTTGGATAAATAATTTAGAAATATTCCTTGGTTAGTTATATAAATATCGTCCTAACAAATGTGCACACAAATGCTTTCATCGCCGTTGAGACGCATCTATTCTGACTAACCTAGATTGCTCGTTTGATTTTTTTCTTTTCATCACTTTACAGAAAGAAAGAAATTTTCATCAAAGGATGATTTAAAGTATTGTTGAGATCGATTCCGTAAGTAACTAAATTTACCACTATATAAAGATCAGATTACGAGAATGGCAAGTATTTATAAGAAAATCTACATTCAGTTTGCTGATAAGATATGTATGAAAGTCGTTACTATCACGAAGGAAATGATAGACAGGGTTAGCAAAAGAACTTGAGCCCAGGTTTTACTTTAATAGTCAGTACAGAATGCTGTTAAAGAACTTGGTAATCTGGGGGGCCAGAGGATTATTCTTGCAAATCTGCTGGGCAAGAGCAACGAGTACCGTGTAATTGTTAGCTTTGGTAAGTGATAAACTCATCAAATAAATGCTTCGGATGAACTTCTTGAGGTATCTCAAACTTACAAACCGATCAATCAGAGTAAAAATATTATCCGAAAGAAGTTTATTACTTATTGACTGGAACTATTCTGTATATTGTTCCTTGTTTTTCGTCAAACGTTAATACATATAGGTAGCCATCATAAGGGCTTACCTTAAGATCTGTAATACCACCAAAGCCTTTTCCAAATATTATTTGATCAAAAGAATCAGAACTGTTTGCAACCCCATCTGCAAGTTGACCGGTCGGGAATAATAATCGTTTCCTTTGGGGATCTAGTTTGAAGTGATAAATATTTCCATTTTTCGCATCAGCAACAAACATATCGTTTTCATATAGATTTCCCATCTTGTTAGAATTAAGGAATGCAATCCCGGTCGGAACGACTTTCCGAAACCAAGTAAATTGGGGTGGATGATATTTTCCTTTCCCACCAAAACTTATCAAGTCATTTGGATGAAGAGATGCAACATGCTTCTTTTCAGTTTGATCTATATTAAATCCATGTAGCCATATGCCATCAATACGATTGTAGCCACTGTTAAATCCGGGGAAAACCAAATTGATTTCATCACCAAATGGCAAACCAATTTGTGTATCCCAGAGAATTTTTGTTATTGGATCGAAAGTAAGTCCAAAACTATTCCATATCCCGTAGGAATAGTAAAGATTTAAGGGAAATTTATTTCCTAAAATGCCAGGTAATATTGGCTGACCACTTTGAGTAACTCTGAGTATCCCGCTAGTTCCATCAGGTTCACTTCCATTTTGGATATTCTGTGCTTTAGTATTATGTCCATTAATTCCAACGTCACCTATAGTAACATATACATTATTATCCGGCCCGATAATCACCTTACCGCCATCACCGATAGCCCCTGGAGTTGCTGGAAGATCTAACAATAATTTTGGATTTACTAACTTATTACCGATCAATTCATATCTATATAGTCGGTTACCCAATGGCTGTTCTTCTTCGGCAATATCATCACTGGTATGAATCTGGCCTTGAGTATAGTATAGGAAAACATTAGCTATAGAAGTAGTCTTATTATGTTGACTATTAGGATCTCTGGGGACTGTAGTGATCGAAGAATGAGGAGCAATCGCGATACCTAACATACCTCTATGACCATACGTGGCAACATCTACATTAAGTAAGGGTTGTTGCAGTTCGGTACCATCTACAATTCTTCTTACTATGCCTTCATCTTTCTCTGTGACTAAAATATCGTTAGGGCCTAAAAAGGCCATGCTGGTTGGATATTCTAATCCTCTGAAAACCACTTGTGTCTTTAGCTCGGGATTAAGTATTGTTGGTCCTTTAGGAAATGGGAGAGCAACTTCCGGATATTTTGATGCTATTGGTTTGGCAAAAGCACTATGATTAATTTGTAGTATAAAGTGTAGAAATTTATTTGATGTAGATGTAGAAGTCAGAATAACTAAGATTGTAACCAAAATTATACTCGCTAAGCATAACGACAATAGCGGCATGAAATGTGGCATTATCAACTCATAGCATATACTAAGAAAGTTTCCTATATCTATTGAGTTGGCAATATGTATAGAAAGTATACCTTGGAGTGCCGTAACACCGTCTTCTCCACCATTGATGCACTTGGTATTTTATAGCATTACTTAATAGGTTGGAAATAACTTGCGTGGATCCTTCTCTATCTACCCTCAACTATAATATCTTCCTTGTTATTGACATATATCTATATCCATACAATTGGCTGTTATAACATCCACTATAGAACGAGCTATAAGAATTGTATGTCATTATTGCGAATCAAAGTCTGAATAAGCCGACCTATCAAAACCTATAGATAGAATACACCTAGGAAGTGGACTTCTTGGTTGAGATATGGGAGAGTAGTAACTGTCTTATTATGAACATTAAGAATAATGAATTTTTTTATTGTCTCCCATAGTAGTCAGGTAAATGTACTATTATTAATGTCCAAATGTCCGGTTTTAATTGTACATTAAAGTAATACCTAAGATTACGTAGCAATAATAAAAACAGATGAAAAATGAAATCCCAGATCATGGGCAGATATGTTTGAGAGGAACAGTATAAGAGCTGGACTAAGTATATCTATGGTTAATAAGGATAAAGAAGAAGCTATTCATGCTATCACCGAGACGATAGAAGAAGTAGGTGAACCATTGCGAAAATATATTTCATCTAAAGACAATCTCAATGAATTT
>Ga0207693_10001833_pt1 | contig 18624 bp, 15 predicted proteins | sample LARL81metaG_FD_184347 | JGI IMG/M metagenome (GOLD analysis project Ga0207693, IMG submission 184347) | Corn, switchgrass and miscanthus rhizosphere microbial communities from Kellogg Biological Station, Michigan, USA - LAR L8-1 metaG... | ecosystem: Host-associated > Plants > Roots >...
CAGCGCATCGCCCGCGCCGCTCAGGCTGTCCTGCACCGCGACGCGGGTCTTCGGGTCAAACGTCTTGAACACGTCGTCAAACTGCACCGGCACATGCGTCTGACCCAAAGGCATCAGACCCCCATCGGAGATCACCCGATCCGACGTGCCCGTATGCAAGTCCAGGTACTTCGTACCCAGCACCGACGCCGGCTGGATCGTCGCGGTCGAGTCCACCGGGACCTTGCCGTGCGCCTGGTCCAGGTGCACGATTAGCTGCGCGCCGACCTGACCATCGGGAAGTCGGATCGGCTTCATGTTGCTGATCACGCCGACTCGGAACCCGCCCGATCGCACGTCGTTGCCGATCACCAGGTTCGAGCCATTGGCGATATCGACCTTCAGCTCCCTGGTCGGCACGAACGGCAGCCCCGTGTTGGCGTTGTAGGCCAGGAACACGGCGATGATCGCGATCAGCACCGTGACCGCTCCGATCAGCACGGGGTTGGCGAATGCCGGGCGCCCGTCGGCCACCGCCGCCGGCTTGTCCTGGCGCGAGGGGCGCCTGGGGCGCAGGCCTGTGGGATCGAACGGCGGTGGTTCGTGGCCGCGCTCCTCCGCGCGTGCGTACGCGTCTTTGGCGGTGTCCCAATCGCCGTGCGCGGCCGACAGGAGTCCCAGGCGCAGCGCACCGAACCCGTCCCCGCGCTCGTCGGCTCGCCGGTATGCGTCGCGCGCCTCGTCGAAGTCGCCGCGGGCCTCGGCGAACAAGCCGGCGTAGGCGGCGGCGGTCCCGTGGCCGTCCTCGTCGGCGCGGCGGTAGGCCTCCTCGGCCCGGTCCATCTCGCCGCGCTCGGCCTGGCGGTTGCCTAGCTCAAACGGATCGGCATCGCCGCCCCCGTTGACCGACGCGTCCCTGTCGTCGCCGCTCGACATCGCCCAGCGAGGCTACCCTCGCGCACGCGCGTCACACGCCGGTTGGGTCTGTGAGACCGAACACACTGAGCAGACCTACTCAGCCCTATACGCTGTCGCGCTAGATGCGGCGGGTGCTCGTGACAGGCGGGGCGGGAACGATCGGCGCGGCCGTCGTGCGACGACTGCTCGCCGAGCCCGATCTCGAGGTCACGGTCTCCGACCAGCGCGACGCGCCCTCGTGGATGGCTTCGGCTTGCGAGATCCACACCGGTGACCTGAGGGATGTCGGCAACGCGCGCGAGGCGATCGCTGGCTGCGACGGCGTCGTGCACCTCGCGGCGATCGTCGGCGGCATCGCGAACTTCCACAAGCTTCCCTACACGCTCAGCGAGGTCAACGCCGATCTCTACACGGCGATCTTCCACGTTGCGCTCGAGCAGGACCTCGAGCGCTTCCTGTACGTCTCGTCGAGCATGGTGTTCGAGCGCGCGACCGAGTATCCGACAACCGAGGAGCACGTCGACGTGTGCCCCACGCCGCGATCGGCGTACGGGTTCTCGAAGCTCACTGGTGAGGTGTTCACGATCGCCGCACATGAGGAGCACGGGCTGCCCTACACGATCTGCAGGCCGTTCAACGCCTACGGCCCGGGCGAGGTCCCCGACGACGAGCCGGGCATCGCGCACCTCGTACCCGACCTGATCAAGAAGGTGCTGGCCGGGCAGGCGCCGCTGCAGATCTTCGGGTCCGGCGAGCAGACGCGCACGCTGACGTTCGTCGACGACATCGCCGACGGCATCGTCATCGCGCTGCGCCATCCGGCTGCGCTCAACGAGGACTTCAACATCTCGGCCGGCGAAGAGCTCACTGTGGCAGAGATCGCGCGTCAGATCTGGGAGGCCTGCGGCAAGCCGCCGGACGAGTTCGGGCTCGAGCATCTGCCGACCTATCCGGTGGACGTGCAGCGTCGCTGGCCGTCGGTCGAGAAGGCCCGTCGCCTGCTCGGGTGGGAGGCGCAGGTGCAGCTATCCGACGGAGTCGCCCGGACCGCCGAGTGGCTGCGTACGATCCTCGTCTGAAATGGCGCGCGGAGTTCCGCAGATGGTTGCGCTGGGCTACGGCAAGTTCGTCCGTGCCGACAGGATCTACGCGCTGGTGCCGCTGGAGGGACCCGATCGCGGCGACGGCCGCCGCACGCTCGTGCACGTCGAGGGCATCGACGAACCCGTCGTGGCTTCGCGCTCAGAAGGAGCGATCGCGCGCGATGTCGCCGAGGCGCTGGGCCAGCGGACGCCGGGCAGCCGGCGCGAGGGCCACATCCCCGGCCAGGAGCACCTGTTCTAGCGCGGCGCTTGTACTAGCCGGCGAGCGACGAGTACAGGCCGGGCAGGCTCGGGTAGCCGCTCGACGCCCAGCCGGAGTTCTGGATGGCCGCGATCTGAGCCTGGGGGGTCTGGCCGGCGGTGCTGAGAATCGCCTGGATGCCGCCGCTCGCCGTGCCGTAGCCGGGAATCGTGTTCTGCCCCTTCAACCACCCTGCGGTCGCATCCGCCGCCGCCGTCGGATCGCTCCAAATCGAGTCGCTGGAGCCGTAGGTGCCGCTGTCGGTGTAGCCGATGTTCAGCCAGTCGTTGTTGTTGGCGGCCTGGCGCGAGCTGGCGGCGCTGCCGTTCTCCTCGGCCAGCAGCCAGGCTGATACGACGGCCGGGTCAAGTCCGGTGTCCGCCGCCAGCCGGGAGGCAAACTGCTGCTGTCCGGTCGTCATCTGACCGGTGGCGCCGGTCGGCAGGGCACTGCTCGTGCCGCTCGTGCCGACCAAGCCCGTAGCCGTCCCCACGCCCTGGGCCTGCTGCAGCGTGGCGGCGAACGTCTGCCCGGTCGAGCCCGCGGTCGCGGTGCCGCTGCTCTGCGGCGCCGTCGCGGCGGTCGACGGGTCAAAGGCGGTGCCGAGAGACGCGAGCTGCCCCTGGATCTGGGACACGCGGCTGACGACGTCGGCGTAGGACATCGTGGATTACCTCACCGGCGCGAGCTCGTCGATCGTGGCGCGCAGGCTGCTGATCGAGTTGGCGTCGGCGGTGACCACGCGTAGCGCGCGGCGCACGAGCTCGGGACGGTCGGCGTCGCAGTGGTCGACGAGCACGGCGTCGGCTGCCGCTCCGATGTCGTTGAGGTCGACCTGTGGCCCGCACAGCATCAAGTCCGGGAGCGACTCGGGGGCGCGGCCGAGCGCGGCGAGCCGCCCGAGAATCGTCTGGGCGAGCTCGTCGGGATCGCGCTCGCCACAGTGCAGAGCAAGCGTGAACGGGTCGCTGTCGACGAACCATTCGGCCCAGAGGATGAGCGTCGCCGCCCAGCGCGCGTCGTCGTTCCAATCGGGCGCGTACAGCACGAGCTGTGCGTCGGGGCGCCGCTCGACGCCCTCCGGGTAGGCAAGTCGTGCGGCGGGCAGCGCTTCGCGCACGAGCGTGTCCAACGACTCCTTGGCTCGTTGCGATACAGCGGTCCAGGTGTAGTTGCGAGCTGCCTCGGCGGCAGCGCGGCCGCGCGCGCGGCGGTCATCGGCATTGGCTGCCGCCTGGCGCAGCGCGACGACGAGCCCGGCGTGGTCGACCTCCTGCACGTGGCCGTCGCCCGCGAGCTCCGGCAGCGAGACCTCTGCGGGGAGCGCGACCTGAGAGGCGCCCAATGCCCAGCCACCGGACTCCGGGACGAACTCCCCGGTGGGGCCCGTGCCCGTGTGGATCACCGGAACGCCGCAGGCCATCGCCTCGAGCGCCGGCAGGCAGAAGCCCTCGCCGCGATACGGCGCGACCAGCACGTCGGCGCCTCGGTACAGGGAAGCCATCTCCCGGGCCGGGATGTCGTGGTCGAGGTAGACGACCGGCGCGACGTCATCGCGCCCGGCGAACTCCTGCACTAGCGACTGCGAGGTCTGCCCGCGATACCAGGAGCCGGTGCCGAAGTCCTTGATCACCAGCAACACGTCGTCGTCGGGGCCGAAGGCCTCTTCCCAGGCGGCCAGCAGCACGTCCACGCCCTTTCGCCAGATCGTGCCGCCGACGAACAGGAACACGCAGGACGCATGTGTCGGCAGCTCCATGGCGGCGCCGTCGGGTCCGAAGCGGTCGGGGTCGTAACCGTTCGGGACGACCTCGACGATTCCCGCTGGCAGGCCCGCGGCCACGAACCGCTCACGGACGTACTCGCTTGGGACCCACACACGATCGGCGGCGGCTCGGGCGTTGCGCACCCAATCCGCCGGCGGCGCTCCGTACTCCCACGGAATCACCATCACGGTCGGGCCCTGCGTCACCGGGCTGAAGTCGTGAGGCCACGCGTGGGCGATCCCGGGGACGAGGTTTCGAACCGGCTCGCCACCGGGAGCACGGTGATGCACCGTGGCGCCAAGATCCTCGAGCCCGCCCGCGAGTCCGTCGTTGACGGTCGCCAGGGACGCCGACGACCCGAACGAGCCGCGGATCACAAACGACGGCCGTGCGGGGTTCGCGAAGCGCGACGTCGCCCCCTCCGCCGCCTCGCGCAGCGTGTTCGCAGTCGCGTCGGGCCCAAACCTCTCGATCAGCCGCCGCCGCGCGGACTCGGCGCGCTTGGCGGCCGCGTCCCAGTCGGACGCGATCTCGCGCAGCTTGCCTGCCAGGTCGTCGACGTCTGGGTCAAACCAGCGGTGGCCCTGGTACAGAGTGTTGAACAGCTCCGCGTCGTTGGGGACGTCGATCAGGTCTCCGTCGACCAGCCAGCTGGTGTCGGCGTCCATGAACTCGCGCTGGCCGCCCCAGCGGCTCGCGATCGTCGGCAGGCCCATTGCCTGGGCCTCCATGTAGGGACGGCCCCAGCCCTCTCCACGCGACGCCAGCACGTAGGCGTCGGCGGCTGCGTACAGGCGCGGCATGTCGGCGGTGTCGAGCACGTCGGTCAGCATGTAAACGGGCGCCAGCTTGCTGAGCGCCGGGCCGAAGCGCTCCTGGAGCATCGCCTGGATGCGACCCTCCACGTAGCCTTCCTCGCGGTAGAAGGACCCGGTCTTGAGCACCAGCGCGACTGGATCATCGGCCGTGAACGCGTCCCCCCAAGCGGCGAGCAGCGTCTGCCAGCCCTTGCGCTCGGAGAAGTCGAAGTTCGTCAGGAACACGAACCGGCCCGGCTCGACCTCGAGCGGGTACGGATCGACGCCGGGTGAGAACAGTTCGAAGTCGATCGTCCCGCCGACGATCCGCATCTTTCGCTCGGGAATGCCGCTGTCGGCGAACGCCTCAAAGTTCTGACGGCAGGGGACCCACAGCTCGTCGCGCCGCAGCAAGGGCGCCAGCCAAGACTCGGGGAGCCGGTCGGTCTCGAACATCACCCGCGCGATGTTCACCGCGCCGTGAAAGGTGGGGTTCTGCTCCCACGGCAGGTACGTATGCACGGCCACGTCGATATGCCGGTCAGAGCGCGACGTCTGCCGGCGGAGCATCTCTGCCTCGACGTCGGACAGCCCTGCGTCCTTGTCGGTCCAGCGCAGCTCCTGCAGCGCCGGCTCGTGGCCGGCCTGCTCCTGTGCGCGCAGGAATCCGCGCAGTTCGTCGGCGTGGCCAGACGTATCGCTGGCCGTTCCGATCCACTTGAACTGAGGTAGGGGCATGCGCTGCTCGAGGGGGGCCGGCACACCCGTGTGATCGGCACCGGGCCTAGACACTTGAACTGCGGGAGACGAGCGCGCGGAGGTCGGCGAGCGTTCCCGGGTGCGCCCAGCGCAGGCCGGTGAACGCTCCCCACGGAGGCCTCAGCGACAGCACCGCGTCGAGCGCCGCCGCGAGCGCGCGCTCGTCCGGGGCGGGCCGGGATACGGCAGCGCGATCATGTCCGGCGAATCTGGCCCGTCGAGACTGAGCTGGTCGACGAGCTGCGACAACGCGACCGCTGCGACGTCGGGATTGGTCCGCGGCGCGTAGATCAGCAGCGTTGCGTCGTCGGAGCCGGAGAAGTGTTCGGCGTAGGTGCTCAGCAGCGACGGCTCGGCGAGGATGTCCGCGGCGAAGCACAGCGTCTTATACGTGCGTGCTCCGGGGATCTCGGCGATCGCCTCGGGCGCCGCCGGCGGATCGCCCCCGGGGCGCCTGGCGACGATGCTGTAACCGAGCGGGAAGATTCCACGCACGTCGAGTTCTGAGAACGTCGCGACCGTCGCCGCCATCGCGTGCAGCATCGATTGGACCTGCGCGCGTTGGGCGTCCTTGCCGTCGGGATAGCGCCCCATCGTCGAACCGACGTTCTGCAGCAGCTGGGCGAGCGTTGCGAAGCAGTCGTTGCGGGGGCGGATGTCGAGCTCGGCGAAGCCGGCGCCCCCGAGGATCGTGGCGAGGCCGTGCGGTGTGTACCGGTAGAAGTCAAACGGCATCTCGTGCAGCTCCCAGGCGAGCGGCACTGTCATGTACAGACGTCCGCCGGGACGCAGGACCCGGTACAGCTCGGCGATCACCGCGTCGGGATTGGGCACGTGCTCGAGCACCTGCGTGCACAGCACTGCGTCATAAGACTCGTGGGCGACGGGCAGGTCGTGCGCGGGCCCGATGTGATCGACGGCGCGCGCGCCCGGGTGCACGGAGTGCTCCCAGTCGGTGCTCTCGTAGTGCAGGTGGTCAAACAGCTCTCGGTACGGGCTGTTCCCCGCGCCGACGTCGATCAGGCGGCTCCCCGCGGGGAGCTCGTCGGCGACCCTCAGCGCGAACTGCAGAAGCGAATCGCGCTCGTGGGGCAGCTGCGCGGTGAACCGCAGCAGTTCGTCGGACGGCGTGGGCCGCGTAGCGCTCATGCCGCCTCGGCGGCGGATGCGCTCGCGCCGAACGCGTCGTGGAGCAGCTCGGCGTAGCGAGCGCTGATCACCCGCCAGTCGTATTCGCTTTGCACGATCTCGCGTGCCCTTGCTGACCTCGCGGACCAGTCGCGCTGTAGGCTGGCGGCGATCGCGTCGGCGAGCGCCGCGGGCTCGGGAGCGACCAGCTCGAGGCAATCGACTAGGTCGGGGCTGAACCCGCGCGCACCGACCGTCGAGCTCAGCACGGGGAGGCCGGCGGCGAGGTAGTCGACGAGCTTGAGGTTCGAGCCCGAACCTACCTTCATCGGGTTCAGGGCTAGCGTGGCCTGCGCGAACAGCCGCTGCTTCTCGGCGTCGGAGACGCGGCCGTGCAGGACCACGTTTGCAGGCAGGCGGACGTGTCCGAGCTGGGCTGCCAGGTCACCGATCAGATCGAAGCCGACATCGGGCAGCGACGTGGCGGCGTCGATGATGATCGCCGCGGCCTCGACGTTCGGCGCGTGCCCACTGCCGGCGAACACGCACCGCGGAGCGGTGAGGTCGCGCGTCCCCCACGGCGTGAAGACCATCGACGCGATCGAGGCGCCGTTGGGCACCACGTGCACGATCTCGGACGCGATGCCGTAGCGCTCGATCAGCCGCCGCCGGTCGACCTCGGTGCAGCAGACCACGAGGCTGGCGTGCGCGCACGCCTCGGCCTCGAGCTGGGTGACGAGCTCGATCGCCTTGCGACCGCCCTCGTCGTCGCGGAACATCGAGCCCTTGAGGTCCGCCTCGACGTTGTGCGCCTCGTAGACGATCGGCAGGTGCGGAGCCGCGGCCCTGGCCTGGCGCACCATGAACGGGTGGCTGAGCACCAGCGCGTCGGCTCCGGCGCCGGCCGCTGAACGCAGGGCGCGCGTGAACGGGTCGTCGCCGTTGGCCGCGAGCGCCAGCGCGACGTCGTCGGAGCTGGTGCCGGTCACGGCGTTGAGCTGGGCGATCGCAGCGCGGAGCTCGGGCCAGAACGGCACGTGCTGCTCGAAGCCGGGCCGGGCGCGGGTGAGCGGCATCAGCGCGGGGCCGCCGTCGGTGTGAGCGAGAACGACGGCCTGGGCGCAGATGTCGGCCGGCATCGACCCCCAGAGGTTCTGGATCCGGATGCCGCCGCCGTGACGCGCCGGGTTGGAGGGGTAGGTGTTGACCACGAGGAAGTCGAGCGGCTCGCGCTCGGCGGTCGCGGGCACAGGCGCGGTGTGCAGTCCGGCGCGCGCGAGCAGCGGGCAACCGCTGTCGATCATCCGGTCGGCGCGTCGCAGCAGCGCCGTGAGCTCGTCCGCGTCACGACACTCGACCAGTGAGATGTCGGCGTCCAGCGGGATGCCTCGGCGCTCGGCCTCGGTCTCGATCTGTGCGGCGAGCCCCGCAACTCGCTCGGGCGCGACCGCCACTGCGAGGCTCTCGTCACCGGGCTCGGACGCGAACCGCAGCACCACGTCGACGGCCTGATCGATGGTCACGAGCAGCGCCGAGGTTGCCGTCAACGGGCCCTCTGCGACCGCTGCCGGTGGCTGCGCGAGAGCAGGAAGCGTCAGGCCCATAGCCACGCCCTGAGCTGCCGCCCAGCCCTGGTAGCGCGGCTCGTCGTCGCCCGGAACTTGCACAAACTCGCGACTCACCGCCCCATGGGACGCATGCAGCCCCATCAGGTATCTGGAGGTGCCGCGCGCGGTGACCGGCGCGTGAAGCCACGCGAGCACGTCCGCTGCAGCCCGCGGATCCGGGGCGGGGCTCGAAGCCGAGGCGTGGGCGTCGCGCAGCGCCGCGCGGAGCGCGCCCTTGATCGGCGGCGTCAGGACGATCGTGCCAGCCAGGGTCGGCGTCTGAGACGGGCCGGCCTTGGGCTGCACGCCGGCGCCGAGAAGCGCCGCCGCGTACTCCCGGCAGATGCGCTCGAGCGCGGGCGAGTGGTTGGTCTCGATGCGTGCGGGGTGCTTGGTCAGGCGCCCGGGCTCCCCAGGGTCAAACCCGCTGAAGTGCACGAACCTCAAGGGCGCGCCGTCGACCGTATAGCCGTCCGGCCCGTGCTCGAGTGCCCGCGTGTCGAAGTTCCAGTACGCCACGTTCGCGCCGCGATCGCGCAACACGTCCACCTCGAAGTAATTGACCGTCAGGTCGAGCCAGCGCTGGTCGACGAACCGAAGCGGGTCAGCGTCGCTGTGATGCACGCAGTCGTGAACGAGCCGCTGCCCCCACCAGTCCAGGAACGTTTGGCCGCCAGGTCCGACGGCAAGAAAGCCACCGTTGAACTGCCCGAGGCGCAGGAACGAGTCCTCGTCGGGAGCCAGCCCGTCCACGGGCGGCGGCTCGAGCCGGTGCGGTGAGAGCACCAGGCCTTTGTCGCTCGCGCGGCTCGCGATGGTCTGCAGCGAACTCGACACGAGGATGTCCGAGTCAAGGTAGATCGCGGCTACGGCGTCGCGCAGGAGGTGGCGAAGCAGCCACGGCTTCAGCGCGCACGAGAGCTCGAAGCCGTCATAGATCGTGGCCATCCACCGATAAGTGACCTGGTCGATCTCGACGTCCTGCGGTGTGGCCAGTTGGAAGCGGTCGGTGTCGCGCAGCTGGTCGGGCGTGGGCTCGTCGAGGACGAGGACCGTGAACGCGGCGCCGGGGTTGTGCTCGAGGAAGGACTCGCTCAGGACGCGTGCCCAGGGGAGGTAGTCGCTGGTCACGACCGTCCCCGCCGCGTAGCTCGCTGGTGTCCGGGCGCCGTCGGCCATCACATCTGTACGTAGCCGGTCGCCTCGCCGGGACTGCGCACGACCTGCGAGACCTTGTTGGAGTAGTTGCCCTCGATCGTCTGGATGTCGCCATTGGGCAGGACCTTGTCGACGATTCCGACGTGGTGGTCGCCGAACACGATCAGGTCGCCCGGAGTGGGGGTGACGCCGGGGCCGTTGGGGATCGCGCGGCCGGTCTGCTGCGCCCATGACCAGATGTCGCCCACGTAGCCGAGGCCCTGGCCGGAGCTGCCGATCGGCTCGCCCGCCTGCTTGGCGACCCAGGAAGCGAAGTACGCGCACCATGGCTCGCCGGCGGCGGCGCCGGAGGTGGCAGTGCGGTACATCGAGATCGCGGGACCGTCGTTTGAGCCCGGGGGCTGCTCGGACTGGCCGATCTGGCTCTCGGCGATCTGCGCCATCGTGTTGCCGGCGCCTGATCCCGAGGTCACGCCCTGGGTGGACATCGCTCCCTGGAGCGTGCTCGCGAACGTGGCGCCGGTCGCGCCGGTGCCCGTCAGCGAGGTGGTAGCCGCCGTCGGAGTGGTCGTCTGCGCCGCGGCGGTGGGAAAGAGCGCGGCCTCGAGCTGTGAGACGCGCGCGATCGCGGTATCGAGGGACATCGCCTCTGTAGTCGGCACCGCGACTTGGTCCTTAAATCACGCGGGGCGGGCGCCCTAAGGCAGCCCGCCCCGCTCCGGTTCCCTCGATGGATCGGACGTGGTGTATGTGGCCCCACAACGGATGCGAGTCGGGACGGTCGCGGGGCGTTTGTTGTTCTCGGCAGCGGTCAGCGAACTGGCCGCAGGCGAGCTTGTGTCGTCGACTTCGGGCCTCACCAAGACACCCGTGGACGAAAGCTTGGGGTTCGTTGGGTCCGGGCGACGGCTAGCCGCCGCCCGGCCCTACGAAATGTGACTACTGCAGGAGCTTGAGGACAAGCTGCGGCTGCGAGTTCGCCTGAGCGAGCATCGCGGTGCCGGCCTGCTGCAGGATCTGCTGCTGCGTCAGCGTCGTCATCTCGGAAGCCATGTCGACGTCCTGGATGCGGCTGTTCGAAGCGGACAGGTTCTCCTCGGTGGAGGAAATCGCGTCCGAGGTGTACTGCAGACGGTTCTGGACCGCACCCAGCGTCGCCGCCAGGTTGGAGATGTTGCCGATAGCGGTGTCCAGGGTGCTCAGCGCGTTCGCCTGCGAAAGGTCGAACACGGTGCCGCCGCTGGCGGCCTGCGACCAGCTGAAGCCGGTCACACCGAGGCCCGTGGAGCCCTCGACGTCAGCGAACGAAGCCGACAGGGTGTCGCCGCTGTTCGCGCCCACCTGGAAGGTGACGCCGTTAGCGCCGCCAGCCGTGCCGTTGAGCAGGCTGATGCCGTTGAACGTCACGGCGCCGCGCTGCCGGTCGACTTCCTGCGTCAGCTGGTTGACCTCGTTCTGGATGTCCGTCTTGTCGGTGCTCGAGAGGTCGCCGTTCTGGTACTGCACGGCGAGCTCACGAACGCGCTGAAGCATGCTCTGCGTGTTGTTGAGCGAGCTCTCCGCGGTCTGAACCATCGAGACCGCGTCGCCGACGTTCCGGCTGGCCTGGTCGAAACCGTTGACCTGGCTGGTCAGGCCCTGGCTGATCGCGTAACCAGCGGCGTCGTCCGCCGCGGTGTTGATCCGCAGGCCCGAAGACAGACGCTGCATCGCCGTCGACACCGCGTTCTGTGAAGAAACCAGATTGCGGTGGGTGTCCATCGCCGAGATGTTGGTGAGAATCGAAAGGGACATTGGTTACACCTCCATGGTGTTAGTTGTTTGGGGTTTGTCCCCCGGCTGCTCCTTGCTGCCGGTCTCTCCGGTTATCGCCCTGGGGCGGGTGCTCTTGAGGGGTGTCCAGAAGTCTCTGGACGCTTCCGCGAAAAGCCCCTGTTTACAGGGATTTCCGCGACACGGATAACGTCCCACTCGATGCGTCTGCGAGCCGCTTTGGGCGTTTAGCCGCGCTCAGCGCTGTCAACGTCCCAAGGCGCGTCGGTCCGCGTTTGACTCAGACGTTGTCTACGCCGAGACGTCGATGTGAAGGCCCCCGTCCGCTTCCTCGTCGGAAACGTCGTAGTCCTCCCAGGAGGTCTCGTCGGCCGGTGCCTCGCCGTGAATGCTCACGGTTGCGCCCGGGCGCGGGCGGCGCTTGGCGCCGCCGCGGCCGCCGGTGTCCTCGTCGCGCTGGCGCTCGCGGTCGATCTTGCCGGCCATCGGTGAAGGCGCCACCGGAGGAATGTTGGGCGCCTGCGGGATGATCGGGTGAATCGGGTCCATCTGGTCCTACCTGCGGTCAGACGAGCGCCGCCGGCTAGCTCCCAGACTGCTCGGCAGCTGGTGCCTGCGGGATCACGCGACCGGCCTCGGCCGCGGCGCGCAGCTCTGCCACCACCAGGTGACGCCAGATGGTCACCGCGCAGCCCCAGGCGACCACGTAGCCCGCGACCCCCGCGGCCAGCGCACGCGCGCCGGCGATCGCGAACGGGACCTGAGCCTTGTGCGCCATGTAGGCGGCGATCACGAAGCCGATGAGCCCGCCCCAACCCTTCGCCATGCGGACGTGCGCGCGAGCCCGGGGGTGGTTGGCGACGCTGGGGCCGCCGTCGCCGGTGCCCTTGCCCTTCTTGCCCTTCTTGTCCTTGGCTGCCTTGTCGTCCTTCTTGCTCATCAGAGGCTCCTGGGAGAGTGGGCGCTAGCGCTGGCTGGGGTTGGCGCGGCGAGACGGCAGCTGCTGCACCGCCGCGTTCCCGGACGTCTTGGTCTTGGCCAGCGCGGTGCGCTGGCACTCGAACACGAAATGGATCAGGCGCTGACGGTCGGCGCTCGAGATGTCGTCGAACACGAGCGCCCGGCGGCCCTGCTCGTCGTTTCGGACGACGTGCGCGCGCCCCTCGATCGGCGCGAGGTTGGCGCCGAGGTGCAGGCTGAAGCGCACCGACGAGTCCACTGGCAGGTCGGGGCCCGTGACCAGCATGCCGCCGCCGCTGACGTCGATCGCGTGAGTGTTGATCTGCTCGCCGTGATGTCCGGTCGCAAGCACGACCGGCTGCACGGCGTCGACGCGGACGAACTCGCGGCGCTGCACGACCTCGCGGTCGGCCGCAACCGTGAAGCGCACCAGATCGCGGCCCTCGAGCGTGGCCTCGCCGCTGAAGCGGACCAGGCCCTGCGTCGAGACGTACTCGAGCGACAACGGCTCGCTCGAGTCGGGCTGCAACTCCTCGCCAGCCTCGAGCATCAGTACGAGCACGAGCTGGTCGCCGCGCTCGAACACCCGCACGGGGACCTGCTCGCCGGCAGGAGTGGTGAGCTTGCCCTCCTTGCCGCCGGAGATCAGGCGGACAACGTTGTCCGGGAGCCCGGCGGCGTCGGTCATGGCAGGAGGCGAGCCGCCAGAGAGGTCGGGTCCGAGGCCGACAGCGCGCTGTCGAGCACGAGGCCGTCGTGGACGTAGGCGATCGGCACGCCGCTGATGTGCGCGAGCTCGGCCGCGACGCCGAGCTGCTCGGCCTCGTCGGCGTGCGTGACCGCGATCCCGTCGACGCCCAGAGCCGCAAAGCTCTCGACGAGCCGCTTGGCGGCGTGCACGCTGAACGTGGCCGGAATCGTGATGTACAGAGCGTCGAGGTCAAGCGAGCTGAGCTCGACGGCGAGGGCCTGGATGGCGGCCTCGTCGCGCGGGCTCGTCGCGGGCGTGTCGACGACGACCATGCCGTTCTGGCGGCCGCTCTGGACCGCGGCGTTGGCGTCGTGAGCGGTCGGAGCGACCGTGACCCAGGTGCTCTGGCCCTTCAGCAGGTCCTTGACCTCGGCGCCCCAGTCCTCACCGCCGAGTGCGACCACGCTTGCAGCCAGCGTGCTGGCGCGGGCGTAGGCCGCGGCGAGAGAAGCGGTGCAGCGGGTCTTGCCGGAGCCGCCGGCGCCGACGAAGGCGATTGCGGCGCCACCGGCGGGCAGCGACGACGACGCCGGAAGCGTCGAGGCGAGCGTCGCCCGGACGGCGTCGCGGAGGTTGCCGGCGGCGAGCGGGGAGCGGTGCGCAGCGGCCTCGTCGATCAGCTGCTGGGCCCAGCGCTCGCTGATGCCCTGCGAGATCAGCTCGTCGGCCAGGGCGGCGGCGTCGTCGCCGTCGATCTGCCCGCTCTGCTGAGCGGCGAACGCGCGCTGAGCGGGAACCTGAACCGGCGCGGGCGCCTGCTGGGTGATGATCGGCTTGGGGCGGATGATCGGCTGCGGCGCGACGGCGCGTGCGGCTGCGGTGGCCGGCTGCGGGATCGCCATGGTCTCGGGCTCGATCGCGACGGGAGCGGGCTCGGGCTGCGGCTCGATCACGGGCGGAGGCTCGGCCGCGACCGGCGCGGGCGCAGTCGCGGGCGCAGGTGCAGGCTCAGCCGCGACCGGCGCGGGCTGCGGGTCCACCGGAGCCGGAGCGTCGGCAATCAGCCCGGCCGCCTCCTGCAGGCGCTCAACGAAGGACGGGCCAACCGGCTCGGCGGTCGTGGGCTGGGCGGGGATCACGGGAATCTCGGCGGCGTGGCGCTCGTAGCCGTTGAGCTCCGGCGCTGTGGGCTCGTCGAACTCAGCGAACTCGTCGGGCAGCTCGTCGATCGTGCCGTCGATCCCGCCCGTGGGCACGTAAAAGGTCTCGATCAGGTTCGGGGTGTCGGGCCGGACCGCCTCAGCGGGCTCGATCGGCTCGTAGGCGACCTCGCCAGACTCGAGCGCGGGAAGCTCAAGGGTGACCTGCGGCGCCGGGTCGGCGTAGGGGTCGTCAATCTCGTCGAGCAGGCTCTGGTCGACGTCGTGCTCGTCGTAGATATCGACGCGGGGCTGGGGGGCCTGGGCGTCAACCTCAACGCACTTCTGGGCGAAGAATCCGCCGACGCCGCCGGTCAGACCCTCGCGCTGGCGCAGGATGATCGCGTCGGGGCCGAGCTCCTCCCGGATCTGGGGGATCAGATCCTCGAGCTTGCGTCCCCGATAGGTCCGGACGCCCCTGAGCTCGTTGTGGTGGCCGTTGGTCTGGGAAGGGGTCTGGCTCTGGGGACTCATGCGGTGACGACTCCTATGGTTTCGACGCTGATGCCGGAGGCAACCTCGTTGTACGAACAGACGGGCAGGTGGGGTACGGCCGCCTCGACCAGTCGCCGCACGTGCCTGCGGACTCGGGCCGAGCAGAGCAGCACGGGCCGGGCCCCGCCGCGGCCTGCGGCGTGCTCGGACTGGCTGCGCACGGCGCCGAGCACTGCCTGTGCCCGGGCCGGCTCCATTGCCAGGTACTCCCCGTCGCTCGTCTGGGTGATCGAAGTCGCGAGCTCCTGCTCGATCGCCGGATCGAGCGTGATCACGCGCAACGTGTGTGTCGGGTCGAGGTGCGGCGCGGTGATCGCGCGGCCCAGCGCCTGACGGGCGTATTCGGCAAGCAGGCTGGGGTCACGGGTGACCCGGGCCTTGTCGCCGACAGCCTCGACGATGGCGCCAAGATCGCGGATCGACACGCCCTCTGCGAGGAGGGCCTGCAGTACGCGCTGAATCTCTCCGAGCGAGAGGACGTCTGGCACAACCTCAGTAACGACAGCTTCGTTGATTTCCTTTAGCTGATCGAGCAGCTGCCTTACGTCTTGCCGCGTGAGCAATTGGGCCGAGTGCTTGCGAATCGTCTCGGTCAGGTGGGTGACGATCACCGATTCGCCGTCGACCACCGTGTATCCGAGGGCCTCGGCCTCGGCGTGCTGTGACTCCGGAATCCAGGTCGCCGGCAGGCCGAAAGCGGGCTCGGTCGTCGGGATCCCGGGCAGCGAGCCGACGGCGTCGCCCGGATCCATCGCCAGGTGGTGGCCGGCCATGATCGTGCCGCGCGCCACCGGCGTGCCGCGGACCTTGAACACGTACTCGTGGGAATCTAGGTCGATCTCGTCGTGGATTCGCACCGGCGGGATCACCATGCCGAGCTCGCCGGCGATCTGGCGGCGGATCGAGGACACGCGGCGGACCAGCGTGCCGCCGCCACGGCGGTCGACGAGCGGCACCAGGCCGAAGCCGATGCCGAGCTCGAGCGGGTCGATCGGGAGCTCCTTCATGACCTCCTCGCGCGGAGCCGCAGGCAGCTCCGGCTTGTCGGCCGCCGGCACCGCGGCCGCGGCAGCCGCGGCCTCGAGCTCGTCGGGCGTGCCATTGCGAACGGCGCGTCCGACCAGCAGGAAGATCACTCCGATGAACAGGAACGGAAGCTTGGGGAGGCCCGGCACGAGCGCGAACAGGCAGATCACCGAGCCGGCGACCATCGGCGCCTTCTTCTGGCGCAGGATCTGGTTGGCGACGTCGCTTCCCAGGTCCTTCTCCGAAGCCGAGCGCGTTACCAGGATGCCGGTCGCAACCGAGATCAGCAGCGCCGGGATCTGGGCGGCGAGGCCGTCACCGACGGTCAGCAGCGAGTAGTGCTTGCTGGCCTCGCCGAACGGCAGCCCGTGCTGGAGCATGCCGACGACGATGCCGCCGATAAGGTTGATCGCGGTGATCAGCAAGGCGGCCATCGCGTCGCCCTTGACGAACTTCGAGGCACCGTCCATCGCCCCGTAGAAGTCCGCCTCGCGCGCGATCTCATTGCGACGGTTGCGCGCCTGCTCGTCGGTGATCAGGCCGGCGTTGAGGTCGGCGTCGATCGCCATCTGCTTACCGGGCATCGCGTCCAGGGTGAACCGCGCGGCGACTTCGGCGACGCGGCCGGCGCCGTTGGTGACGACCACGAACTGGATGACGACCAGGATCAGGAAGATCACGAGGCCGATCACGACGTTGCCGCCGACGACGAACTGGCCGAAGTCGTGGACCACGCTGCCGGCATCGCCCTTGGTGAGGATCAGGCGCGTCACCGAGACGTTGATCGCCAGGCGGAACATCGTCGTCAGCAGCAGGAGGCTCGGGAACACCGAGAAGTCCAGCGGCCGCTGGAGGTACATGGTTGCCACCGCGACGGCCAGCGCCGCCGAGATGTTCACCGTGATGAACAGGTCGAGGATCATCGACGGCAGCGGGACGACGAGCATCGTCACGACGACCACGACGCCGACCGCGGCGAGCAGGTCGGTGTGCTTGAGCAGCTTCTTCATGGTGTCCTGGTTCATGACTGAGCCGCCCTCCTACGGCTGGCCATCCGGTAGACGAAGGCGAGCACCTGTGCAACCGCCGCGTACAGCTCGGCGGGGATCATCTGGCCCATCTCGACCGAGGCGTGCAGCGAGCGCGCTAGCGGCGGGTCGGGCACGATCGGCACGTTGTTCTCGGTGGCGATCCGGCGGATCTGGAGCGCGACGAGGTCCTTGCCCTTGGCCACGACGATGGGAGCGGGCTTGCTTCCGTCGTAGGCGAGGGCGACCGCGTAGTGCGTCGGGTTGGTGACGACGACGTCGGCCTGCGGAACGGCGGCCATCATTCGTGCACGCGCAGCCTGCATCTGGCGGCGGCGCATGGCGGCGCGGACCTCGGGCGGGCTCGTGTACTGCTTGCCCTCCTCCTTGACCTCCTGCTTGGTCATCTTCAGCTGTTTGGAGTGCCGGCGCTTCTGCCAGGCGTAGTCGACGATCCCGATCACCAGGAACGCGGCCACGGCGCGCGTGGCGATCCCCATCGCGCCCGACGCGATCAGGTGGCCGAGATCGCCGGGCGGGGTGCCGATGGCGGCGCCGAGGTTGGTCAGATCCGGAATCAGCGTCATCGCGACGACCGCGCCGACGACGGCGATCTTGGCGATCGCCTTGCCGAGCTCGACCCCGATCCGGGGACCGAAGATGTTCTTGAAGCCGGTGGCCGGGTTCAGCCGCTTGAAGTCGGGCTTCAGCGCCGTCGCCGACGGCTTGAATCCGACTTGAACGACGTTGGCGAGGAGTCCCAGCGCCGCGCAGATGCCTGCGATCGGGGCCGCGGTCGTCAGCAGCGTGTGCAGCGCCGAGTGAAATAGGCCGTTGAGGCCGGCGGCGCTGGTGATGCTGTCGGGTCGCGCGATCTGACCGAACGCCGAGCGCATCGAGGCAGATACGCCCGACACCACGGCGGGACCCATGGCGCTGACCGCAATTAGGCCGCCGACCAGGACCAGGGCGGCGTTGAGGTCGGTGCTCTTGGCGACCTGACCCTTCTTACGCGACTCCTTCTTGCGCTTGGCTGTCGGCTTTTCTGTCTTGTCGTCGTGGGCCATGGCTCAGGCTCAGGCGATCGAAAGGGAGTGCAGCGCGGTGCCGACCGACGTGTAGATCTGGTCGGACATCCAGCCGCCGAGAAACGGCAGCGAGGCAGCGACGACGAGCATCGCGACGCCCACCTTCAGCGGCAGCGCGACGGAGAAGACGTTGAGCTGCGGGACTGCGCGGGAGACCATGCCGAACGCGACGTCGGTGATCAGCAGCGCCAGCAGCACCGGCGCGGCGACCTCGATCGCGGCCACGAAGATCTGGGCGAACGCCTGCTCGGCACCGTTGACCAGAGAAGTGATCTGCGGCGCCTTGGTCAGCGGGACCAGCTTGAACGTGCGCGAGACGCCGCGCAGCATCCAGGCGTCGCCGCCGATCGCGATGAACATCGCGGTGCCGATCATCATGTACAGCCGGGCGAAGGCGCCGCCCTGGTTGCCGTTGATCGGGTCGACGGTCGCTCCGAACGAGAAGCCCGAGGCGATGTCCGCCAGGCCGCCGGCCGTCTGCACCGCGGTCAGCAGCGCCGCGACCGCAAACGCGAACGCCAGGCCGACGAGGACCTGGACGACGACCAGGCCCGCCACGCTCAGCGGGTCGGTGGGGACGTGCTGGCCGTGCATGGCGACGGGCGTGAGACCGATCGCCAGCGCGACGGCGATGATCCCGCGCACGCGCGCGGGGATCATCTTCGAGGAGAACAGCGGCGCCAGCACGAACAGCGGGCTGACGCGCGCGAGCACCAGGAAGAAGCCGGTGACCTGAGCGCCACCGCCGAGCTCGGAGAGCAGCTGACTGAGCGTCAGCTGGCTCATCCGCCCACCAGCTGCGGGATCGACATGTACAGGTTCTGCGCGTAGCTGACCAGCTGGTCGAGCATCCAGGGGCCGAGGATCACCACGATCGCGGCCACGCCGACGATCTTCGGGATGAACGA
>Ga0207693_10001835_pt1 | contig 18617 bp, 12 predicted proteins | sample LARL81metaG_FD_184347 | JGI IMG/M metagenome (GOLD analysis project Ga0207693, IMG submission 184347) | Corn, switchgrass and miscanthus rhizosphere microbial communities from Kellogg Biological Station, Michigan, USA - LAR L8-1 metaG... | ecosystem: Host-associated > Plants > Roots >...
CGTCGACGATGCGCAGCAGCGCGACGCCCTGCTGGCACTCGGCTGCCGGCACGGCAGCGGCGATCTGTTCGCCGCCAGCATGCCGGACATAATGGCAGCATCGCAGGTGGCGCAGGCCTGAGCGCGCCGCGGCGGCGCTGACTTGGCGCGCGTCAACGCCCGCGCCGAGCGCGATCTCGACATCATTCACGCCGTCTCGCCACCTCAATCCGTGGCAGCTCGAGCATCGGTTCCTGCGACCAGCGGGGCCGCACCCCAGGGGCAGGATCAAGACCCCGTCATTACCCCGGGCATGCGGCTGAGCATCGGCGACACCGGGCGCGCCTGCCGGCCCCAACGACACGGCCTAAAGGTCAGCGCGCGGGATCCGTCAGCCGGCGCGGCTGCAGCATGCCGCCCGCGTCCACTTCTCCCAGACCGAGGAAGCGCTCCCGGGCATCGTAAATGCGCACGCGCGGCGCGGCCTGCTGAAGTGCGGTCACGATCCTTTGGCCCTGGCATACGCGCGCGGCCTCGCCATCCCCCAGGTGCAGCGCCGGCAGCTGCCGCAGCGCCCAGTCGATGGGCAGCAGCGCAATCGGCTCACCCGCCTCGCGGCGGGCGCGCAGCGCCTCCAGGGTATGCATCGGCTCGGTGGCGAAGGGCTCCACGTACAGGCGCCGCAGTGCCGCGACGTGTCCGCAGGTCCCCAGGGCCGCGGCGATATCCTCGGCGAGCACGCGGATGTAGGTCCCCTTGGAGCACAGCGTTTCAAGCTCGAGGGTCGCGGCGCTGCGGGCCAGCAGGGATATTTCAAAGAGCTCGATGGCGCGCGGCTCGCGCGGCACGCTAAGGCCTGAGCGCGCCAGCTTGTAGAGCGGCTGCCCCGCGCGCTTGATCGCCGAGTACATTGGCGGCACCTGGTACTGCGGCCCGAGGAAGGCGCCAAGCTGCCCCGCGATGCCCGCATCCGTGAGCGCCGGGAGCGGGAGGGTACGGGTGACCTCCCCCTCGCTGTCGCCGGTGCTGGTGCAGCTGCCCAGAGCAATGCTGAAGCGGTAGCACTTGCGGCCGGCCAGCATGTCGCCCGCCACCTTGGTGGCCTCGCCCAGGCAGATGGGCAGCATGCCGGTCGCCAGCGGATCCAGACTCCCGACATGCCCGGCCTTCTCGCGGTCGAAGATTGCCCGCACGCGCTGCAAGGCTGCGTTCGAAGACAGCCCGAGCGGCTTGTCGAGCAGCAGCACGCCGCTGGCCATGTGAGGAGCGCCTCAGCGCTGAGGCGCGCCGGGAGCGTCGGGGCCTGCGCCCGTGTCCCCCGGCGCTGCGGCGTCCTCCGCGGCGTCGTGCGCGGATGCCTGATCCCCCGCGACCGCCTTGTCGATGAGGCGAGTCAGGCGCGCAGCGTCCTCGGCGGAGTTGTCGAACACGAACTCGAGCCGGGGGGCATGCCGCAACCCGAGGCGCCGGCCGAGCTCACCGCGCAGGTAGCCGGCCGCGTGAACGAGGCCGCTGCGCACCTGCTCGGGCGGGTTGAGCGACGCAAAGGGGGTGAAGAAGATGCGCGCCGAGCTCTTGTCGGCCGCCACGCTCACCGAGGTGATGGTGACGTTGCCGACCCGCGGGTCCTTCACCCCGCGGGCGATCAGCGCCGCGAGCACCCGCTGGATCTCCGACTCGATGCGTTGGTTGCGCGCCTGGGCCATTACTGCAGCGTTCTTGCGACCTCGACGCGGGAATAGCACTCGATCTGGTCACCGACCCGCACGTCCTGGTAGTTCTTCACGCCGATGCCGCACTCGGTGCCGGCGCGCACTTCGCTCGCCTCGTCCTTGAAGCGTCGCAGCGATTCCAGCGCGCCCTCGAAGATCACGACGTTGTCGCGCAGCACGCGGATGGGGTTGTTGCGCTTCACCAGACCCTCCGTCACGAGGCAGCCGGCGACGACGCCGAACTTGCTGGAACGGAACACCTCGCGCACCTGCGCCACGCCGACGATCGTCTCCTTGATCTCCGGCTGCAGCATGCCGGACATCATCTGCTTCACATCATCGATGGCCTCATAAATGATGCTGTAGTAACGCACCTCGACGCCGGTCTCTTTGACCGCATCGCGCGCCCCGGAATCCGCGCGCACGTTGAAGCCGATGATGAGGGCGCGCGAGGCCGCCGCCAGCTGCACGTCCGACTCGGTGATGCCGCCGAGCCCGCTCGCGATGAGCTTCACCTGCACCTCATCGGTCGAGAGTTTGGTGAGGGCTTCGCGCAACGCTTCGGCGCTGCCCTGCACGTCGGCCTTGATGAGCACGGCGACGACGCCAACCTTGCCCTCGCCCATCTGCGAGAACGCGTCCTCGCCACGCGGACTCTGGCGTGCCAGCTTCACGTCGCGGAACTTACCCTGCCGATGCAGCGCGACTTCGCGCGCCTTGCGCTCGCTCTCGACCACCAGCATTTCATCCCCGGCATTGGGCGCGGCCGACAGGCCGAGCACCACGACCGGCATCGAAGGCGGAGCCTCCTGCACCGGCTTGCCGTTCTCATCGAACATGGCGCGCACGCGGCCGAATTCGGAGCCGGCAATGATCGGGTCGCCGGCCTTGAGCGTGCCGCGCTTCACCAGCACGGTGGCCACCGCGCCGCGGCCCTTCTCGACGCTCGACTCGATGACGATGCCCGAAGCGAGCCCGCTGCGCGGTGCGCGCAGCTCCAGCACCTCGGCCTGCAGCAAAATTGCGTCCAGCAGCTGGTCGATCCCCTGCCCGGTGCGCGCCGACACCGGCACGAAGATGTTCTGGCCGCCCCACTCCTCGGAGATGACCTCGTACTTGGAGAGCTCGGTGCGCACGCGCTCCTGGTCCGCGTCGCTCTTGTCGATCTTGTTCACGGCGACGACGATCGGCACGTTGGCCGCGCGCGCGTGCTGGATGGCCTCGATGGTCTGCGGCATGACCCCGTCATCCGCCGCCACCACCAGCACCACGACGTCGGTGGCTTTGGCGCCGCGGGCGCGCATGGCGGTAAAGGCCGCATGGCCCGGGGTATCAAGGAAGGTGATGACGCCCTTGTCGGTTTCGACGTGGTACGCGCCGATGTGCTGGGTGATGCCGCCCGCCTCGCCCGCCGCCACCTTGGTGCGCCGGATGTAGTCGAGCAGCGAAGTCTTGCCGTGATCGACGTGGCCCATGACGGTGACCACCGGCGGCCGTGGCTCGGTGTCCGCTTCGGTCTGCTCCCCCTGCAGGTCATCCTCGATCTGGTTCTCTTTGAGGAGCTTGGGCGTGTGGCCCATCTCCTCGACCACCAGCACCGCGGTGTCCTGGTCGAGCGGCTGGTTGATGGTCACCATCACGCCCATGTTCATGAGCACCTTGATGACCTCATTGGCCTTGACGGCCATCTTCTGCGCCAGCTCCGCCACCGTGACGGTCTCGCCGATGCCGACGTCGCGCACCACCGGGGCGGTGGGCATTTCGAACGCATGGCGCCCCTCGGCGCCCGCCGAGGGCACCGGCCGTGCCTTGGTGCGGCGCTTCTTCTTATAGCGCGAGCTCACGTCGCCGGCGACGTGCAGCTCCTGGCGCCCATAGCGGGTGTGCTTGTCATCCGGTACCGCGGGCACCGGTGCGATGGGACGGGCGGCCGCCGGAGCGGACGCCACCACCGGCTGGGGTCGCTCGCGCTCGGTGCTGCGGCGCTCGTGCTCCTCGCGCTCGCGCGTGCGGCGCGCCTCATCGTCACGGCTGCGCTGCTCGGCGACCCGCCGCGACTCTTCCTGCGCCCGGCGACGCGTCTCTTCTTCCTCGACGCGGCGGCGGTTCTCCGCCTCCAGGCGCTCACGCTCGCGCCGCTCGCTCTCGGCGCGCTCGGTCTCCGCGCGCGCCGCCTCTTCAGCCTCGCGCTTGCGCGAATCGATCTCATCCTGCTGCGCGCGCGCCTGCTCCTCGAGCACGTCACGCTTGATGTAGGTGCGCTTGCGGCGCACTTCGACGTTCACCGTGCGGGCCCGGCCCTGGGTGCTGGCGAGCTTCAGCTCGCTCTGCGTCTTGCGCCTGAGGGTGATCTTGCGCGGCGCGCCGTCGCTGTCGGCATCCTCGCTGCCATGGGCGCGGCGCAGGTGCGTGAGCAGCTCGAGCTTCGCGTCATCGCTGATGCGCGCCTCGGGTCCGGACACCTTGATGCCGGCCTGATCCAGCTGCACGAGCAGCCGGTCGACGGGCACTTTAAGTACCTCGGCAAACTGGGAAACGGTTACTTCCGCCATACGTTTTCGATCCTCAAGTCCCGTCTCAATCAGTTACCCGCTTCGAACCACGGCGCGCGTGCGGTCATGATGAGCTTCGCGGCCCTGTCGGCCGCGAGCCCCTCGATGTCGGCAAGCTCATCGACCGACTGCTCCGCCAGGTCCTCGCGCGTGCGCACGCCGCGACGCGCGAGCGTGAGCGCCAGATCCGGGCTCATGCCCTCGAGCAGCAGCAGGTCATCCGCCGGCATCGACTGATCCAGCGTCTCCTCGCTGGCGATCGCCTGCGTCAGCAGCACGTCGCGCGCGCGGTTGCGCAGCTCCTTGACGATGTCCTCGTCGAACTCCTCGATCGCGGCCAGCTCCGCCTGCGGCACGTAGGCGATCTCCTCGATGGTCGAGAAGCCCTCCTGCGCCAGAATGGTGGCCACGTCCTCGTCGACGTCGAGCTGCTTCATGAAGTTCTGCACCAGCTCCTTGGCCTCGGTCTCGCTCTTGGCCTCAGCGTCCGACTCGGTCATGACGTTCAGGTCCCAGCCGGTGAGCTGACTGGCGAGGCGGATGTTCTGGCCGCCGCGGCCGATCGCCTGGGACAGCTTGTCCTCGGCCACCGCGATGTCCATGCTGTGTGAGTCCTCGTCGACCACGATCGACATCACTTCCGCCGGCGACATGGCGTTGATCACGAACTGCGCCGGGTTGTCCACGTGCGGGATGATGTCCACGCGCTCGCCGGCGATCTCGTTGGACACCGCCTGCACCCGCGAGCCGCGCATGCCGACGCACGCGCCGACCGGATCGATGCGCGGATCGTTGCTCTTCACCGCGATCTTGGCGCGCACCCCCGCATCGCGCGCGGCTCCCAGGATCTGGATCAGGCCCTGGCCGACTTCCGGCACCTCGAGCTTGAACAGCTCGATCAGGAACTCCGGCGCCGTGCGCGTGAGGAACAGCTGCGGCCCGCGCGGCTCGGAGCGCACTTCCTTCAGGAACGCCTTGATGCGGTCCTGCGGCTTGGCCTGCTCGCGCGGGATCATGTCGGTGCGCGGCACGAAGCCTTCCGCGTTGCTGCCCAGATCGATGTAGATGCCGTTGCGGTCGACGCGCTTGACGACGCCGCTCACCAGCGTGCCGACGCGCTCCTGGTAGGCATCGACCACCTGGGCGCGCTCGGCCTCGCGCACCTTCTGCACGATCACCTGCTTGGCCTGCTGCGCGGCGATGCGGCCGAAGGCCACCGATTCGACCGGCTGCTCGACAAACCCGCCGACTTCCGCCTTCGGGTCCAGATCGAGCGCGTCCTCGAGGCGCAATTCGCGCTCCGGGACCTCCAGTTCCTTGGAATCATCGGCGAACACCTTCCAGCGCCGGAAGGTTTCGTAGTCGCCGCTCTTGCGGTCAATCGAAACGCGCGCATCCCACTCCTCGCCGTGCTTCTTGCGGGTGGCCGAGGCCAGCGCCGCCTCGAGCGCCTCGAAGATCACTTCCTTGTCGACGCCCTTCTCGTTGGAAACGGCATCGACCACCATCAGGATTTCTTTGTTCACAGTCTTGCACTACCTTTTGAAAGCCCGCCCGGGGCTTTAAGCGCTCGCCCTAGTTCGGAGCGAGCCGCGCCTTACCAATCTCTGCAAACCTCACCATCACCTGCTCCTGGTCCACCTCGAGCGCGATGCCGCCCTCGTCCACCGTCAAGAGCTTCCCGGTGTAGCGGCGCCGGCCGGCGCGCGGCTCCTTCAGCTCCACGAACACGCGCGAGCCCACGAAGCGCCCGAAGTGCGCCTGCGTGCGCAGCACGCGGTCGAAACCCGGCGAGGACACCTCCAGCGTATAGGCCATCGGGACCGGATCCTCGACGTCCATGAGCGCAGATACCTCGCGGCTCACGCGCTCGCAATCCTCAAGGCCGACGCCCGCGGGCGCATCGATGAAGAGGCGTACCACCGCGTGTGCGTGCCCGGCGCTGTACTCAAGCTCCACGAGCTCGTAGCCCAGCCGCCCGAGCAACGGCTCCAGCAGCACGATCAGCCGCTCACGCAGGGTCCCCGCCACCGCCACCTCGCCTTGGGCTTCCTTATAGAAAGCCCCACTGCAAACAAAAATGGGCCTTAAGGCCCACCCAAAAACAAAAAGCCCCAGGGGGGCTTTGCGATCTTCGTGCTCGGGGGTGCCACGCTCCTGCAGACGCCGCGACACCAGCCACCCGTCCCCGCGCCGCCGTACAGCCGCTCGGGGGCCGCGCATTCTACCGGAAGGCGGTCGGTGAGGGAACCTCGGACCGGGAGCCTGCGCTGCCAGGGGCGGCGTGGGCCACCCTGGACCTGTATAGACAAGCTGTCCCCGAGCTGCCAGCATTGGGGCCTGCAACGGTCCCTTCAAGAGAGCTGACAGCGCCCGTGTCCCTGCCCCAGGCCTCCGCCCGCTACCTGCAGGTCAAGCACTACGTCCTCGAGCGCATCGCGGGCGGAGCGCTGCGGGCGGGCGAGCGGGTGCCGTCCGAGAACGAGCTCGTACGGCAGCTGGCGGTCTCGCGCATGACGGCCAACCGCGCCCTGAAGGAACTGGCCGCCGACGGGGTGCTGGTACGCGTGGCCGGCGTCGGCACTTTCGTCGCCGAGCAGCGCGTGCACGCCCATCCGCTGGAGGTGCGCAACATCGCCGACGAGATCCGCGCGCGCGGCCATGAATACCGCGTGCGCGTGGTGACCCTGAGCACGGTCGCCGCGACGCGCGAGCTGGCCGAGCGCTTCGAGGTAAAGCCGGGCACGGCGCTGGACTACTCCCTGCTGACGCACTTCGAGGGCCTGCTGCCGCTGCAGGTCGAGGAGCGCCATGTCAACCCGCTGGCCGCACCCGGTTATCTCGCCAACGACTTTACCCGCACCACGCCGCATGAATTCCTGATCCGTGTCGCGCCCCTGCAGCGCGCCGAGCACACCGTGCGGGCCCTGGTCCCGGAATGGCGCATCCGGCGGCTGCTGAAGCTCGAGGCGGACGAGGCCTGCCTCCTCATCCGTCGCCGCACCTTCTCCCAGGGTCGTGTGGCGAGCCTCGCCGACCTTTATCATCCCGGTTCGCGCTACGAGCTCGCCGCGAACTGTCAGCCGAGGTAACGCCATGTCTGACTTGAGCACCCGCATCCCGCTACGCGCCCCGCGCGGCTCACAACTGAGCTGCCGCAGCTGGCTCACGGAGGCGCCGCTGCGCATGCTCATGAACAATCTTGACCCGGAGGTCGCCGAGCGCCCCGCCGAACTCGTCGTCTACGGGGGCATCGGCAAGGCGGCCCGCAACTGGCAGTGCTACGAGCAGATCGTGGCGGCGCTGCGGACCCTCAAGGACGACGAGACCCTCCTCATCCAGTCGGGCAAGCCGGTCGGGGTATTTCGCACCCACAGCGATGCCCCGCGGGTGCTGCTCGCCAACTCCAACCTCGTCGCGCGCTGGGCCGACTGGGAGCACTTCAACGAGCTCGACCGCAAGGGCCTGATGATGTTCGGGCAGATGACGGCCGGCTCCTGGATCTACATCGGCAGCCAGGGGATCGTGCAGGGAACCTACGAGACCTTCGTAGAAATGGGCCGCCAGCACTTCGGCGGCAACCTGCGCGGCAAGTGGATCCTCACCGCCGGCCTGGGTGGCATGGGCGGTGCGCAGCCGCTGGCGGCGACCATGGCCGGAGCCTCGATGCTCGCGATCGAATGCCGTCCCGAGCGCATCGCCAAGCGCCTGCAGACGAGGTACCTCGACACGCAGGCGCAGAGCCTCGATGAGGCACTTCAGATCCTGGCGCGCCCCGGCAAACCGGTCTCCGTCGGCCTGCTCGGAAATGCCTGCGAGGTGCTGCCGGAACTGCTGCGCCGCGGCGTGCGGCCGGACGCCGTGACGGACCAGACCTCCGCGCATGACCCGGTCAACGGCTACCTGCCCCAGGGGTGGACGCTCGAGCAGTGGGACCGGCTGCGCGCCGAGGACCCGGCACAGGTGGCGCGCGAGGCGCGCGCCTCGATGGCGCGGCACGTCGAGGCGATGCTCGCGTTCCAGAAACTCAACATCCCGGTCTTTGACTACGGCAACAACCTGCGCCAGGTGGCCTTCGATGCCGGGGTCAAGGACGCCTTCGCCTTCCCCGGGTTCGTCCCGGCCTACGTCCGGCCCCTCTTCTGCCGCGGCGTGGGCCCGTTCCGCTGGGTCGCGCTCTCGGGTGACCCGGAGGACATCTACCGCACCGACGCCAAGGTGCGCGAGCTGTTGCCCGCGGACACGCATCTGCACCACTGGCTGGACATGGCGCGCGAGCGCATCCAGTTCCAGGGCCTGCCGGCGCGCATCTGCTGGGTGGGTCTGGGCGACCGCCACCGCCTCGGGCTGGCTTTCAACGAGATGGTGGCGCGCGGGGAGCTCAAGGCCCCCATCGTCATCGGCCGGGATCACCTGGATTCCGGGTCGGTGGCCAGTCCGAACCGTGAAACCGAGGCGATGCGCGATGGCTCCGATGCGGTGGCCGACTGGCCGCTGCTGAACGCACTGCTGAACACCGCGAGCGGGGCGACCTGGGTCTCCATCCACCACGGCGGCGGCGTCGGCATGGGCTACTCGCAGCATGCCGGCGTCGTCATCGTCTGCGACGGCACGCCGGCGGCCGCGCGGCGCATCGAGCGGGTGCTGTGGAACGATCCGGCGACCGGGGTGATGCGCCACGCCGATGCCGGCTACGAGCTCGCCATCGAGTGTGCGCGCGAGCAGGGCCTGAACCTGCCGTTCCTGGACGCTGCGCGCTGAGCGCGGCGGACCACATGCCAGGCACCCTCAAGCTGTGGCGCAACGCGCGGCTGGCGACCTGTGACGCCGAGCAGCGCAGCATCACCGGCGGTGCATTGCTCACGCGGGGCGCGCGCATCGAATGGGTGGGCGAGGAGGCGCAGCTGCCTGCCATCGCAAGCGGCGCCGAGGTACACGATCTTGCCGGCGCCTGGGTAACCCCCGGCCTCATCGACTGCCACACCCACCTGGTGTTTGCCGGCACGCGTGCCGATGAATACGCCCAGCGCCTGCGCGGGCGCTCCTACGAGGAAATCGCACGTGCCGGCGGGGGCATCCTCTCGACCGTGCGCGCGGTGCGCGCGGCGAGTGAGGCGCAGCTGTTCGAGGAAAGCGCACCGCGGCTCGCGGCCCTCGCCAGCGAAGGGGTGACCACGATCGAGATCAAGTCCGGCTACGGACTCACCCTCGCCGATGAGGCCAAGATGCTGCGGGTGGCGCGCGCGCTCGGCCGCGCCTTCCCGGTGACGGTGCGTACCACGCTGCTCGCCGCCCACACGCTGCCGCCGGAGTTCCGCGGGCGTGCCGATGCCTACATCGACACCATCGCGCGGGAATGGCTGCCGGCGCTGCTCGGGGAGGGGCTCGTGGATGCGGTGGACATCTTCTGCGAACGCATCGCCTTCAGCGTCGCGCAGGCCGAGCGCCTGTTCGCGGCGGCGCATGCGCTGCGGGTGCCGGTGAAGATGCACGCCGAGCAGCTCGCCAATCTCGGCGGCACGCTGATGGCGACCCGCTATCACGCGCTCTCCTGCGATCATCTGGAATACGCGGACGAGGACGAGGCCGCCGCCCTCGCCGCCGCCGGCAGCGTCGCGGTGCTGCTGCCGGTCGCCTATTACTGCCTGGCGGAGGCGCGCCAACCCCCGCTGGCAGCGCTGCGCCAGGCGCGTGCCGCGATCGCGATCGCGAGTGACTGCAATCCCGGCTCCGCCCCCGGCACGTCGCTGCTGCTGGCGATGAGCATGGCGACGCGCCTCTTCGGGCTCACCGCGGAGGAGGCGCTGCAGGCGGTGACGCGCCATGCGGCCCAGGCGCTGGGGCTCGCCGGGGAGCGCGGCGTGCTCGCCGCCGGCCAGGCGGCGGACTTTGTGGTCTGGAACGTGCGCTCCCCCGCGGAGCTCTCGTACTGGATTGGCTTTAATCCGCGCCGCACGGTGGTGCGCGCCGGCGAGGTGCTGCGATGGCCGAATCTGACTCCCTGAAACTCGGCTCGCGGCCGCTGCGCCTGGCGGACCTGCGGCGCCTGTATCGCGGTCCCCTCCCCACGGTGATCGATCCTGCGGCGCTCGCCGCCGTCGAGCAGGCGCACGCGCTCACCGCGCAGCTCGCCGCCGCTGATGCGCCCGCGTACGGCATCAACACCGGCTTCGGGCTGCTCGCGCAGACGCGCATCCCCGCCGCGCAGCGCACGCTCCTGCAGCGCAATATCATCCTCTCCCACAGCGCCGGCGTCGGGCCGCTGCTGGATGACGCCATCGTGCGTCTGACCCTGGTGCTGAAGCTCGCCAGCCTGCTGCAGGGCTTCTCGGGGGTGAGTACCCAGCTGGCGCGCTTTCTGCAGGAGCTGATCAACCGCGGCCTCTACCCGTGCGTTCCGGCCCAGGGCTCGGTGGGCGCCTCCGGTGACCTTGCGCCGCTGGCCCACCTGTCACTCTCGGTGCTCAGCCTCGGTCACATCCGTCGCCGGGGCGAGGTGCTGCCCGCCGCTGAAGCGCTCGCACAGGAGAACCTGACGCCGCCGCCGCTCGGGCCGAAGGAGGGTCTCGCGCTGCTCAACGGCACGCAGGTCTCGACCGCGCTGGCGCTCGCCGGCCTGTTCGAGCTGGAGACGGTATTTGCCGGGGCGATGGTGAGCGGCACGCTGGCGCTGGACGCCCTGCAGGGCAGCGATGCACCGTTTGACCCGCGCATCCACCACGTGCGCGGCCACGACGGCCAGGCCCGCGTCGCCCGGGTGTACCGCGAGCTGCTCGCGGGAAGCCAGATCCGCGAGTCGCATCGCACCTGCAACCGCGTGCAGGACCCGTATTCCCTGCGCTGCCAGCCGCAGGTGATGGGCGCGTGCCTGGATCTCATGCAGCAGCAGGCGGGCACGCTCGTGACCGAGGCCAACGCCGTCACCGACAATCCCCTGATCTTCCCGGACACCGGCGAAGCCATTTCCGGGGGCAACTTCCACGCCGAGCCGGTCGCCTTCGCCGCCGACGTGCTGGCACTCGCATGCGCGGAGGTCGGCGCGATCACCGAGCGGCGCGTGGCACTGCTGGTGGATCCGAAGATGAGCGGCCTGCCGGCCTTCCTCACCCCCGAGAGTGGCGTGAACTCCGGGTTCATGATGGCGCAGGTCACCGCCGCCGCGCTGGTCGCCGAGAACCGCATGCTGTGCCACCCGGCGAGCATCGACAGCATTCCCACCTCCGCCAACCAGGAGGATCACGTGAGCATGGCGACCCACGGTGCGCGCCGCCTGGGCGCCATGACGGCCAACGCGCTCAACGTGGTGGCGATCGAGTTTCTTGCTGCCTGCCAGGGCATCGATCTGCGCGCGCCCTTGAGAACTTCCGCCCGCCTGCAGGGTGCGTACGAGGCGCTGCGACTGAAGGTTCCGTTTGCGCCGGCGGATCGCCTCCTGGCGCTGGACATCGAGGCGTCCGCCGCCGTGCTGCGCGCCCCGGAGGTGCAGTCGCTGGCGGAGACTCTGTTACCCAGTTACCGCTAGAGACTTCCGAGGGCCGCGAGTCGTGTGCGGGATGGCGCGGCGGGCTGTCGTGGCGTGGGAAACGGCGGCATGCGGCGGCATGGCGCCGCGCACAGGAAAAACGCAGGGCCGCAATCCACAGGATCGCGGCCCCTTTACATATCGCCCGCCGGAAAGCTCAACCTTGGCCGCGACAGCCGCGGCGGGGCGCGTTCAGGCTGGAATGTACTGTGCGGCCTTCGCCTTCTCGCCCAGTTCTTCGGGACTCTGCTCGCGCTTGATGCGCTCGTAGATCTCCTCGCGGTGCACCGCCACGGTCTTCGGTGCATTGATGCCCACGCGTACCTGATTTCCCTTCACCCCCAGAACCGTGATGGTTACGTCATCGCCGATCATGACGGTTTCACCGACCCGTCGTGTGAGAATGAGCATCTGCCGATTCCTCTACTCTTATAGTTTTAAGGCTGCTCTGGCGAACGTAAGTTCGCTCCCTGCGTCTTTCTCCGAGCCTACGCGCCCTTCATCGAAAACAAAAATCTTATGCCTGCGCGCCCGCGGCGCGCTTGCATGTTCCCGCCATAATTTCCCCGCTTAATCCTAGACTACTCGCGCGCGCTTTACGCGAGAAGCTGTCTAAGTGCCGCTGCCGCTTCCGCCGCCTCCGGTCCCACGATCAGGTGCACGCTGCCGGCAGCCGGGATCGCCACGCCGCGCAGGCCGAGTTCCCGGAACGCCTGCCGATCCACGCGCGCGACCTCTGCCACGCTCACCCGCAGGCGACTCGCGGCTATGTCCACCGTGCGCACGTTGGCCCGGCCCCCCAGGGCGCTAAGCAGCCCCGCCGCACGCGCATTCCACGGCGGGCTTTCCCCCATCACCGCAGGCGCCGCGGCCGCCGGGACTGTCCGCGCCGGTGCGTCCGCGTGCACCACTGCCGCACCGCTGGGCGGCGTGCTGTGCAGTGCGGCACGGATCTCCCCGGCGAGCTGATCGGCCACGGTGCCGATCACCACCTGCAGCGCCTGGGGCGCCGGGCGCACCATGCCGCGCGCGCCGAGCTGCCGCAGGCCCGGCTCGTCGACGGCGGCCTGGTCGGCGACCTTTAGCCGCAGACGCGTGGTGCAGGCATCGACCGCCAGCAGGTTGGCTGCGCCACCGAGGGCCCCGATCCAGGCACGGGCGCGCTCGGCTGGTGCTGCGGCGGGCGCGATCATCGTTTCCCCGGGATCGCGTCCCGGTGTCTTCAGGTCAAAGCGCACGATCACGAAGCGAAACAGCACGTAGTACAGAATGAAGTACACGACGCCGACCGGCAGCAGCCACAGCGGGCGCGTCGCGCGGTTGAAGTTCAGGACGTAGTCGAAGAGTCCGGCCGAGAAACCGAAGCCCAGGCGCACGTGCAGCGCGTTCATGATGATGAACGCGACGCCGGTCAGCAGCGCGTGCACCGCGTACAGCACGGGGGCGAGAAACATGAAGGTGAACTCGATCGGCTCGGTGACCCCGGTCAGTATCGAGGTGAGCGCGATCGATCCCAGCAGTCCCCCGACCAGGCGGCGCCGTGGCGGGAGCGCGGTGTGATACATCGCCAGGCACGCCGCCGGCAGCCCGAACATCATCACCGGGAAAAATCCGGACATGAAGGTGCCGGCCGTGGGATCGCCGGCGAAGAAGCGATTCAGGTCCCCCGTCACCCCGTGATAGTCCCCGAGCAGGAACCAGGCGACGTTGTTGATGATGTGATGCAGGCCGGTGACGATGAGGATGCGGTTGAGCACGCCGTAGGCGAACAGCCCGACGGCACCGGCGTGCAGCACGCTGTAGCTGAGCACGTCCATGCCGTGCTCGAGGTGCTGCCACTGGGTGCCGAAGGCGAGCGCCAGCAGCAGTCCAGCAAGGCCGCTCACGATCGGCACGAAGCGCCGGCCGCCGAAGAAACTAAGGTAGCTCGGCAGCGCGATGTTGTAGAAGCGGTTGTAGAGCGCACCCGCGATCAGCCCGGAGAGAATGCCCACCGGGACGCTGAGCTTGGCGAGTTCGTGCGCCTTGTAGGCCGCGGCGCCCAGCTCGCGGGCACGGCCGCTCAGGTCGGCCAGCGCCTCGGCCGGTACCTCGATCAGGACCTCGGCCCCCTTGGTGGCAACCAGATACGCCACCACGGCGGCAAGTCCGGCCGCGCCGTGGTTCTCGCGCGCGAGGCCCACCGCCACGCCGATGGCAAACAGCAGCCCGAGGTTGGAAAAGATGGCGCCGCCGGCGGCCGCCACCGAGGCGGAATTCAACAGGTCCGGCTGGCCCAGGCGCAGCAGGAGGCCTGCAATCGGCAGTACCGCGATCGGCAGCATCAGGGCGCCGCCCACCTTCTGCAGGCTGCCGAGCAGTGCCCTCATGCGTGCGCCGCCTCGTGCGCCCGCAGCAGCTCGCGCACCGCCGCCGCGCTTTCCTGGCGCAGCGCCTGCTGGGCGAGCGCGCGGCACGCCTCGCTGCTGGCGCGCGCGATGCGGGCCTTGAGCTTCGGAATAACCGCCGGCACCGCCGACAGCTCCTGAACCCCCAGGCCCACGAGCAGCGGCGCCGCGAGCACCTCCGAGGCAAGTCCGCCGCACACCGCGGCGTGGCGTCCGCCGCCGCGCGCCGCCTGCGCCGCCTGCCCGATCAGCGCGAGCACCGCCGGGTGCAGCGCATCCAGGCGCGCGGCGAGCTGCGGATGAGCGCGATCCATGGCGAGGGTGTACTGGGTAAGATCGTTGGTGCCGATCGAAAGGAAGTCCGCCACGGCCGCCAGCTGCGCGGCCAGCACCGCCGAGGCCGGTGTCTCGATCATGACGCCGACCTTGAGGGTGGCGGCGCGCGGGCGTTCACCCGAGAGCTCAACGAGCATCGCGCGCACCGCCTGCACGTCCGCCACCTCGGTGATCATCGGCAGCAGCAGGCGGATCTCCCCCGGCCCCTCGGTGGCGAGTACGGCCCGCAACTGGGTGCGCAGCAGCTGCGGGTAGGCGAGGCTGGTGCGCACGCCGCGCAGACCCAGCGCCGGATTCTCTTCCGCCGGCAGCGGCAGGTAGGCGATCGGCTTGTCACCGCCGGCGTCGAGCGTGCGGATGGTGAGCGGCCGGGCACCCAGTGCTGATGCGATGCGGCGGTAGGCGAGGGTCTGCTCGGCCTCGGTGGGCGGGGACTGGCGCTCGAGGAACAGGAACTCGGTGCGCAGCAGGCCGCAGCCCTCGGCGCCGTTGCGCACCGCCGCCTCGGCCTCCGCAAGCGAGCCGACGTTAGCGAGGATCTCGATGCGCACCCCGTCGGCGGTGTAACACAGTTGCTGGGCCGCCGCCTGCTCGCTCACCTCACGCGCACGGCGCGTGCCGAGCAGCGCGCGCGCCTGCGCCAGGCGCTCCGCGCCCGGATCGATCTCGACGCGGGCGTGGTCGGCGTCGAGCACCAGGGCGGCCCCGTCGGGAACGGCAAGAATCCCCGGCCCGAGTGCCACCAGCGCCGGGATCCCCATGGCGGCCGCCAGGATCGAGGCATGCGAGGTCGCACCGCCCTGCGCCAGACACAGCCCCGCGACCCGTCCGCCCTCGAAACCGAGCAGCTGCGAGGGCAGCAGGTCGCGCGCGATGATGATGGCCCCGGCCGGGGGCTGCGGCGCGGGGCTGCTGTTAAGACCCGCCAGCGACAGCAATACCTGCGCCTCGAGGTCCAGCAGGTCATCGACCCGCTCGCGCAGGCGCGCATCCTCCAGCGCGCCCAGCGCGCGCGCCTGCGCCCGGATCACCTGCCGCCAGGCAAAGCCGGCGCTCTTGCCCTGAGCGATCAGGGCGCGGGCGCCGGAAAGCAGTTCCGGGTCCTCGAGTAACTCCAGGTGAGCCGCGGCGATCTCGCGCGCCGCTGGCGGCGCCCCCTCCCCGCCGTGGGCGCCCCGCTCGAGCCGACCGCGCACCGCGGCCCGGGCCCGATCAAGTGCGGCGCTCTCCTGGGTGCGCGGGCCGCCTTGCTCTGTCACCTCGAGTTCCGGGCGGCGCAGCTGCGCGGCCGGCCCGACCGCAAGGCCGCCGCTGGCAACGACACCGGTAAGCTCCCCGGACGAGGACGCCGCCGCTGGGGCAGGCGGCGCGACGCGCGGCCGCGGTGCGGCCGTCGCGGTGGCTTCGCGGGCAGCCGCCGCACGCAGCGCGCCCTCGAGCGCCTCGAGCGCTGCGGCCGCATCCGGCCCGGAGGCGCTGACCTTGAGGGTATCGCCCTGCTGCACGCCGAGGGCCATGAGCGCGGTCGTGCTGCGCGCATTGGCTTCGCGTCCGCGCACCTCCACGCGCACGTCAGCAGCGAGCGTCTTGAGCGCTGCGGCCAGCAGCGCCGCCGGACGCGCGTGCAGGCCGTGCTCGAGCCTCACGCGCAGCTCACGCGTGAGGCGCCCGCGCGCGCCGCCGGCGGCGGACGCCGCCGCCGCTGACGCTAACGGCGCCACCTCCATCAGGAAGTCCCCGACCTGCACTTCCCGGTCGAGGCTGCGACGCACGATGCGATAGCCGCTCTCGGCACTGATGATCACCGGCGTCAGTACGCTCTTCGCCTGCCTTGCCAGCAAGTCCAGATCAAAGGTCAGCAGCGCCGCCCCCGCGCGCACCGTCTCATTGAGCGCCACGCGCAGCGCGAAGCCCTGCCCGGCCAGTGCGACGGTATCAAGTCCGACGTGCAGCAGGATCTCGCAGCCGCCTGGCGTGCGCAGGGTGAGCGCGTGGTGCGCCTGCGCGATGACGGTGACCTGCGCGTCACACGGCGCGCACAGCGTGTCACCCGTGGGATCGATGGCCAGCCCATCGCCCAGCATGCGCGTGGCGAACACCTCATCGGGCACTTCCTCGAGCGGCGCGCTCCAGCCGGCCAGCGGCGCGAGCAGCACCAGGGGCTGCTCGCCGCTCACCGCGACACCTGCACCCAGTCGAGCGCCCACAACGGATCAAGCCTGGCCTGGGTGAACTTGAAGCACAGATCGTGGCGCCCGGCGCGCGGCGGCAGGGACACCGGTGGCAGCGCCGTCACCGCGTCGTTCGCCACCGCCGGCGCGAGCGGCAAGGCTGCGATCGGGGCGCCCGCGCAGTTATCCGCGCGGACCTCAAGTTCACCGGCGGCCGAGGCCGGGGCATTGAGCTTGATGCCCGCGAGGGCGCTGCCCAGCTGAAAGTTAAAGGGCACCTGCCCCACCGCCACGGTGAGCCGCGCGCCGTGTTCCAGGTCCACGCCCGGAAAGATCCAGCAGGGGTCCATGACGTCGATGAGGAACACGGCCCGCGGCCCTGCCACGGGCGCATCATCCTCGAGCGCCAGCACCAGTTTCTCGGTGCAGGTCTTCAGATCCTGGCTCATGTGCCGCGCCCCGGCGGCGACGCTGCGCGGCGCGGCGGGCGCGTCCACGGAGTGCGGCACACCGAGCGCACGATAGCGCTCCAGCTGCGCCGGCAGCCGGCGCATGAAGTCACCGAGGTCGATATTCTGTGGCTGCGTCCAGGCCACCTCCGCCAGCGCCGCTGCCCGCGGGTAGGTCATGTACGCCGCCCGCTCCTCGGTGCGCACGTGCTCGGTCCACAGGTTCCCCTGCACGCCGAGCAGGTGCTGCGCGTGGTCCGCCAGGTCCCCCGGCAGCGGATTGAAGCGGTATACGTCCGCCACGGTGATCAGTGAACCGCGTCCCGGGGGTTCCCCCGGACCGCTACCCTGCCGATGATCGAAGTACAGCGTCGGATCCGGCGCCAGCACTGCATCATGGCCTGCGGCGGCAGCGCTGACTGCGCCCCGCTCGCCGCGCCACGACACAACCACCGCGCCCGGCGGCACCCCGGCTTCGAGAATCTCGTCCCAGCCGATGAGCTCGCGCCCGTGCGCCTCGAGGTAACGGCTGAGACGCTGAGCGAAATAGCCGTGCAGGGCCGCCTCGTTGGCGAGGCCCAGCTCGCGTATGCGTTGCTGCACGCGCGCGGAGGCTTGCCACTGGTCCTTGACGACCTCATCGCCTCCCAGATGTATGTAGCGGCCCGGGAAGAGCGCCAGCACTTCGTCGAGGACGTTCTGCAGGAAGACGAACGTGGACTCCTCGGCGTTGAGGACGTTCGGATAGATGCCCCAGTCGGCCGGCACCGCGACAGGCGCCGCCGCGGCGGCGCCCAGTTCCGGGTACGCGACAATCGCGGCCGTCGTGTGCCCGGGCAGGTCGATCTCGGGCACGATCGCGACATTGCGCTGCGCCGCGTGCGCCACGATGCGGCGCACGTCCTCCTGTGAGTAAAAGCCGCCGTACAGGCGCGGCCGACCCGTGGCCGGATCGAGGTCATGCTGTGCCGCGCGTCCTGCGGGGACGCGCCACGCGCCGACGCTCGTGAGGCGCGGGTACTTCTTGATCTCCAGCCGCCAGGCCTGGTCATCCGTCAGATGCCAGCTGAGCACGTTGAGCTTGTGCAGCGCCATCCAGTCGATGTAGCGCAGGATGAACTGCGGGGACTGGAAGTGGCGTGCCGAATCGAGCATCAAGCCGCGCCAGCGAAAGCGCGGTGCATCCTTCACGCTCAGTGCCGGTACCCGAATGACGCCGGCTTGTGGCGCGCCGCACAGCTGCCACAAAGTCACCGCCCCGTAGAACAGGCCCGGGATGGTGCGCGCTGCCACGACGATGCTGCCGGGGGAGACCTGCAGGCGGTAGCTCTCCGGTGTTGCATCGGCCGCCGGGTCGAGGCGAAAAGCGATGGCGTGCGGACGCGTGGCCTCGTCGGCTTGCCGCCCGACGGCGAGCCTGATACCGCGGCTGCTGCTGAGCAGCTCCGCAAAGTAGCCCGCGATGCGTTCCACCTCGGCATTCCCCGTCGCGACGAGCGGCGTGTGCGG
>Ga0207693_10001837_pt1 | contig 18609 bp, 19 predicted proteins | sample LARL81metaG_FD_184347 | JGI IMG/M metagenome (GOLD analysis project Ga0207693, IMG submission 184347) | Corn, switchgrass and miscanthus rhizosphere microbial communities from Kellogg Biological Station, Michigan, USA - LAR L8-1 metaG... | ecosystem: Host-associated > Plants > Roots >...
GGTCCGGCTCGGCTGACTCGTCGACTGCGCCCGGCAGCGATCCCGGGTTCGCGTCGCCGGTGCCGTCGGATATCGCGATCGCCGCTGCCGCGCCGGGCGATGCTTCCGGCTCAGCCTGCTCGGTAGGCTCGACGACGTCGACGACGTGCCCTTCAGCGTTCACTTCGGTTTTCGGCGGATTGAAGATGTGCCGTGTATGCAACAACTGCTTCATCATCTCCGGTGAAATCGGATCGGGCTGCGTGTAATCGCCGACGTAGACGTCCAGACCGTCCATGATGTTGAAGCGCGGATCGCGAAACAGCTGCTTCAGCGCCGCGCGCTTGGTCGCTTCGGCGACGCCGGGCTTGAAAAACGCCGCGAATTCCGAATCGATAGTCAGCGACTCGATCGGCGGCAGCGGCGCCTCGGCGTTCTGCGGCACGGGCCCTGCTGCGTGCGCGGGCTGCGGCGGCGGCGCTGCCGTAGCGACCGGCTCGGACGGAGCGTCGCGCGGCGCCGTCTCGGCCCGCGCCGCCTCGAGCTTGCGCCGCGACCAGCGCTTCAGCGAAAGGCGCTCCGGCTGTTGTGCGATGTTGTCCGGCTTATCGTTCATCGCTTCAGGCCTTGGTCGGCGCATCGGAGACCTTGCGCGCGCTTGCGTCGCGATGCTGGTCGTCGCGCTCGTAGAGCTCGTTGCGCCGTACCTTGCGCTTGGGCTCGGGCTTGTAGTTCGCCGCGACGTACGGCTGCATCCACGCCAGCAATTCGGCAAACAGCGGAACCGCGTCGACCATCTCACCGCCGTCCATCAGGCGCGCCGCCTCGTTGTAGCTGACGGTGACGAGCTGGGGTTTGGCCGACAATCCGTCGGCGGCGATGCGCTCGGGCTCCAGCATGCGCCACATGACAAAGATCTTGGGCTCCGGTGCGGTGATGTTCAGAAAATAACCTTCGCATTCGGAGGCATGCAGCTCCACGCCGAATCCGGTGAAGCGCCAGCGCGTGCCGGTCGCATCGTCGGACAGCTTGACCGCGACTTCGAGCGGACTATCGTCGCGCTCGACGGTGCCGACCTGCCATTTTTCGCTCGTCCAGCGGTTGGCAAGCGTGATTCTTTCGATGACGACGGCGACGGGAAACCGCAACGCTGGCATGGCCTTTTTCCGGATCGCGGCACGATTCGCGAGAGCAGCAATCATACGCCTGTGTGCATCGGTGCGCGCCGTCTGCTACCATCGTCGATCGCATCGCCGCCCCACTGCGAATTTTCGCGAACTTTCGTTTTCATGGCCAGAATCATTCCTCTCACCGATGCCCGCGCGCTCGGCGACACGCTCGCCGCCGCGCGCAGCGCGCCCGCGGTCACGCCGTCCGGCATGCTCGCCGACACGCGCGGCCGGATGTTGCGCGACTTGCGCATTTCGGTGACCGATCGCTGCAATTTCCGCTGCGTCTACTGCATGCCGAAGGACGTCTACGGCCACGATTATCCGTTCCTGCCACATGCGGAGCTGCTGACGTTCGAGGAGATCGCGCGGCTCGCCCGCATCTTCAAGGCGCATGGCATCGAGAAAATCCGCCTGACCGGCGGCGAGCCGCTGCTGCGCAAGCATCTGGAGCGCCTGGTGGCGATGCTGGCCGACATCGGCGGCCTCGATCTGACCTTGACGACCAACGGCGCGCTGCTGGCCAAAAAGGCGCGCGATCTCAAGGCAGCCGGCCTCGACCGGGTTACCGTGAGCCTGGACGCTCTGGACGACGCAGTGTTCCGCGCGATGAACGACGTCGATTTTCCGGTCGCGCGCGTGCTCGAAGGCATCGACGCCGCGGCCGCCGCCGGGCTCTCGCCGGTCAAGATCAACATGGTCGTCAAGCGCGGCACCAACGAGCAGCAGATCCTGCCGATGGCGCGGCATTTCCGCGGCAGCGGGCACATCCTGCGCTTTATCGAGTACATGGACGTCGGGCACACCAACGGCTGGCGGATGGACGACGTCGTGCCGTCGGCCGAGGTGATCGGCATCGTCGGCCGCGAGCTTCCGCTGGAACCAATCGACGCGAACTACCCGGGCGAAGTCGCGGCGCGCTGGCGCTATCGCGACGGCAGCGGCGAAATCGGCGTCATCTCCTCGGTGACGCAGGCATTCTGCAAGGACTGCACGCGTGCCCGGCTCGCCACCGACGGGAAGCTCTATACCTGCCTGTTCGCTACCACCGGGGTCGACCTGCGCGCGCTCGTGCGGGGCGGCGCGACCGACGACGAGATCGGCAACCATGTCGCCGTGATCTGGTCGCGGCGCGCCGACCGCTATTCGGAAATCCGCTCGGAAAACACGCGCGCCCTGCCCAAGATCGAGATGAGCTACATCGGCGGTTGAGCAAACCGAGGAAGCCGAAGCCGACGAGGCGTCGGTTTCGAAACGGCAACACCATGCACATCAAAGCGCTGATCGAATTCCTGCAAGGGCTCGAGCAGAACAACAATCGGCCGTGGTTCATCTGGAACAAGCCGGCGTACGACGTGCTGCGCGAGGAGTTCCAGGCGCTGGTCGGCGACGTCGCCGGACGGGTGGCGAAATTCGACCGCGCGCTGGGGCCGGTCGATCCGAAAAAGGCGATGTTCCGCATCTACCGCGACACCCGCTTTTCCAAGGACCGCACGCCGTACAAGACGCACTTCAGCGCGGCGCTGAACGACCGCGCCAAGCGTGGCTTGGCTCCCGGCTACTACTTCCACATCGACTACCAGGGGACGCTCCTGGCCGGCGGCGGCATCTATCGGCCCGAGCCGGCGCTGCTCAACCGCATCCGCCGCCATATCGCGGCCAAGCCCGCGAGCCTGACGCGGATGCTGCACGAGCCGCGTTTCGCCAGGACCTACGGGGGTTTCTCGGACGAAGACGCGCTCAAGCGACCACCGAAAGGGTTCGCCGCGGATATCCGTCACATCGAGGCGATCAAATTGAGGCACTATTTCGGCATGATCGAAGTCGACCTCAAAAGACGCCCGCCGACGGACCTCGCCGCCGACTTGAGCCGCTACTTTCGCGATCTCCTGCCGCTGATGACGTGGCTGCGCGGCGCCGTCAAGGAGCCGCAGCGGTGAACGCGCCGAACGAGCCCTACCGGCCGCTGCTGTCCGACGCGGCGCGGCCATCGACGTTCAACGTTCCGGCGGTCGACGAAAACGGCGCGACGCGCGATACGCCGATCGCCGGCGAACATCCGTTGACGCTCTACGTCGACAAGCGCGAGATCCTGACCCTGATGACTCTGGGCGCGGCGCCCGAGGCGCTCGCTATCGGCTACCTGCGCAACCAGCGGCTGCTCGACCGGATCGAGGACATCGTATCGGTGCAGGTCGACTGGGACGTCAACGCGGTGGTCATCAACACGCGCAGCGGCTTGAAGGATCTCGAGGCCAAGCTCGGCAAGCGGACGACGACCAGCGGCTGCGGTCAGGGCACGGTGTTCGGCGACCTGATGGACGAGATCGACTCGGTCCGGCTGCCTGCCGACGCGATGCTCACCCGCGCCACGCTCTACGCGCTGCTCGATCGCGTCCGCGTGCACGAGACGATCTACAAGCAGGCGGGCGCCGTGCACGGCTGCGCACTCGCCACCAACATGAACGGCGCGAGCGAGATCCTGTATTTCGTCGAGGACGTCGGCCGGCACAACGCCGTCGACGCGATCGCGGGACGGATGTGGCTGGACCGGGTCGATGGCGGCGACAAGATTTTCTATACGACCGGACGACTGACTTCCGAAATGGTGATCAAGGCCGCGCAGATGGGCATCCCGTTCCTCGTCTCGCGTTCGGGACTGACGCAGATGGGCTACGAGATCGCGCAGAAAGTCGGCATCACGATGATCGGCCGCGCCACCAACAAGCATTTCCTGCTGTTCACCGGCGGCGAGCGCTTTCGCGCTGAAGCGTGATGAACACCTTCGTTCCGGCCGACCATCCTATGCCCGCGCGGTCGATCACCGGACTGGTGCTCGCCGGCGGCCAGGGGCGGCGCATGGGCACCGTCGACAAGGGGCTGGTGCCGCTCGCCGGGCGGCCGATGGTCGCCCACGTTCTCGAGCGCCTGGCGCCGCAGGTCGACGACATCCTGATCAATGCCAACCAGCACACTTCCGAATACGCGGCGTTCGGCCACCGGGTGATCGCCGACACGATCGGCGGCTTCGCCGGCCCCCTCGCGGGTCTGCAGGTCGGGCTCGCCAACGCGAGTCACGCGCTGGTCGCAACCGTGCCCTGCGATTCGCCGTTCCTGCCTGCCGACCTGGTGGCGCGGCTCGCGGCCGCAATGAATGCCGCAGGATGCCAGCTCGCCGTCGCGCGCACCTTCGACCAGCCGCACCCGGTGTTCGCGCTGGTGCGCCGCGCGGTGCTGCCGCATCTGACCCATTATCTCGAGGGCGGCGGGCGCAAGATCGACGCCTGGTATTCGGCGCTCTCCATCGTCGAGGTGCCGTTCGACGACGAGGCCGACGCCTTTCGCAACATCAACACCACCGACGAGCTCCGACAAGCCGATGCCTGAAACGATGACCGCGACGACGAGGACGCTGCGCGATGCGTCTTGCGCCGACGACTACGATCCGAACTCGATGCCGGTAGCCAAGGCGCGCGAGCTGATCCGCACGTTCCTGACGCCGATGAGCGCGATCGAGCGCGTGCATGTTCGAAGCGCGCTCGGCCGGGTGCTCGCCGCCGATGTGATTTCGCCGATCGCCGTGCCCGGTCACGACAATTCGGCGATGGACGGCTATGCGGTGCGCTTCGCCGATCTCAAGCCGGACGCCGAGACGGTGTTGAAGCGGGTCGGCGAGTCGTTCGCCGGCAAGCCGTGGGCGGGCACGATAGGGCCCGGCGAATGCGTGCGCATATTCACCGGCGGCGTGATGCCGCAGGGCGCCGACTCGGTGGTCATGCAGGAGCGCGCCGGCGAAGACAAAAGCGGCGTGCGCGTCGCGCCGGGCGCGCTCGCCAAGGCGGGAACGAACCGGCGCTTCGCTGGCGAAGACTTGAAGGCCGGCCAGCTGGTGTTTCGCGCCGGCCAGCGAGTCAACCCGGCGGAGCTCGGCATGATCGCGTCGCTGGGCATAGGCGAGGTCGGCGTCTACCGCAAGCTCAGAGTCGCGTTCTTCTCGACCGGCGACGAATTGAAATCGATCGGGACGCCGCTCGGCGCCGGAGAAATCTACGACAGCAACCGCTACACCTTGCACGGCATGCTGACCCGACTCGGCTGCGAGGTCCTCGACATGGGCGTGGTCGAGGACGAGCCGAAGAAGCTCGAGAGCGCTTTTTCCACCGCCGCGCAATCGGCCGATGTAGTCATCACGTCGGGCGGCGTGTCGGTTGGCGAAGCCGACTATGTCAAGCAGCTGCTCGACAAGCTCGGCGAAGTGCTGTTCTGGAAAATCGCGATGAAGCCGGGGCGTCCGCTCGCTTACGGCAAGCTCGGCGGCGCGCATTTCTTCGGCCTGCCGGGCAATCCGGTTTCGGTGATGGTCACCTTCTACCAGTTCGTGCGCGATGCGCTGCGCATCCTCCAGGGCGAGCGCGACGTGGAACCGTTGCCGACCTTCCGCGTGCCGCTGTCGGCGCCGATCAAGAAGGCGCCGGGCCGCACCGAATTCCAGCGCGGCATCCTGTCACCCGACGGCGCCGGCGGCTGGACGGTGCGCACGACCGGCGACCAGGGCTCGGGAATCCTGTCGTCGATGTCGCAGGCGAACTGCTTCATCATCCTCGGCACCGACACCGGCAACGTCGCGGCCGGCGAGCAGGTCGATGTGCAGCTTTTCGAGGGGATCATCTAGCCGTCAGCACGGCGTTGTCGTGGGGCTGACGACGACGAAGGCGCGATCCGGCTATGCGAAGGTATGATGGCGGCTTTGCGCTGCGCCATCCCGAATCCCGTGCCCTCCTCCCTTGGCCATCTGTTACAGCGTAATCTCGAGTGGGCGGCGAACCTGCGCGCGCGCCGTCCGGATTTTTTCCTCGGCGCCACCGAGCAGCAGACACCCCACTACCTGTGGATCGGCTGCTCGGACAGCCGCGTCCCGGCGAGCGACGTGGTCGATTTGCCGCCGGGGGAAATGTTCGTTCATCGCAACGTCGCCAATGTGGTGGTGCACACCGACCTCAACTTCCTGTCGGTGCTGCAGTTCGCCGTCGAGGCACTGAAGGTGCCGCATGTGCTGATCGTCGGGCATTACGGCTGCGGCGGCGTTCGCGCGGCCTACCAAGGCAAGCCTCTGGGCCTGATCGACAACTGGCTGCGACACGTGCAGGACGTCGCGGCCAAGCACCACGCGCTGCTCGAGCGACTGCCGGATGACGGCGCGCGCGAGGACCGGTTGTGCGAGCTCAATGTCATCGAGCAGTTGACGCATGTCGCGCGGACCACGATCGTGCAGGACGCGTGGCGCCGCGGACAGCCGCTTGCGCTGCACGGCTGGATCTATCGGCTGCACGACGGCGTGCTGCGGGACCTGGGGCTCGAGGTCGACGAGCCGGGGAAATTCGACAAGGCTTACGAGTCTGCGATCGCCGCGCTCACGCCACCGGCTTGACCGCGCGGGCGACTGACCCTGACGGTCGTGTTGGGTGCAGGCGGCTAGTGCCCGCGCTCGAGCCAGCGTAGGCGCTGCTCGAGATCGACGATGTCGACCGCTTGCGCCAGAAAGGCTTCGCGGCTCTTGAGCTCCTGATCGGCGAACCAGTTATCCAGCCGGTCGAGGAGGCTCCGGTGGGTAGGCGCGGTGTGAGCGGTCACTGATTCATCCGTCGCGTCAGGGCGGCTCAAAACGCCGTGGGTCAGCGTGGCGAGAATTCCGACCAGGCTCCGATCTCTTGGTTCATATCCATTTGATTCCATTGCCTTACTCCTTCGTCCCCTCATGAGCAACTAGCGGCAGCGCACTGAATTGTGCACTGCACAATCGAATTATGGGGTGACCGACCGGCAAATTCAAATGATAGATTCGGATGAGCGCGATAACGCCGCGCTATCGATGAGATAAGTCACTGATTAACAGCGTTTTTTTATGGATGGGTAAGCTTCGACCGGACCTCGATCCGGCGGCGCGAAAACACCCGACCCTCGGCCGGCCGGCTGGGACGCACCGGCGCCGCCCGGCCTTCAGCGGCGCGCCGTGGAAAGCACGCCCGGAACGTCCTGCACCAGGCTGAGCGCGTGCTTGAGCTGATCGAGGCTTCTCACCTCGAGCGTGAACGACATCTTGGCCTGCAGGTTGCGGGTCAGGGTCTTGCCTGCGGTGACGTTGATCTTCTCGCGCGAAAAGACTTCGCTGACGTCGCGCAGCAAGGCCTGCCGATCCATCGCCTCGACAACGACGTCGACCGGAAAGACCTCGTCGCGCGGCGTGCCCCACTCCGCGGTGATCAGCCGCTCCGGATGTCTTTCCTGCATGCGCGCGACGTTGCTGCAATTGCGCCGATGGATCGAAATGCCCTTGCCGCGGGTGACGAAGCCGACGATCGGATCGGGCGGCGCAGCCTTGCAGCATCGGGCGAGCCCGGTCATCAGCCGGTCGACGCCGACGATCAGGATGCCGCTGCCGGCGCCGGCCGACTTGCTCGCGCGCAGGAGCACTGCTTCGTCTGCGGGCGCAGGCGCCGCGGGCCCGCCGGGCTTGGCGACCACCTGGATCGCGTGCTGAAGGGCGCGCATGTTGAGCTCGGTGCGCGACACCGCGGCAAAAAATTCGTCGAGCTTGTCGAATCCCGCCTGCGCCGCGACCGCGTCGAGCTTCAGCGCGGTCTTGCCGGCGCGGTGCAATTCGCGCTCGACCATTTCGCGGCCCTGCGCGATCGTCGCCTCGAGCTGCTGCGCCTTGAACCACTGCCGCACCTTGGCGCGCGCCCGGTGACTTTGCACGTAGCCCAAGTCGGCGTTCAGCCAGTCGAGCGACGGCCCGCCCTGCTTCGCCGCGATGATCTCGATCCGCTGCCCGTTCTGCAGCGCATAGTTGAGCGGCACCATCGCGCCGTCGACGCGCGCGCCCCGGCAGCGGTGACCGAGGCTCGTATGTACCGCATAGGCGAAATCGACCGGTGTCGCGCCACGCGGCAGGTCGACGACCTTGCCCTGCGGCGTCAGCACGTAGATCGTGTCGGTGAACAGCGTCGACTTGAACTGCTGCAGCCATTCGCCGGCATCGGCGACGGCGTCCTTCCAGTCGAGCACCTGGCGCAGCCACGCGATCTTTTCATCGTATCCGGGATCGCGCTGCGCGCCGCCGCCCTCCTTGTAGCGCCAGTGCGACGCGACGCCATACTCCGAATGACGATGCATGTCATGCGTGCGGATCTGCACTTCCAGCGGCTTGCCGTCCGGGCCGATCACCGCGGTGTGCAGCGAGCGATAGCGGTTGGCCTTCGGCTTGGCGATGTAGTCGTCGAATTCCTGCGGCAGCGGTGTCCACAGATTGTGCACGACGCCCAGCGCGGTGTAGCAGTCCTTGACGTCATCGACCAGCACGCGCACCGCGCGAATGTCGTAGAGCGCGTCGATGCCTACTCGCTTGCGGCGCATCTTGTTCCAGATGCTGGTGATGTGCTTCGGCCGCCCGGTGACCTCGGCCTTGACGCCGGCGACGGAGAGCTCGCGCTTGATCTCGGCGATCGCCTGGTCGATGTAGCGCTGGCGATCGACGCGTCGCTCGTCGAGCGCGGCGGCGATCCTGCGATAGGCATCGGGCTCGAGCGCGCGAAGGCTAAGATCCTCGAGCTCCCACTTCAATTGCCAGACGCCGAGCCGGTTGGCGAGCGGCGCGAACAGATCCTGCGTCTCGCGTGCCTGCGAATTGCGCTGCGTCGCGCGCGCCGCGGCGGTGCCGCGCGCATCCGGCGCGTCGGGCGGTGCTGCGACCAGGTAGCGCATCGCCTGCGTGCGCTCGGCGAGCTTCACCAGGACGACGCGGATGTCCTCGACCATCGCCAGCAGCATCTTGCGCAGGTTCTCGGCCTGCTCGTCGCGCGCCTCCTTGTGCGCGCCGCCCTGGCCCAGAGACACGGTGCGGATCGCGCCCATGCGCGCGACGCCGGTGACCAGCTTCGCGACTTCGTCGCCCGCTTCGACGGCGAACTTCTGCTCGTCGAAGCCGGCGCTATCCGGCACGCCGATCAGCAGCGCAGCGCACACCGATGCGGAGTCGAGCTTGAGCTCCGCGACGATCGTCGCGGTGCCGGTCGCGCGGGCGAGCCAGGGTTCGCCTTCCGCGGTCAGCGCATTTCCATAGCGCTTGCGCGCAAGCTCGAACGTCGCCTCGATCGCCGTCCGCTCAGTGGCCGTGTATCCGCTCGCAGCCTGCGCGACGCGCGCCGCGTAGAGGTCGTCGGACGCGGCTTGCGGCGCAGAAGTAACGAGCGCAACCATGACGTCGATTATACCGGCGCGTGCACTCCGTTCTTAGCGCGGGAAATGCTGAGCTTAGCGCCCGGGCGACGTTAGCTCGACGCTACCGCGGTCGCGACCGCGTCGGCGATGCCGCGCGCGCAGCGGTCGGCGGCGGCGGCTTCGCGCGCCTCGACCATCACCCGCAGCACCGGCTCGGTGCCCGAAGGCCGCAAGAGCACGCGGCCCGAGCCATCGAGACTCGCCATCGCTTCGCGCTCGGCACGGCGAATCGGCTCGCTGCCGCGCCAGTCGAAGCCGCGGCGGATCGGCACGTTGATCAGCCGCTGCGGAAACAGCGGCGCATCGGCGGTCGCGGCAGCAAGCGTCGTCTGCTGCTCGCGCAGCGCTCGGATGACGGCAAGCGCCGCGACGATCGCGTCCCCGGTCGTGTGCTTGTCGAGACAGATGATGTGCCCGGAGTTCTCGCCGCCCAGGAGCCATCCCTTGTCCTGCATCATTTCCAGCACGTAGCGGTCGCCGACGGCGCTGCGCTGCAGCGGAATGCCGCGGCGGTCGAGCGCCTGCTCGAATCCGAGGTTGCTCATCAGCGTGCCGACGACGCCGCCGGCGGTCGCGCCGCGCCGCCAGTAGTCGAGCGCGATCACGTACAGCAGTTGATCGCCGTCGTAGATGCGCCCGTCGGCGTCGACCATCATCAAGCGGTCGCCGTCACCGTCGAGCGCCACGCCCAGATCAGCGCCGTGCTCGAGCACGGCAGCCTGCAGATATTCCGGATGCGTCGCACCGACGCCGGCGTTGATGTTTATGCCGTCGGGCTCGTTGCCGACCGCGACCACCTCCGCGCCGAGCTCGTGGAACACCGGCGGAGCGACGTGATAGCCGGCGCCATGGGCGCAATCGACGACGATCTTCAAGCCCTTGAGGTCGAGATCGTTCGGAAACGTGCCCTTGCAGAATTCGATGTAGCGTCCCGATGCGTCGTTGACGCGGAATGCCTTGCCCAGCTCCGCCGACTTGACGCAGCTGATCGGACCGTCGATGCCCTGCTCGATCGCACGCTCGACCGCGTCCGGCAGCTTGGTGCCGCCGGCCGAGAAGAACTTGATGCCGTTATCCTCGAACGGATTGTGCGAAGCGCTGATCACGATGCCGGCCGACAGGCGCAGCGCGCGCGTCAGGTAGGCGACGCCAGGCGTGGGCAGCGGACCGGACAGATAGACGTCGACGCCGGCGGCGGAGAGCCCCGCTTCGAGCGCCGCCTCGAGCAGGTAGCCGGAGATGCGCGTGTCCTTGCCGATCAGCACCGCCGGCGTCGTGCCCGGGCGCGCCGCCGATTCGGCCGCGAACACGCGGCCGGCAGCGTAACCGAGCCGCAGCACGAGCTCCGGCGTGATCGGCGAGTCGCCGACTCTGCCGCGGACGCCATCGGTGCCGAAATAGTTCTTGGTCATGGTCGAACGCTCATTTGCCGCCAGTCAGTGCAGTCACGCAGTCGCCACTCAGTACAGCCATTATGAACTCACGCGCTTCCGCTTGCGTTGTCGGCACGTCGGTCTGCCTGCACCGCCTGCCAGATCTTGAGCGCGTCGACGGTGTCGCGTACATCGTGTACGCGCACGAACGACGCGCCGCGGGCGACGGCCGCGAGCGCCGCCGCCAGGCTGCCGGCGCCGCGCTCCTCGACTCGGCGCCCGGTGAGGGTGCCGATCGTCGACTTGCGCGAGAGGCCGGCGACGACCGGGTAGCCGAGCGCGACGATCTCGGAAAGCCGCCGCAACAGCTCGATATTATGGTCGATCGTCTTGCCGAAACCGAATCCCGGATCGACGGCGATGCGTTCGCGCGCGATTCCAGCGCGTTCGCAGGCCAGCGCACGCTCGGAAAGAAACGCGGCCACGACCGCGACGACGTCGTCGTCATACACTGCGCTTTTCTGCATCGTCAGCGGCTCACCCTGCATGTGCATCAGGCAGACCGCGGCACCGCTCTTCACGACCGCGTCGAGCGCACCGTCCGCGCGCAGCGCATTGATGTCGTTGACCATCGAGGCTCCGGCGGTGATCGCGGCCCGCATCACCGCGGGCTTGCGCGTGTCGACCGACAGCGGCACGCCGCGCGCGTCGCAATCGGCGCGCAAGGCCTCGAGCAACGGCAGCACGCGATCGAGCTCTTCGGTTTCCGCGGTCGGCGTCGCGCCGGGGCGCGTCGATTCGCCGCCGATGTCGATGATCGCCGCGCCGTCGTCGAGCATCTGGTGGGCGTGGCCCAGCGCGCGATGGCGGTCGGCGTACCGACCACCGTCGAAGAAGGAATCGGGCGTGACGTTGAGCACACCCATGACGCGCGGGCGGTCCAGCGCGACCTGGTGCCGGCCGCAGACCAGATGCCGGGTGGCAAGCTCCGGCAAGGGCCGACGAACTGCTCTCGTGAGCCCTGCGCGGCCGCGAATGCGGCTAGGCCGGGTTCGCCGAGGGCGCGGCGTCGGGACCGGTGTCGGGCCCGAACGTGGTGCCCGGCGTGGCGCTCACCGGCTTCGGCGGACGCGGCGGACGGCCCTGCATGATGTCCTCGACCTGGTCGCTGTCGAGCGTTTCGACTTCGAGCAGCGCCTTGGCCATCGCTTCGACCTTGTCGCGGTTTTCCTCGATGAGCTTCCGCGCCAGCGCGTACTGCTCGTCGATGATGCGACGGATCTCGAGGTCGACCTTCTGCATCGTCGCCTCGGACACGTTCTTCTGCGTCGCGATCGAGCGGCCGAGGAACACCTCGCCCTCGTTCTCGGCGTACACCATCGGGCCCAGCGTGTCGGACATGCCGTAGCGTGTGACCATGTCGCGCGCCATCTGCGTCGCGCGCTCGAAGTCATTGCTCGCACCGGTGGTCATCTGGTGCATGAAGATTTCCTCGGAGATGCGGCCGCCGAACAGCACGGCGATGCGCTGCAGGAGGTAATCGCGATCGAAGGAATAGCGGTCGGCCTCGGGGAGCTGCATGGTCACGCCCAGCGCGCGCCCGCGCGGGATGATCGTCACCTTGTGCACCGGATCCGACTTCGGCAACAGCTTCGCCACGACCGTGTGACCGGACTCGTGATAAGCCGTGTTCTTCTTTTCCTCTTCGGACATGACCATCGATTTGCGCTCGGCGCCCATCATGATCTTGTCCTTGGCCATTTCGAAATCGTCCATGTCGACCAGGCGCTTGCTCTTGCGCGCGGCGAACAGGGCTGCCTCGTTGACCAGATTGGCGAGGTCGGCGCCGGAAAAGCCCGGCGTGCCGCGCGCGATGATCTCGGCCTTGACGTCGCCGGCGACCGGCACCTTGCGCATGTGCACCAGCAGGATCTGCTCGCGGCCGCGGATGTCGGGCAGCGGCACGACCACCTGGCGGTCGAAGCGGCCCGGACGCATCAGTGCCGGGTCGAGCACGTCCGGCCGGTTGGTCGCGGCGATGACGATGACGCCGGCGTTGCCCTCGAAGCCGTCCATCTCCACCAGCAATTGATTCAGCGTCTGCTCGCGCTCGTCGTTGCCGCCGCCAAGGCCCGCGCCGCGCTGGCGGCCGACCGCGTCGATTTCGTCGATGAACACGATGCAAGGCGCGTTCTTCTTCGCCTGCTCGAACATGTCGCGCACGCGAGCTGCGCCGACGCCGACGAACATCTCGACGAAGTCCGAGCCCGAGATCGAGAAGAAAGGCACCTTGGCCTCGCCGGCGATCGCCTTGGCGAGCAAGGTCTTGCCGGTGCCCGGATTGCCGACCATCAGCACGCCGCGCGGGATGCGCCCGCCCAGCTTCTGGAACTTGGACGGGTCGCGCAGGAACTCGACCAGCTCGGCGACTTCCTCCTTGGCCTCGTCGCAGCCGGCGACGTCGGCGAAGGTGACCGTGTTGTTCGACTCGTCGAGCATGCGCGCCTTGCTCTTGCCGAACGAGAACGCGCCGCCCCGCCCGCCGCCCTGCATCTGCCGCATGAAGAAGATCCAGACGCCGATCAAGAGCAGCATCGGGAACCAGGAGATGAACACCTGCGCGAGGAAGCTCTGCTCCTCTTCCGGCTTGGCCTGGACCTTGACGCCGTCCTTGACCAGGTCGCCGACCATCCAGATATCGCCCGGGCTGTAGGTGACGTTGGACTTCTTGTCCGTGCCGACCCAGCGGATCGTCCGACCCTCGATCGTCGCGGACTCGACCTTGCCCGACTTCGCCTGGTCCATGAACTCGGTGTAGGAGACCGCGTCCCGCGTGCCCTGGCGCGCGTCGAACTGCTTGACGACGACGAGGACAACCAGGCCGATGACCAGCCAGATCCCGACATTCTTCAACATATTGTTCAAGGCAATCCTTACGGCTCCGCGAGCCAGCACGCCCCGCATCGAGCGGGGCCAAAGATATGAATCTTAGTCCTTAGGGCCCTCCGGCGCCAGTCGCCCGGAATTGTCTCCATCCGGCAACACCGCAACCCGGCGCTTGCCCACCAAAAACACTTCACGGCTGCGATCGCGCGACGCCTTGGGTTTACGTACGTAAACCTTGTCGAAATGACGCTGCATCAGCCGTTGAAACTCGGTAAAACCCTCACCCTGGAACGCTTTGACGACCAAATCGCCTCCGGGTTGCAGGCTTCGCATCGCGAAATCCAGCGCCAGCTCGGCCAGATGGACCCCTCTTGCCTGGTCGGCGGCTTCGATACCGCTAATGTTGGGCGAGAGGTCCGATAACACAAGCTCGGCCTTATTCCCGCCCAACTCCGCCACGACCGCCGCGAGCACGGCATCGTCGCCGAAGTCGCCCTGGATGAAGCGCACGCCGGCGACCGGGTCCATCGGCAGCAGATCGACCGCGACGATCCGCGCCGACGCGCCCAGCCGCTGGCGCAACACCTGGCACCAGCTCCCGGGCGCCGCGCCGAGGTCGACCACCGTCATGCCCGGCCGCAGCAGCTTGTCCTTTTCGGCGAGCTCGGTCAGCTTGAACGCCGCGCGCGAGCGGTAGCCCAGGCGCTGCGCCTCCTGCACCCAGTGATCGTTGACGTGCTCCTTCATCCACGGCTTGTTGAAGCGGTGCTTTTTGCCGGTCGGATTGCGCGGATTCGAAGCTTTGCTCATGGCGCTGCAACATACGCGTGGCAGGCTTGATCGACAAGCGTTCGCACTAAGAATTTGCTGCACGTGCAGCATGAATTCGGCGTTGACGCGAGAACGGAACGGGCCTAGGGTGAATATGGTCAGGCCTGCTTGGAGGCCATCATGTCAGTCACGCCAAACTTCCCGCACGACCCGAGGCGATCGCACGATCCGACGTTCGATTTCCTTGCCGCGTACGACAATCGAACCTTGTCCAACGACGACGGCGCGCTGCTGGGCCAGCTCGAGATGCTGCGCGCCGGCGGCAGTTTCGCGCCCGGCGCCGACGACCACGTCTGGCAACAGGCGGTGAGCCGCGCGTTGTCGGCGACGTAGGTCAATCGCTCTGTCAAACGCTCGGCCTTACCGCATTGCGTCGCCACGGGGGCAACTTCGCGACTGAATCGCCCTGGTTTGTCGGCTCGTCATTGAGTCGGATCGAAGGTCTGCGTACATTTCTGCGTCGAACGCCGACACTCCTATACCCCGCGTGTCGTCCTGCAAATTCGCCATCAGCGCCGTTACCGCGGACCCTGGGGTCGATCGACGCCGGTTATCAACAAACGGATAGGATCTGGGAATGCGAATGCTACTGCGTAGTCTTCTGTCACTGCCGGTTGTTTGTCTGGCTATCGGGACGTTATGGGCGGCGAACGATCCCTTTGTAGGCAAATGGAGGGTGGACCCGTCCAAGAGCAAACTCTACGACGAGATGAAGGTTGAGGCCGCGGGAGCAAACAAATATACATTCACCTTTGGCCCCGGCCAAGTGGACACAGTCGTTGCCGATGGAAGTGACCAGCCAGCTCTGGGCGGAACCACCCTGTCCGTCACGGTGAAAGGACCCAACAGCTGGGAGGTCGTTCGCAAGATGAAGGGCCGCGTGCTCCTTACGGCGCAGTGGACGCTTTCTGAAGACGGCAAGACGCTGAACGACGCCTTTACCCAATATCTGCCCGACGGTACGACCCTGTTCTCGGAACCTCTGCCCAACGGTTCGACGTTGTTTTTGCCCTACGTGTACGAGCGGACGGCCGGAAATTCAGGTTTTCTAGGCACGTGGGACAGCGAGAGCGCGAAAGTGAAGACGGGGATGGAGCTCCAGATCCAGCCCTACGACGGTGACGGGCTGTCATTTAAACGTTCCGATGAAGAAATCGTTAAGAAGATCAAGTTAGACGGGAACGATTATCCGGACGTCGATCCGAATGGGGTGGACAAAGGCACTGCGTCTTCGGGCCGCCGTGTGAACGAGCGCACTCTGGAAATCACATACAAATCCAAAGGCAAAATTACGGCCACCCGGCGGATCGAGCTTTCTACAGATCTCAAGACCTTGACAATGACCGAGCCACTGGCGGGTCAAAGCAGGCCCAAGAGCATTCTTGTGTTTGATCGGGAATAGATGCGCGAGCCCAGTCTTGCGGCCATGGGGGCGGTTCGCTCTTCTCTTTGCCGCCGGCAGTAGTTCAGCTTTCGCTCGCCCTGCTCGCCATGGCCATCGGGTGTATCTTTGTGGCCGTTGCCCCGCAGGGTCACGGTCACCGCGTAGAGGCCGTTCAGCCGGAGCGATTCAGTGGGCCGTTCAATTTTGTGTCTCGTCTCTTCCTTGAGCACTGGGTCACGTTTCGGCGCTTTGTCGTCAGCGGGTGCTGCGGTGCCGCGCTGCGTAAAGCGCGAAAGCTCTAACCTTTCGTTCAACCCCGACACCTCCCCGGCGGCGCTTGCGCGCGGTCCGCGCGACGCCGGTTAGCTTGTTCGTTAGGCATTGCATGGACGACTCTGGCGCTCAACGTAAAATCGATGCCCTCGTCGCCAATTTCTTTTCGGCCTTTGACAATCGCGACGGCGCGGTCCCGCGCCTCGCCGATTTAATCAATTGCTTCACCGACAAAGCCACAATTGTTCGCCGCTCCGATAGTGGCGCCGAGCTATACACAGTCAGGGAGTTCGCACTTCCGCGGATCGAGTTGCTCACTCAGGGCGCGCTTCTTCGATTCCATGAGAAGGAGATCAGCTCGACAACCCAAATATTTGACGGCATTGCAACGCGCACGTCGCGCTATACGAAGTCGGGCTTGCTTGATGGCAATGACTACTCCGGATCGGGCACAAAATGCTTTCAACTCGTTGACCTCGGGCCCGACTGGCGCATCGCCTCGCTGGCTTGGGTAGATGACAATGCCTAACTTGGCGGTCAACACGGACGCCCACCGGCGGCGCTGCGCGCCTTGGTGGTCGCCGGTTACCTTGGTTCGTTAGGCATCACTAGGAGAAATATATGTCGCAATCTGTCGTCGATGTGCTCGAAGAGCAAACTGTGGTCGCTTCGCTGCAAGCTGGTCCCAAGGGAACGGTTCGCCTTACTTACGAGTATCCCCACCTGGATTTGGCGAAGTCTTTCTTGGCGGGCTTCACGCTTCCGGCGCAGAGGTTGCAGGCGTACGTGTGTCCTCCGGTCATTGAACTCGATCGCGCTAAATTGTTGCAGCTCAAGTTCTCGCAACAAGAGCTCGCCGAAATTGGGTTTAGCTTGGTGCTCAAGCTATCGAGCTTGTTGCGGCATTCAGGTGCTGGCAGCGATGCCTAACCACGCGGTCAACACGGACGCCCACCGGCGGTGCTGCGCGCCTCGGTGGTCGCCGGTTACCTTGGTTCGTTAGGCGTCCGATAGGTTCAATCTTCAACGAGCAGAAAGGAGTGGAAGAAATGTTGAATGGGAAAAGCAGGCTGACGTCTGAACGCTTTTGGAAAGTTTTGGCTATTGCCGCTCTAGCGCTAATCACTGCACGCGAGTTCGTACCCTTCCATGCGCCAGATGGCGGTTGGCCGTTCATTGGCGTTTCTCACGCACAAGGTGTCGCCGTTGGTGGCAGCCTTGTCTTTACCGTTTCACCTGATGGTAAAACGCTGCATCAGTTTCAGGTAACAACCAACACTACCCCTCCGCAATTTGTGGGAAGTGCCGCCGCACCCTGAAAGCAGGCTTCGCCTGCTTCTGGCGGCTGGTCATGTCAAACCCCACCAAGGCGCGAAGGGCCGCCAGTGCGCGTCCGTTTGGGTCGCCGGTCACCTTGGTTTCGCGAGGCGGCAGAAGATGACACGGCGTGTGTGGAGGCTGGTGTAAAGGCCGCTGCCTCAATCAGTCCGGAAGTCCAAGGGCTGAAGCAATGTCGCCCAACCATTCGCTAAGCGGACCGCTCGCCTGCGCCGGCGGCTGGTTAGCGGGTTCGTTAGGGGCCATCCCAGCAATCCGCTCTGGCTCGTACTGCCTAGTTTCCGTCTTGTGAAGGCCTTGGAGGTATCGGATGACAACCTCTCTAACATACGTTATCAAGTTTGTAGATGACATGGACCGCGCCATTCAATTCCACGTCGATAATCTGGAGCTCAAGTTGCGATTCAAATCACCGGAATGGTCCGAGTTCGAAACGGGCACAACGACCCTAGCCTTACATATCGCATCGGGCCAAAACCCGGCCGGAACATGTCAACTCGGATTTGGCGTGCCAGACATTCAGCATTTCTATAGCAGAGCCTTGAGCAACGGAGTTCAATTCACATCTCCACCTACCGACCTTCATGGTCAGCGCATTGCAAAGCTACGCGATGTCGATGGTGCCGAATGCAGTGTAAGCGGCCCGTAGGTCGCGCACAGGCGTCACAAGCACTGCCCGCTATCGCCCTTCGGACCGTTTGCGAGTGCGCCGACGACAAACACTGTGTAATCATGGCTGCGAACGCCGAAATGATTCACTCAATCTGCATGTCGCGCTCAGTGCGCACGCAAGGATCGTTGGCGCGAGCGGCACAAAGACGATCAACAAGGAGTACATCATGGCCGACGAAGATAATGTAAAGACGCCGCTCGATGCGATGCAGGATACGCTGTCCAGACTCAAAGAGATGGAGCACTATTCGAAGACAAACATCGAAAAGCTTGCGACGTTATGGCTCGAAGTCAGCGAGCACAAGGAACAGAAACAGTACGAAACGATGGTCGACGAAGTTCTCAAGTGCCAGAATCGGTTTCAGGAGTCGATCACATCCCTGATCGAGGCGTATGAGGAGGAAACTGCCCGGCTGACGAGTAGCAC
>Ga0207693_10001840_pt1 | contig 18590 bp, 17 predicted proteins | sample LARL81metaG_FD_184347 | JGI IMG/M metagenome (GOLD analysis project Ga0207693, IMG submission 184347) | Corn, switchgrass and miscanthus rhizosphere microbial communities from Kellogg Biological Station, Michigan, USA - LAR L8-1 metaG... | ecosystem: Host-associated > Plants > Roots >...
GAGATTATCGGGGCGGATCTGTACCGCTCTGAAGTCCATGGTGAGATCAAGTTCAAGCTGGTCTCCCTCATGAACGAGGCCCCGCACATCGAACCGGACCCGGCATTCAAGCGGCGTGTGCAAGTGTTTCCCTTTCGCGCGCGGTTTGACGAGGCGGTGAATCCCGGTTGCATTGCATTGGCGATGGAGCGTAAGAACGCGCCTTCCTGTCTCCGTGAGTCTCCGCACCGTCTGTCCACGATGCTGCGGGAGGAGCGGGAGGGGATTCTCTATCGGTGGATTCAGGCCGCACAGAGGTTCATTAGAAACGGTGAAGAGCTTGGCAATATGCCTTCCTCTGTCCGCGAGGCTACCGCCGCCATGTTCCACGAGGCTGACCTTCACGGGCGCTTGGTTGAGTTGCTCGAGTTTGGTCCCGAGTCATTTGACGTCACCAAAGGCGAGATGCTGGCATTCGGGGAATCGTTCTTTCGGGAGAACGGACGCGACACCCGTTTGTTTGACATGGGAAAACTGACGGCCTCATTAGCCGAGAAAGCAGGTAAACCGGTGTTCAATATTATGCGGGACGGACATCGAAAGGAAGGCTGGCGTGGCGTTCGGTTGGCTCCGAGCGTCCCGGTCGTTCAGATAGGCAAATGACCATTTTGCAACCCGTGCAACCCAGTCCCCCAACCTTTTTTTATAAATCGGCAAAGGGTTGGTAATGCTACGTATAGAAAAGTGTTGGGGGAGCGGGTTGCACCGGTTGCAAAATCCAAGGCACGGGGAAAGGAGGGGGAGGCGGGTCGAAACCCTGTGATGAAAATCGCAACAGGCGCGTGTTCTCCCAAATTTACATAAACGTCCCCGATTTCAAACTGAGATTTTTGTTGTAAACAGGCGGCTTAGTGTTGTGAAACGCAACGGCTGATGACAGCAAAAGCACTTTTGAGCAGTCTAGGAAACCACAACGCAGTATTACGCAATCTTGGGTGTTTGGGGGAGCATCCAGAACCGGAGTCTCTACCAAAATGAACGAATGGTTGACGCTTGAGGAGGCCGCGGCCCACTTGAAAATCAAGCCTCGGACACTTGCACTTTGGGCGCGTCAGAAAAAAGTTCCTGCGCACCGGCTGTCCGGCATCCGGCGCTGCATTTGGAGATTCTTACGGCCCGAGTTGGATGCTATGCTGTGCGTGTCATCCGCTGACTCTGCTGATAAGGGGGCAGCATGAGAGTACAGCGCCACACACATGGGTCTGTGCGCTTCGATAAGCGCCGCAAGACATGGAATTTCTTGTGGTACGAGTCCGGCAAGCGCCGGTCAAAACTGATTGGAACCAAGCAGGAATACCCGACAAAAGCGGCGGCATGGAAAGCGGTGGAATCCATGAAGCCTAAAACCGATGCGGCGCAACCGAACAATGCGCCGTCCGTCAACAATCTTTTTGAGCAATACAAAGTCGAAAAGATGCCACAGCGTCAGAACACGAAGCGAACTTATATCGTGTGGTTCAAGCATTACGTTCTGACCAAGTGGGGAACGTGCACGATTACCGATGTGCAGGCTCGCCACGTGGAACTGTGGCTGCAATCGCTCGAACTCGCTCCACGGTCAAAAGCGCATGTGCGCGGATTGCTCCGAACCTTATGGGACTACGCCATGTGGTCTGGCGGTATTCCGGTGCAGCGCAATCCAATGGAGCTTGTCACGGTCAAGGGTGCAACTAAGCGATTGAAAAAGCCGCGTAGCCTTACCGTTGATGAGTTTCAAAAATTCATCGCACATCTGCAAGATCCGTTCCGTCTGATGGCCTTGCTATGCGTTACCTTCGGTCTGAGAATCAGTGAATGTCTGGCCCTGAAATGGTCTGACATTGATTGGCTCAATCAGACTCTCAGCATTGAACGAAGGATAGTGTCGCAGATCGTGGACAGCACAAAAACTGAGGAGTCTCAGCGCAAGATGGCTGTGGATTCAGCAGTGTTGGAAACTCTAAAACTCTGGAAGCAATCCTCGCAGTTTTCAGAGCCGCACGATTGGGTTTTCGCTAGTCCTACTTCGCTTGGACGTTTGCCGTGGTCATACGCGCAAGTGTGGGACTACTATTCGTATGCCAGCAGGGACGCCGGAATCGGGCATGTCAGCACGCACGTTCTCCGTCACACGTATAGGTCCTGGCTAGATGCCGTGGGAACACCAATCGCAGTACAACAGAAAATGATGCGGCACACGGACATCAGAACCACGTTGAACATTTACGGCGATGTGGTGACTGATGAGATGGCACAAGCGGGCAGCAAAATAGCGCGTCTGGCTCTAAACGGAGCGCAAACAGAGCGCAACGCTAGTTAAGCTCTTTAGAATTGGTGGGCAGTGCAGGACTCGAACCTGCGACCTCCTGCTTGTAAGGCAGGCGCTCTAACCAGCTGAGCTAACCGCCCCTCGTGCCCAAACGCGCGACCAGACGGCCGCACTAGCCAGATCTCGTTTGAGGGGAATCCGCGCGAGCCGCGCTTGAATGAGTATACGGGAGCGTTGAAAGAGGGGTCAAACATGCGTGCGCCCTCACCGCGGCAAGTCGCAAGGCTTACGGCCTATAAATGGTTCAAGTGCGTATCGGTTCTTCAATCTTCCTGCTGCTAGACTGACTGCGTGCGGCGCTTGATCGTCAATGCGGATGACTTTGGCTACACCTCTGGAGTGAACCGGGCCATCGTGGAGGCTCATTCGCGCGGTATCGTAACCTCCTCAACCCTGATGGCGAACGGCCCGGCTTTTCTGGAAGCCGCACAACTGGCAAAAAACCTTCCGAAATTGAGCGTTGGCTGCCATGTTGTCCTCACTGATGGCAGGCCCGTTCTCGCCCCGTCACAAATTCCGTCACTCACCACTGCGGCCGACTTCCGTGACGGCATGGCGACCTTCGCCGCGCGGGCGATCGCCGGAAGCATGGACGCCGGTGAGATCTGCGCCGAAGCCGCGGCGCAGATCCGCAAGATGCAATCGGCTGGCATTTCCGTCTCGCACATCGACACCCACAAGCACACACACCTGTTTCCCAAGATTCTTCGCCCTCTTCTGCGCGCTGCGGCAGAGTGTGGGGTTCGTGCCATCCGCAATCCTTTTGGGCCCTGGCGGCCGCTGCGATCCGACCACCTGCTCGCCCGTCCGAGCCTTTGGGCGCGTTATGTCGAAGTTCGCATTCTCGGCGGATTCGCGGGCAAGTTCCGCGAAGCGGTAGATCGGGAAGGGTTCACTACACCCGACGGCACGCTAGGCATCGTGGTAACAGGAGCGCTCGACGAGACATTGTTTTACGCGATCGCCCGCAGCATTCCCGAGGGCACGTGGGAGTTCGTCTGCCATCCTGGCTACAACGACCGGGATCTGCAAGCGGGCAAAACTCGCCTGCGTGAATCCCGGGAGACGGAACTTCACGTCTTGACGCTCCCGGAAGCTCGACATGTGCTCGAACAGCAAGGGATTGAGCTGATTTCGTATCGCGAACTGAAGCCGACGGTGCACACGCGCCAATCGGCGTAGATGATATGAGACTTGGAAGGTCAGACCGCGGTGGAGTCGTTCAAGCTTTCCGTTACCCTCGTAACCTGCCAGAATAGCCTCAAGTAGTATCATTGTTTACAGCCACTAATTTCTACCGTTTTACGTGGAGGCATTTCAGCTCATGTCAGCCCAAGCGTCGGCTCCGCGCGCGACTCTGGACTTAAAGGTCCGAGTGTGGGGAATGGGCTCCAATAATCAGCCTTTCTTTCAAAATGCAATGGCACAAAATGTAAGCGCGACGGGCGCCTGCATCTACGGCATTGAAGTTGATTTGAAGGTGGGCGATGTCATTGGCGTGCAGTACGAAACCAGGAAGGCACGCTGCAAGGTTGTTTGGGTGGTCGACGCGGGGGCGCTGAAGAAAACCCAGGTCGGCGTACAGCTCGTCGCCGATCAGGAATGTCCGTGGACCGCCGCCCTTCCTTCCGACATGAAGTTGGAAGAGCGAACCCAGCCGCGGCATGACAATCGAAGAATGTTCCTGCGCCACAGAATTTCCTACCCCCTGGAGTTGCGCGACGAGCGCGTCAATACTCCGTTACGCGTGAACGCGACCGACATCAGCGGCAATGGATGTTATGTTGAGACGGTCATGCCCTTGCCTGTCGCCACGGCTCTCCGGGTTGATCTATGGATTGAAGAGGAACGCCTCACGCCCAGCGCGGTCGTGCGCACGCGCGATCCCGGCGTGGGAATGGGAATCGAATTTACCGGACTTACCGACGAATTGAAAAAGCGCTTCCAGGCGCATCTCGACAAGCTTGACCCCGGAAATACTTTCGGTCCTAAAGACGGCCAATAACACCCCTTTGGCTGTGATTGCCCGCCACTCGTGTAAAATCTGCAACCACTGCACATTCCAGCCATCGAATGACAGGAACATCGAGAAGGCGGCCCCTCGCACATGAAGATCGGCATCACCTGTTATCCGACATACGGCGGTAGTGGAGTTGTTGCCACCGAACTTGGTCTGGAACTGGCGCAGCGGGGCCACGAGATCCACTTCATTTCCTACGCGCAACCCATCCGGTTGCGGGGCGAGGAGCCAAACATCCACTATCACGAAGTGGAAGTCTCTCGTTACCCGCTGTTCGACTACCCTCCGTACGACCTGGCGCTAGCCACACGCATGGCGGAAGTGGCGCAACTCTATGATCTCGATCTATTGCATGTACACTATGCGATCCCGCATTCGGTGAGCGCGTTGCTGGCGCGCCAAATGCTGGCCGATGGGCCCCGTGGCCGGAGATTGCCGTTCGTCACCACTCTGCACGGCACAGACATAACCCTGGTCGGACTCGACCGATCCTACCTCCCGATTACGCGCTACTCCATTCAGCAGAGTGATGGCGTTACGGCGATCTCGAATTACTTGAAAGACCGGACCCAGCGCGTGTTTGACGTGAAGAACAGTATCGAGGTGATTTACAACTCGGTAAATTGCGACGTTTATACCCGCGATCAGAAAACGAATGACGAGATGCGCGCGGAGTACGCGCCCAACGGAGAGCGAGTGTTGGTCCATCTCTCGAACTTTCGACCGGTCAAGCGCCTTACCGACGTCATTGAAATCTTCGACCGTGTACACAAGAAGATTCCCTCGAAGCTTTTGCTCATCGGAGACGGCCCAGACCGTTCGGTGGCGGAGTGGTTGGCGGTGCAGAAAGGCATTCACAAAGACGTTCTGTTTCTCGGCAAGCAGGATCAGATTCAGGAAAAGCTGGCGATCTCTGACATCATGCTGATTCCCAGCGAACTGGAATCATTCGGCCTGGCAGCGCTCGAAGCGATGGCATGCGAAGTGGTTCCCATCTCGACGCGAGCGGGCGGGGTGCCAGAAGTGATCGATCACGGCAAGAGCGGCTATCTGGCGGATGTCGGCGACGTGGACACCATGGCGCGTTATGCCATCGAACTGCTCACCCACGAGGATCACCTGCGGGAGATGGCAAAACAAGCCCGTGCCGTCGCCATAGAACGTTTCTGCTCTACCAAGATTGTGAAGCAGTATGAAGATTTCTATCGACGCGTGGTCGAGCGCTCGGCGTAGAATCCTTCCGGCACGGAGCTCGACGCCTCCACTAGCGGCAGGCGAATGCGAATCAAAGTTCCCTTCCCTTCATGGCTGTCGATGGTCATCCGCGCAGTGTCACCGTAGAGCACCTGCAGGCGCTCGGAAATGTTCGCCATGCCGATTCCCATCCCTGACCAACTGCTGCTCTCTTCAAGTTGTGCGCCACCCATCCCGACGCCGTCGTCTTCGACTTCGATGATCAAGCGAGAATCGACGACGCGACTGCGCAGGTAAATGCTGCCACCCTCGACTTTCGGTCCCAAGCCGTGCTTGATGGAGTTCTCGACCAGCGGCTGAAGGAGCATGCTGGGAACCACTACATCCAATGATGCCGGGTCCAGATCCTTGACCACTCGTAATTTGTCCCGCCCAAATCTCACTACCTCAATGTCCAGGTAATTGTCGATAAATTCGAACTCATCCCGCAGAGGTGCGAAAGCATCGCTGGCGTTCAACAGTCGACGCAGAATCGTCGCCAACTTGAAAATCACATCCCGTGCCATATCAGGATCAAAGCGGACCAGCGACGAAATGGAATTCAACGTATTAAACAAGAAGTGAGGATTGATCTGGTTCTGCAGCGCCTCCATGCGGGCGTGCAGCAGCAAGCGCTCCTGCTCCTCGAGTTTGATCTGGATGCGAACGCTGTTAAAAATCTTCAGCTCAATTCCGATCGCCGTCACCGATGCAGCATAGATCGCGCTGTAGATCCAATAGTTATCGGGACTCTCGATGCTAAAAATCGAATGCGGAAAGTATTGCGCCAGTTCCGTCTGCACGAAACGCAAGCCGATCACAGTCCAGAAAAACACGAACTGCCAATCGAACAGGCGCGGTCGCGGCAGATTGCGCTTGATCAGCCGGAAGATACTCTGGTCAATGAAAGGAGAAAACGACCAGATGTCCTGCTTGTCGGCTGCCATGGTACGCAACTGGCCAGCCAGAAAGCCAGAAAGCACGTCGAACGGCATGGCCGCCCATTCGCCGTGCAGCAGAGCGGGAAATCCGATTAACACACCACCCAGCACTCCCGCCCACCGTCCGCCGATCACTCCCAGCAGCAGAACCGTCTCGAAACTCATGTCGCTGGCTTGAAAGCTTTTCTGCGAAATCCGGATCCCGACCCCAAGCACGATGGGAATTCCGAACCACAGCACCAGGAACAGCTTTTGCCGAAACGTGCGCTCTTCTCGAAATAAGAGGCGTTTGAATTCTTTAGAGCGCACCAGGCTGCTGGAAACCGCTGCAGCAATGCCCAGCTTGACCAGCAGATTGATCAGGATGAGCCGCGGTTCCATAGGGTCCTTTCTAGCGAATCGGCAGTTCACGCCGACCATGCACCGACTCAAAAACTGTAGCATGAAGCGCTACGATCAATAACCCTTCCGCTTATTCACCACAAATTCCAGCGGCTCGCGCGCAATGTAGTGCCGCAGGTTTTTGGAGAACAACTCGTAGTGCCGGAGCCAAAGCTTTTCGGTAAGGCCTGCCGTGTGCGGCGTAATCAGGAGATTCTGAACACTCCATAGTGGTGAATCCGTCGGAAGAGGTTCGCGCTCAAAAACATCGAGCGCGGCTCCAGCAATCCGGCCCGCGCGCAGAGCCTCGACCAAAGCACCTTCATGCACCTGTGCGCCGCGGCCCACATTGATCAAGCAAGCATCGAACTTCATCACAGCCAACCGGTCGGCATTGATCAGACCTTCGGTTGCGCCAGTCAGCGGAGCGGCCAGAACAACATAGTCGGACTGCCGCAACAGTTCATCGAGCTCTGCCGGAGAATAGACGGTTTCCACGCCCTCGGGGCCTCCCTTCTCCACGTGCTCGCGAACCGCAATCACGCGCATGCCCAGCGCCGATGCCATCTGAGCAACCCGCCGTCCGATGCTCCCCACGCCAATCAACCCCAAGGTTGCGCCAGAGATCTCACGAGGATGAACTCCCTCGGTCCAGATCGCTTCCTGGCCCCAGACGTGCTTCTGCTGGAAGATCGCCGCTTGCGGAATCTTTTTTGCCAGCGCAAAGATCAAGGCCAGCACGTGCTCTGCGACTACGGGGCCGTGAACCTCGCGTGAATTCGTCAACACCACTTCGCTCTTTACCAGTTCCGGGAATAGGAACTGATGGACAGCCGCGGTAGGAGCATGAATCCAGCGGAGTTTTTTCCCCGCAGCGAATTGCTCCGGGCGCAGGGAGATCGTAAACAGTATCTCCGCGTTTCGCAGGTCTTCTTCAATGCCATCGTAACTGGTGCGTTGCGCAATCTGGATTTGCGGAAACTCCCGCGACAAACTTTCCCCGAACCACTGCGGCACGTTCCACAACGCAAAACGATGATGCACAACAATCAGAAGCTTCATGTTTGTGAAAATTTAATCACAGAATCCGTGCTGGACGGGCCAACACGCAAGATTTCCGATCCAGTTCGTTCTAACCATGCAGGAACTTCAACGCTGCTCTCGGAATCTCACAACAGGTACAATATCCTGTTGCGCGTCTAGAGCGCCCGCGCTCCAGTGGAGACACAATGGCTCGGATTCGCCTGTTCTTCCTGTTCTTCGCACTTATCAGTATTTCCCTCGCCGCTCAAACGTCTACTTCTCAATCTTCTCCGCCGCAAACCGCACGCCAGGCGCTCCTCGAAATGTTCATGGGCAAGGGCGAGAACGATTTCACGAAACACCTTCCCGAGGCTGCGCGCCAAGCCTTGATTCACAAGGGGGACAGCCCAGAAACGTCTACGGTACTCCGCATTTCCGCCATTGGTCGACAAATGGTCGGACAAGGGCAACACATTGAGACCTTCGATGCCGGGCCAATTCTGCTGAAGACCGACCAGGGCGATGGTCATGAGAAATTCGAAGTCATGGTCGAGCATGACAGTCTGGCCGGCGAGGAAGATGAGATCGAACTCTCCGTTCACGACTATAAAGATGGCCAGCCACAATTCCTTCCCGTTGTACCCCGACTGATTTTTTCGTTCAAGCAGGAAGCGGAAATTTGGCGGCTCACCGAAGTGACTGTAGCGGCTCACGTACCACTCACCGACCCGGAATATCTTCAAGGGGTACGCAAGCAGCAGGATGAATCGAATGAGTCCGCAGCGCAGAACCGTGTGGCCATGATCATCACGGCTGAAAAGGGTTACGCGGAGCGGCATCCAGAGCGCGGCTACACGTGTTCGCTGGCCACCTTGTTTGGCTCCGAACCAGGCGCATCGCCTGGAGACGGCGGGGCCATGAATGACCCATCTCTCACCAATGATGAGTGGAGTGGATACCGGTTCGCGTTCTCGGGATGCAACGGAACTCCAGCTTCTCGGTACCACATCAGCGCTGTTCCGATTGAATCGGATGCCGGCACGAAGATGTTCTGCGCCGACGAATCGGGCGCGTTAAAGAGCCTCTTAAACAGAAAGAGTTCCACCTGCTTCAGTCAAGGGGAGGTTGTGAATTCGGCACCGTCCCAAAATGCCAGTCCCAATGCCAGCGTGCAGGACTGACGTCGATCTATCCGTAGGCCAGTTCCTTGGCTCGTTGCGCCGCCTTCACCACCGCTTTGATCAATGTGACGCGAAGCTTCCCCTCTTCCAACTCCATGATGGCGTCGATCGTGCAACCGGCGGGAGTTGTCACCGCATCTTTCAGCAGTGCCGGATGGTCGCCCGTTTCTAATACCACCCGCGCCGCACCGAGGGTGGTCTGGGCCGCCAGCAGTGTCGCAATGTCGCGCGGCAATCCTACCTTCACGCCAGCCTCCGCCAGCGATTCGAGGATGATGTAGATATACGCTGGCCCACTGGCGGAGAGTGCGGTCACGGCGTCCATATGTTTTTCGTCGACGACCACTGTGCGCCCCACTACGTCAAACATATGGCAGGTCATGGCCACCTCTTCCGCACTGGCGTGCTTGCCTTTGCAGATTGCGGTCATCCCGGCACCCAGCAGGCAGGGGGTATTCGGCATGGCACGGATCACCGGAACATTCGGCGGCAAATTTTTCTCGATCATCGAGGTCGGCACCGAAGCCGCCACCGACACAATGACTTGTTTCGATGTAATGTGACCGCTGATCTCGCGGACAACGTCTTCCACCACTTGCGGCTTCACACCAATCACAATAATGTCAGCGCCCTTCGCGGCTTCCACATTGTTGGTTCCGACTTTCACTCTCAACTTCGCAGCCAGAGCCTTTGCGCGCTCTTCATGGGCCACGGTGGCGCGCGTGGACTTGGTCGAGAGCAGTCCGTTCTTCAACAAGGCCTGCAGAATTATGCCGCCCATCTTGCCGGCGCCCAGAAACGCAACTTTCTTTCCCGTTAGATCATTTCCCATAGTCTTCCTCAATTACCGGTATGACAGCGCCAAGTCTTAACCACAGAGGACACAGAGTACACAGAGATCAAGAGTTTCTCCTGTGTACTCTGTGTTTAAGATTTTCTTACTGTCCGCTGCCGTTCCATCCAATTCCAAGCAGTCTTTACTACGTCGCCCAACCCGCGCGTCGCCTTCCACTGCAACAGGCGCTCTGCCTTGGCCGGATTCGCCACCAGTATCGGAGGATCTCCCGGGCGCCGCGGCACTTTCTTGTGAGGCACTCGCTTTCCCGTCACTTCTTCGACCGCGGAGATGACCTCCTGCACAGACGCCCCGGCGCCCGTACCAACGTTAACCGCGAAGCTGTCCTTTCCGGCCGCCAGGTGATCGAGCGCCTTCAAATGCGCGCTGGCCAAATCATTCACGTGGATATAGTCACGAACGCAGGTTCCATCGGGCGTTGGATAATCCGTCCCAAATATTTGCAACTCCGGCCCCTGTCCAGCGGCGGCGCGCAGAGCTAGTGGAATGAGGTGCGTTTCGGGATCATGCAGCTCGCCGATTTCCCCGCTGTCATCCGCACCAGCAGCGTTGAAATAACGCAAGCTGGCAAAGCGAAAACCATAAGCCCGGTCGTACGCTTCCAATGCCTGCTCAAAGAACAGCTTGGTCACTCCATAAGGATTCACTGGCTGCCGCGGAATGTTCTCCTCAATGGGAACCTTCGCTGGCTCTCCGTACACGGCACACGTCGAAGAGAAAATGATCTTCTTCACTCCCGCATCCAGCGCCGCATTCAGCAGAGAGAGCCCGCCTTCAACATTATTATGAAAATATTTTCTGGGATTGGTCACAGACTCGCCGACATAGGCATGCGCCGCGAAGTGCATGATCGCGTCAACCCTCGGCAGTACGCGTGCTAAGGCGGCTGGGTCGAGCATATCGCCCTTGATCAATTCAAAGCCCGCTGCCAGAAACTCGTAGCCGGTACTCAGATTGTCGAAAATAATAGCTTCGTGTCCCGCCCGCTTAAGGGCTCGTGCGGTATGACTGCCGATGTACCCAGCCCCACCAATTACGAGAACGACCACGTCGTTTTTCCTTTCTTCCGTCACCGCGTCGCGGCTTCGAGCACGCAGAATCGCTGTGATCCGCGGCGTTGTTTAATTAGCTTCAGGGTCGCTGGAGTGTCTCCAGAGCCAGGCCGGAGCAGATCAAACATTGTACACACAAGAGTTCATCGGGAATTAGCCGCGCGACCAGCGCGCACCCAAGGATCCGTCTATTTCGTTTGGAGTCTGAACGAATCGGTGAGACGATTGCCTCAAGGGATATCAGGAGGGCAGCATGAAAAATCGAATTGTGCTTTGGGCGAGTGCGGGCTCTCTGGTTGCAGCCGGTTGGGCCCTTTATGCGCTTGCCGCCGCCCCAATGACCTTTGCCGACCCCGTGATGGTCCTCGTGCAACTCACTTGCCCGATTACTATTCTGCGTTCTTTCCCCATTCGTCTGGAGTGGGTGATGCTCGCGAATGCAGCTACTTATGCACTGGTCGGTCTGAGTTTTGAGTTGCTTCGCCAAAGACTGCACCTCGCGAAGTAGGTCAGCAACTCCCATGATGATGTCAGATCTTCGCCACAGTTTGTCTCTCCGCGCCTGCTAAGATACTCCCTTCTTCCTGGAGGTTTCGTGGAAAGCATGCTGCCACCAGATCCCGGACCGACGCTGGCAAACACGTCTGAGCCTGTACCTGAACCATCGGAAGCCATCGCGCCGGTTGCCCTTGTCGCTCCTGCTCCGACACTTCCCGATGCGACTCCTCTCACCGACCGAGGCACGGGGTTAGTCGTCTTCGGAGTCTTCCAGATCATTCTGGGATTATTGGCCGCGTTGATGGTTCCTCTGGCTGCTCTGGGAGCATTCATGTCCCGTCTCGCGCCGGGCGGATCCATGCGATTAGGACAGTTCGCCTCCACGGTTGCGACTTACGGTTTTATTTCTGTGGCGCTGCTCGCGCTCGGGATTGGCTCTGTGCAAATGAAGCGATGGGCCCGGGCCCTGACCTTGGTCACTTCCTGGTATTGGCTGGTCATGGGTGTGCTCGTCACGATACTGATCACAGCTGTGCTGCCAGTATTCACGAGGAGTGTGCTTGGGCAAATGAGGCAAAACAGCACCAATTCGCCCTCGCCGGAAATGTCAGCTGGGATCATGGCTGTCATCCTCACGCTGATGATTGTTTTTATGGCGTTTTTCCTGATAGTAGTGCCAATCGCGTTCGTAGTTTTTTATGGTCGCAAAGATGTCGCCGAGACCTGCCGCCGCCGCGATCCCGTGGAGCGATGGACGGATCGAACGCCGTTGCCGGTGCTAGGAGCCTCCGTCGTGTTCTTCACGGGCGCGCTGTATTTGTTATTAACCGGGATCACCCTTCCGATGTTCCCCTTCTTCGGACGATATCTCACCGGAATCGCTGGCTCGATGTGTTTCGTCACAATGGCCGCCATCGACGCCTACCTGGCAATCGCCTTCTTCCGATTGCAGACTTCCGGATGGTGGACTGCGGCCTTCGTCGTTCCTCTTCGCCTCATATCCGTCGCTCTCACTTACGCCACTGCCGACATGATGCAGGCTTATTCGAAGGCGGGAATGTCCGACGCCCAATTGAAGATGCTCAACTCGAATCCCATGTTCCGCGGGCACATCTTGTTGTGGTGGGGTCTAATCTCGATGATCTTGTTCTTCGCCTACATCTTGTGGCTGAAGCGCTATTTCAAAGCGCCGACGCCCGTGCAATCCGAAATGCTGCCCGTTTCACTCGGTTGAATTTGCGGAGGAATCATGACCGAACTACTCGCCGACAAGAAATGCGTGCCGTGTCGCGGGGGCGTTCCGCCACTGCATGGCAAGGATCTGGAGCAACTGCACAGGGCTGCTCCTAAATGGACCGTCTCGAAAGAGCATCACTTACACCGTGAGTTCAAGTTTCCGGACTTCAAGCAGGCTCTGGATTTCGTGAATCAGGTCGGGGCATTGGCCGAGGAGCAGGGACACCATCCCGACATTGCGCTCGCGTGGGGAACGGCCGGGTTCACCCTGTGGACTCACAAGATCGACGGCCTGACGGAAAGTGACTTCATCATGGCAGCGAAGATTGACCGATTGCACGGCGAGTAACTGCCTCGAATGACTGACTCTTTGGCCTTAGGAATAGCCGTGTGTGCGGCTCGATGGTCCCCTCGTAACCACCTTCCTCGAGGTGTATGCAATTCTCTTCATCTTGACACCCGCCGGTCGATTCAGCATATTCAAGGACCAGTCAGGAAGGTCGATTGCTAAGCCATCCGTATTTGCGGGCTAATCTCCTTCCCACCGGTCCCGACGCCGACGAACATATCTGGCTTTGAGCGCGCGAAGATTCACTTCTTGTGAGCTTTCTCGAATGCTCTGTCCCTGGGGTTCGACCATTTGCAGGAGGTTCCTTCGTGAACTCTACGCTCCCGATTCCCACCCGCCCGAAGTCTGACTCGCTTCTCAACGAAACAACTTGCCCTCTCCATGTCGCGCGAGCTGCACGCGCAACTGGCGGGATGGTGCGCTCACTTGTTTCCACGGCACTGCTAGTACTGTGCGCAATCCCAGCGGTCAACGCCCAGAACATCATCAGCACAGTGGCGGGAGGCGGACAGATCCCCAGCACGCCGCTCACTGCCGATATTCCCGGACCGACGGCGACGATCAAAGATTCAGCCGGCAATCTTTATATTGCTGCTCCCTTCTCCGCCAACATCTTTAAGCTGAGCAATGGCGTGCTCACGGTATGGGCGGGCCAGGGTTGGGGCGGATTCAACGCCGACAACATTCAAGTGAGCTCTGCCGTCCTGGGCAAGCCTGCCGCATTTGCCTTCGACACCCATGGCAATTTGTATATCGCCGATTTCGGAAACACGCGCATTCGCAAGGTCAACCTGGCTACGCAAAAGATCACCACGGTGGCCGGAAATGGGAAGAAATGTGCCTCGTCGACAGCCAGTTGTGGTGACAATGGACCCGCCAAACATGCTCTGTTAAACCTTCCCCAAGGCATCGCCGTGGACAGCGCGGGAAATATCTTCATTGCAGACAGCTCGGACAACCGCATTCGTCGCGTAGATCATGCCTCCCCCTTCACAATCACGACCTTTGCAGGAACGGGTAAGCCCTGTCCAGATCCCACCACTTCATGCGGCGACGATGGACCCGCCACCTCGGCAAAGTTGAACTTCCCCGAAGGCGTCGCCGTTGACGCAGCCGGAAATGTGTACATCGCCGACACCAAGGATCATCGGATCCGCTACGTCGATCCGAAGGGGAATATCCACAGGTTCGCGGGCAATGGTGGGGCGTGCCTCGACTCTACACAGAAATGTGGCGATACCGGTCTGGCAATAAATGCCAATTTGCGCCTACCGCAATCGGTAGCTGCCGACGCTTCGGGCAATTTCTATATCGCGGACGCGGGCGATCACAAGATTCGCTTCGTGGATACAACCGGCACGATTTCGACCGTGGTCGGAAACGGTGTTCAAGGTTTTAGCGGCGACGGAGGCAATGCTACCGCGGCCGAGTTAGACTTGCCGGGCGGCATTTACCTCGACTCCGCGGGCAACATCATCATCTCCGACACCGGCAACCAGCGCATTCGACAGGTCGATAGTACCGGCACCATAACAACCTTGGCGGGCGGAGGACTGGGCGATAACGGTGATGCTACAAAAGGCATCCTCGCCGGCCCCTACACAGTTTTCGAGGATGTATCCGGCAAGGTCTACTTCGCCGACCAGGCCAATAATCGAATTCGAGTTTTCACCAAGGGCGGAGCAGTTTCCACCGTAGCAGGGACCGGCAGCGCCGGCTTTAGCGGAGACGGCGGGTCTGCGACGAACGCGACTTTGAATGGCCCCAGTTCTGTGGTGTTGGACAAATCTGGAAACATGTACATCGCCGACACGAACAATCTGCGCATCCGCAAAGTGGACACGACGGGAAAGATCAGCACATACGCGGGCGACGGCATGTCTTGTCCCCCGCCTCCCTCCAAATGCGGCGATGGTGGGGCCGCTACCAGCGGCAATCTTTCATTCCCAACCCATGCCGCCCTCGACAGCGCGGGGAATCTTTATATCGCTGACTATTTCGCTCACAAAATTCGAAAGGTCGACAGCACAACACAAACGATCAGCACGGTCGCGGGTACCGGCAAGGCCGGTTATAGCGGCGATGGCGGACTCGGAACCCAGGCCCAACTCAATCATCCCTCCTCAGTTGGCGCGGATAGCGCTGGAAATCTTTACATCGCGGACCAGTACAACAACCGCATCCGGGCAGTCGATCTGCAATCTGACATAATTTCCACCTACGCTCTGAACGGTAACACCTGCCTCTGCGGAGACGGTGGCCCTGCCATAGACGGCAGCATGTGGAACCCTCTGGAGGTGTCAGTCGATCCCAGCGCCAACGTCTTTGTGTCGGGAGGCAATGCCAAAGTCGTGCAGCGGATCGACGCCGTAACCGGTACGTGGGGAACGGTGGCAGGAATCGCGGCCCAACCCGGAGTCGGCGGCTTCAGCGGAGACGGCGGCCCTGCCACGAAAGCGCGTCTCGCCAGCAATGGCACCAGTGTTGATGCCCAGAACAACCTCTACATCGCCGACTACGGAAACAACCGTATTCGTTTCGTACATCTCACGCCGGATGTAGCGCTGTCGACCACATCCCTGACGTTCGGCAACTGGCCGCTCAACACTACCAGCACGCCACTCACGGTCCAACTGACCAGCACAGGCGGCGTGGATTTGAGCCTGACCGGAATTACCATCAGCGGCAAAAACGCGTCCGACTTCGCCGAAACAGCGTCGTGCGGCAATCCGCCCGCAATTCCGCTCGGAGTGGATTCAACGTGCACCGTCTCTGTTACCTTCACGCCCAGCGACTACGCACGGCGCACCGCGACGTTGACCTTTACCGACAACGGACCCACCAGCCCGCAGATCGTATCCTTGGCCGGCTCGGGTCCAGACTTCACCATCTCAGCGTCGCCAACCACGATTACTGTACCGAAAGGCAACTCCGGCACTTCCACATTGACGTTGACGCCCCTCGGAGAATTCAGTCAGCCGATCAATCTGACGTACGATGTCTGCCCCACAGGTTCGACTTGTACGATCAATCCTAATCCGGTGCAGATGGATGGAATCAATCCCGGGACCTCAAAACTGACGATCCAAACGAGTTCTTCGACTCCGGTCGGGACTTACACCATCACAGTGAAAGGAGTTTTCGTTCCATTGCAGCATCCGGTAACAATTACGCTGATCGTGCAGTAGACCCCGGAAAATTACGTCAGCGCAGCTTGGGAGGGTAACTATCGCTGGTGAGGTGCGGTCCTTAGCGTCCGCCGCCGGTGCTCGCCATCTTTCGCGGCTGTGCCCCAAGCAGTTGTTGCAGCAAGGTCAGGTCGTTTTCCACATCGTCCCGTGCCGTCTTGCGCGTGGCGGAGGATTTCAATTCTTCTCGCAATCGTGCTCTCACCAGCCCGGTGGCGAATTCGGACCCTTCCGATACGGTCAGGATATTGGATCGCGCAATGCCCACCGAGGTCACTTCCCCTCCGTCGTTGATGCGCAATATCGGTCCGCCGGCAGCATCGAGGGCCGGCTCCGCTGCCGCATGCAGCGACGTCCATTGCCGCGCATCCGCCTCAACATCCACCGTCGTCGCCCTGTCCCGTTCCAACTCCACCAGCTTATCTTGATTCGCGCGGCGGTCCGCACTCGTCATCGGCGCGCTCATCTCGTGCTTGGCATCGAGAATCGGCGCATTCTTGCCGGGGTTGAAATGCCAGTGCTGCACGTACACCGCAACCGCTGTCCCCGCTGCATAAGGATGGAACAAGAAAATCGGCCACATATATTTCTTGGCCGTTAGCATCACTTCAAACACACCTTTCACACGCTTGGACCGTGGAATCGTCCCCGGAACCTGCGGGATCACGAACCTCGATGCCTCCAACTCAGAATGCAGGTTGCTGTATTTGGAGAGCGTCCTTGCCAGCTGCTTTGGTGTGGTGACTCCCAAGTCACCGATAATGCTGCGGTGTACCGAGTGGGGATGATAGAAACTGAGAACCTGCCTTGCGAAGTCGGCGCAGTTTGCCGTGACCAGGTTCCACCGCTGCCGGTTCGTCCGGTCGTTCAGCATGCGAATCAACTCCCCATCCTTCTCCGGTTCGGTCTCAACCTCAAAAGCGTAGATCGTGCGCAGGTACGACGCTCCGGTCAACTCGTACCAGTCGCCCGGCGGCGTACCGCCTCCCGGAAGGTCGGGAATCAACGACTCCAGATGCTTGCGACGGTACTGGTCCCGCAAGAATGCAACCACCTTCTTATCCGCAAAAAGGGGTATGTCCTCCGTCTTTTCTACTGCATAAAGGTAGGGAATAACAGGGATCGCGATCCAGTCATATCCGCCAATGCCACGGTAGCGGCTGAGTACGATCCCAGTTTCACCCGCAGCACAGGGGCGCAGCTTCACGGGCGACGCCGCGCAAACGCCGCTGAGATAAACCGCAGCATGACCCGTTCCCGCAAAAGCAGCGTCATGCCCGTACGGCTCGCCTAAGAACAGAGTTGCCCCAGCCTGCGCTCGGGGACTTGCACCCAGGCACAACAACAAAACAGCACCGAAAATACTCAGTCTCAAGGCAGCCTCGAGTCGGCCTTTCACCGTCCCTAGGAAGCAATTCCCTAGAGATCCAAGAGATATATTAACGATACACCTGCCTAACAAAGATATCCCTCCGGGAAGAGTAAAACATCAGCGCCACATTAATTACTGGCAAAAACGACAATTGATAACTGGCAAAACAGACAGTCCCCATAACCCGCGACGGAGGACTACGAGTGGGCTTTCGTAAAGACTTTGCAGCCTGCGAGCGCACAGGGCGGAAGGTAAACGATGAACCGCCGAGAGTTCGAGAAACCGAGGGCAACTACGAGACGGCGCGCTGTCGAAGAGGCCGCAGCGCCCACGCCAGGATCGCCGATGGAATCAGCATCAGTATTCCGGTAACGGTCGCGACCAGGCGTGCGGAGATGCCAGCGTCCAAGAATCGTCCCGCCAGATAAGCAGTTACTGCGAACGTAAGACTGCCAAGCCCCAGGTCTGCCGCGAATACTCGTCCGCGAAACCGATCCTCCGTATGGATTTGCAGCAGCGTTGTTGAAAATACCCAGACGGTCGAGCCACCCATATGCGCCAGCATGGCGCAGGTGGCCGCCGTCCATACGTTCCGGCTGGCGCCCAGCATCCCGTAGCCGAGCGCAACCGTCAGATAGCCATATAAAATGCCGAGCCGCAGACGACGGTCGTTCTGCCCCGCCCAGCGCGCCGCGACCAGTGGCCCGGCTAGCGCCCCGAGGCCTCGTCCACCGAGCAGGATGCTCATGCCCAGCATCGATCCTCCCGTCGCACTAATGCCATGCCCGTGAAAAGCGAATTCACCAGCCCCCATCACCGTGAAGATCACCCAGCTAGGCCCCACCATAATTTCTCCAGCCTTGGCAAACACAGCCGGTAGTAGGGCCTTGTGATTACGGATGTAGCGAATCCC
>Ga0207693_10001842_pt1 | contig 18583 bp, 14 predicted proteins | sample LARL81metaG_FD_184347 | JGI IMG/M metagenome (GOLD analysis project Ga0207693, IMG submission 184347) | Corn, switchgrass and miscanthus rhizosphere microbial communities from Kellogg Biological Station, Michigan, USA - LAR L8-1 metaG... | ecosystem: Host-associated > Plants > Roots >...
GAGCCGATTGCGAAAGCGGTGGACCTGCCGCCGGATGAAATCGTCATCAATGCCGATTGGGAAAAAGGGCAGCTAAGTTCGATTCTGGCGGGGCTGCGGAGTTTACCAGAGGGGACAGACGGGATTTTGTTGTGCTTGATCGACCATCCGTTGATTACGGCGATACTGGTGAATGAGTTGATTGCGCAGTTTTATGCCTCGCGAGCACCGATTGTACTGCCGGTTTATGAAGGAAAGCGCGGACATCCGGTGCTGTTTTCGAAGGCGGTTTACGGGGAACTGGAGAAGGCTCCGATGGACGTGGGGGCCCGGGCGGTGGTGTGGGCACACGAGAAAGAGATACACGAGCACCCCACGGCGGAAGAAGGATGCGTGCTGAACTTGAATGATCCGGAGACGCTGGCGCGTGTGTTGCGGTCGATGGAATGAGAAAAGACCGTTGTCAGTTTTCAGTTTTAAGTCAGGAAAGAGAAACCCCTCGCTTCGCTCGGCCTGACAGCCAACACGATTGGCGACCAGTACCACCAATGTGGTTCAACCAACCTATATGGATTTTGCGGGAGACGAAGAATCCGAGTGCCTGAGTGCGTTGGCTTGATTGGCAAAACTGCTAGGACCGGGATTTTTGGCGGAGTTGATGGAGCAATGACTGGAGGGCGTCGACGGCTAGTTGCGCGGCGTGGAAAGAAGCGGGAGGGAGCCCCCCCAGTGACTGGGCGAGGGATTCGGGGCGAATGGTGTCGAGTTCGCTTAGTTCCCTGCCCTGGATCAGTTCAGTGAGAAGAGAAGCTGATGCGATCGAGGCGGTGCAGCCGCGACAGAGGAAACGGGCTTCGCGGATGCGATGGTCATCGAGAATCGCGGCGAGCTGCAGGATGTCGCCGCAGACCGGATTGCTGACTTCGACGCGGGCGGATGCGCCGGGGAGTTCACCCGCATTGCGCGGGTGCTGGAAATGGTCGAGGAGAGCGTCACTGAACATGTGGAAAGTATCCAGGGAGCAGTGACCAGTGTCCAGCGGCAAGTGAACAACAAAGAATGCGCAGGCATGCCTGCGCGTGATTCGCTGCGATAGGGATAACCGCCGGTACGAAGCCCGAGTGGAAAGGGGCGCGGCTACTTGTCCCCTGCGCCTGAGCCCGCAATACGTCCTCGCAGCACAGTGACGGAGGCTGGAGGCAACGTGTAGCGCGCGTCATCGCCGCCGGCAATGGTTGAAGTGACTGCTGGCCCATCCGGGTCCGCATAGCCGTTTCTGCGAGCAGGATGCCACTGATATTGGTTTTTGCCGAAGGTGATCATCGTGACCGGGCCGGCGAAGTTGGTATGTTTTTGGGATTCGGAATGCTGGAACACGATCCGCACAGCGTGGTCGTTTTCGTGATCCTTGTTGATCAGCAGAACGGACCACTGCCCGTCGGGGCGCAATACCGCGTAGGCCGTCACCAAAACATGACCGCTGGAATCCTTAATGTCGCCAACGGCGCGAAACAACCGGTGCTCGGCATCTTTCGGCTCGACCCATTCCTTCGTCAGCAACTGCGCGGCGAAATACTGCGACGTCGGCGTTTTGATCTCGTACTTGTCGTCGGTCATGAACATGCGATACGTGCCCCAACTGTTCTTGCAATTAGGATGTGGAGGCGAGTACGGCAGCGCGTGATAGTAAAACGTTCCTTTGCCGCCGGCCGTCAAAAAACCGGCGAACGAATCGGCCAGCCACAGTGCGCCAAACACGTCGACGGATGCTTCTCCGCCGTGGGCGTTCGTTTCCGTGTCGAACATGGGGATTCCAGGAGGCAGTCCGTCGTCTCGCCACACTTGCATGATGTGAGTGATTAGCTGCGGCTCCTGGTATAAGTTTTCCCATGGCGTCTCACAGCCGTCGTAGGGATAGTGCTCGAAGGACAGGAAGGCAAAGTCTGAGAGGCGCTGGTGCGCTTTCAAGTACGCGAGAAATCGCCCGAACCACGAGTCGCGGCCGTGGGCGTCTTTCCAAACCTTGATGTCTTCGGTCACTCCTTGGAAGACAGGGCCTCCGAGTTTCAATTTCGGATCGACGGCGTGAAGCGCCGTGGCCCATTGCAAGTACAATGCGCCATAGTCTTCCGGGATCATGTACTGACCGTCGGCTTCCTCTCCCATTTCTACATAAGCGATCGGATACCCGCGCTTCTCGACGTACGCTATTTCCGCCGCGGAATCCTCCGGCGTGGCGTAGAGCATGGCCACGGGAATAATTGCGGGCAGGCCGCGTGTGATGCCGCTGGTGTAGAAGAGATCGAATCCGGGCTGATCTCCGGACGCCATCTGATCCGGCGCGACGAATAGATCGCTGGGCTCGTGCCACGGGTCCACGGAAGAGCAATACGTCGCGGACTGGCTCTGGTCCTTGGAATGGCGCAGCAGATCCTTGAATTCTCCTTTGCCGTCCATGGTTCCCAGATAAACTTCCTTTATGGCATAGCCCACGCAATTGCGACGGTCGGCGGCTCCGTGCGTGTCGCAGGTGTTGGAGGATTTGCTCATGAGCACGCGAGCCCATCGGGCGGAAATTCCCGAGGGATCCAAGCCCATCGTAACCGTGCCTCCTTTCCCTTTCGTGACCGCTCCGGATGCGAATGTCTTCCATTCGCCGGAAGCTTGCTCATCCATGGCGTCGCCGGTGCCTGACCAATACTGCACTTCGTAGACGCTGGCGTAAGGCTCGGCCCATGCGATGCGGATGGCGTTGACGGTCTGCTTGGATTCGAGGTCCATCACGATCCACTGTGGGTGCAGCGCGTCGTCTTCTTTCGTGAAAAGCTGCGTCAAGTAGGGATTGCTCTTCCAGTAGGTGCTCAGATCTCCGTCGTTCAGCCGCGAGTAAAGCTCATCCTCCAGGCCGCCGTTGCGCGTGAATCCGCGGTGCTGCAAGGCGTAACCGTAGGAATGCCGGATCATTATTTCTGTGGGGTTGGCGTCTCCGGTGAAATAGCCCTTGCCTGCGGGATCGCTCCAGGTTCCCTTGGGATTCCAGTGCCAAGCCTGGACGAATAAATCAGTATTTTGGCGATAGCTGATCGCTCCCCATCCCGCGGATAAGATTTTCTGAATTGCTTCGGGCTTGAAGAAGGGGTCGGTGGCGTTGCTGGGCACGCGGTCGACGGTCGAGCCCAATGCATATGGCGGACTGAACGTGTTCACGACATGACCGGGGGTCGCGTCGACTTGAATGGTCTGGGCGCTTGCTGCTACGGGCCACCACAGTACGATGGCTGCCAACGCCGCGCACACCGCTCTCAGCGTCGGGCAGCGCCCTTGTCGTGATTTTGTTGCGCTTGCTCGTGCAGCATATTTGTCCATAGTCTCCCTTCAGAGTCTGTGTGAGGGCTGCGAAATGCAGCCTCATCGGCTAAAGCCGCGTTGTGTTATCCGGAGTCACGACACGGCTGAAGTTGTGCCCTCCCAAAACGCGGGACGCTCTTGCACTGACTCTTCAGCCACTGCGATTTGCTGCCAAAGTCCACTGAGCGACGTCCTCCCAGCCCGGCGTGCTGCGGAACGGGCGGAAGCAAGAGGACATCATGCGTCTGGTATGATGTCAAGGTTTCGCAGCGGATTCCAGGTGTGGTCTCGTTTGCGAAATCCGCGGCGCTCTACGGCATAGGAGGCTGGAGAATGCTTCTGAGAGTGTTTGATGACAAAGTTTCACTCGGCAAGGCTGCGGCTAGTCAGGCGGCAGCGGCCATCCGCTCCGCGATTGCAGAGCGCGGGACCGCGCGTGTGGTGGCCGCCAGCGCCGCGTCGCAATTCGAATTCCTGGAAGCGCTGACTGCAACGCCGGGGATCCTGTGGAAGCAAGTCGAACTGTTCCACCTGGACGAGTACATTGGTTTGCCTATGACTCATCCCGCAAGCTTCTGCAAATTTCTGCAGGAGCGCCTGATTGCGAAGACGGGCATCACCAATTTTCACCTGCTCGATGGGAGCAAGGATCCCGGCGAGGTTATCCGCAGCGTGGGCACAGCTATCTCTGTATCGCCAATTGATGTTGCGTTCCTGGGCATCGGTGAAAATGGGCACATCGCGTTCAACGATCCTCCCGCTGACTTCGACACGGAAGAGCCCTACATCACTGTTGCTCTTGACCATGCGTGCCGGCTGCAGCAAGTCGGCGAAGGCTGGTTCAAGAATCTCGACGAAGTTCCCAAGCAGGCCATTTCCATGTCTGTGCGGCAGGTTCTGAAGACCAAGGAAATTCTTGCTGTCGTTCCGGACGCCCGCAAAGCACCCGCCATCAAAGCTTGTTTCGATGGAGCCATTAGTCCGATGGCGCCCTCTTCCATCTTGCGGAATCATGCTAACGCCACCGTGTATCTCGACCGGCAATCGTCCGCGTTGCTCAGCCCCGCGACGCTCTCGGCGCTAACGGCTTCGACCTGACAAATGGCTGCCCATCGTTCTTCCAATTCCGCGGTTTCCTGATGGACAACCCATCGCATTCCACTGGGCGGCGCACCATTTCGTCTCTGCGCTGGTGGATTGGAGGAATCCTGTTTGCGTCCACGGTGATCAACTATATCGATCGCCAGACGCTGTCTCTTCTCGCACCCTTTCTGAAGCGCGACTATCACTGGACGAACACTGATTATGCCGCCATCGTAATTGCATTCCGCGCTGCCTATTCCATCGGTCAGACGCTCTGCGGCCGGCTGATGGATCGGCTGGGTACGAAACGTGGTTTGAGCATCACGGTCGCTTGGTACTCGTTAGTTTCGCTGCTTACTCCTCTGGCGCGCGGCTTTTACTCCTTTATAGGGTTTCGCTTTTTGCTTGGCGCCGCGGAATCGGGTAACTGGCCCGCGGCCACTAAGGCCGTCTCCGAGTGGTTCCCCAAACACGAGCGCGGATTGGCGACCGCCTTGTTTGACAGCGGGTCTTCAATTGGCGGCGCGATTGCGCCTTTCCTGGTTTTGTGGATTTATTTCCGTTTTGGCTGGCGAACTGCCTTTGCTGTTCCTGGCTTGCTGGGCATTCCCTGGCTGCTAGCCTGGCGCTGGCTCTATTACACTCCGCAGGAACACCCGCGCATCACTGAGGCGGAGAAGAGCATGATCCTCGCCGACACAGTCGAGCCGGGTTCCGAAAACAAGGTGCGACCACGCTGGCGCGATCTTCTGAAATTGCCGCAAACCTGGGGAACGATCGTCGCCAGGACCTTCACTGATCCGGTCTTTTTTTTCATCGCGGACTGGTTTCCGATTTATCTGGTCGCCAAAGGAATTCCTTTGAAGAGTGGCTTGATTGCCGTGTGGATCCCTTTTCTCGCGGCTGATCTCGGTAATTTTTTTGGCGGAGGCATGTCCGGCTATCTCATCAAGCACGGCTGGTCGGTGGGTAACGCGCGCAAGGCGCTGGCGGTGTTTGGTGGACTTGGGGTCACGCTTCTCATCCCTACGATCTTCACGGTAAACATCTATGTACTTGCGCTACTTTTCGGTCTGGCGACATTTTCCTATGCTTCGTTCACCACCATCGCCAACGTGCTGCCGTCGGACCTTTTCACGAGCGAGTCGGTGGCGTCGGTCAGCGGGTTGAGCGGTACGGGCGCGGCCATTGGCACCATCATTGTGTATATCTTGGCCGGACGCCTGTCGGACGCACGGCTTTCGACTGGCACGCATTTGTTCGATCCGCTGATGATTATTGCCGGACTGATTCCTTTCGCCGGAATGCTTCTGGTTCTGCTGCTGGTTCGCAATACCGAGGCAACTGAACGGGGGCTGGTGCGCAGGATCTGAATTTCGTGCAATCATTTTTTCCAGGGAGAGTAAATTGATGAGTCTCGCAGCGTTCCAACTCAACGGCAAAAATGCCCTGGTTACCGGCTCGCACCGAGGTCTCGGCGCCGGCATCGCACTTGCGCTCGCTGAGGGGGGCGCCAATGTTGCTTGCCATGGCCGTAATCCACATCCGGGAAGCGTTTGCGGCGATATTCAGGCGCTAGGGCGTCGATGTTCCTATTTCTCCGGCGATGTCGCGGAGGCAGAGGTGTGCTCCGGCCTGGTGGAGAAAACCGTGGCAGTATTTGGCTCGCTGGATATCCTGGTAAACAATGCGGGAATTATTCGCCGTTCGCCTGCGGTCGAGTATTCTTCCGAAGATTGGGACCAGGTGATCGCGGTGGATCTGACCGCTGTGTTTCGGCTGTCGCAGCTTGCCGCACGCCAAATGCTCAAGCAAGGAACTGGCGGAAAAATCCTGAATGTCGCTTCAGTGCTGTCCTTCCAAGGGGGAGTTCTGGTGCCAGCTTATGCCGCGGCGAAGGGCGGCGTGGCGCAACTTACCCGAGCGTTTGCAAATGAATGGGCGGCAAAAGGAGTCAACGTGAATGCGATCGCGCCCGGTTACATGGCGACGGACAACACCGAGGCGCTGCGCAATGATCCGCTGCGCAGCCGCCAGATTTTGGAGCGCATTCCCGCTGGGCGCTGGGGGGAATCTGCCGATCTCGCTGGAGCAGCCGTGTTTCTGTGTTCCCGGGCCAGCGACTACGTCCACGGTCATGTGCTTGCGGTCGATGGCGGGTGGCTCTCGCGGTAGCCAGGGGACAGCGGCGGATTTGCTAGCGAGGCAACTGGGGAGACGTCTGGAGGGCGGAAGTCAGCCGCTCGAGTCCGCCGCGCACAGTCTCTGTATCTCTACAAAAGCCGATTCGGAAGTGCCGTGGTTGCTCGAAGAATTCTCCCGGCACTACGCTGGTTTCGAACTGCTCGCGCAGGATGCTGACAAATTCGGAGGTACGGCCCGCCCTGAGGCGCGGAAACAAGGTAGTGCCGAAACGGCTTGGTTCACAATCAAGTTGCGGATGCTTGCTGAGGAACTCGATCACCAGCGCACGATTGGTTTCCAGCAGCGCGCGGGCGCGATTGCGCACCCTATCGAGATTGTCGAGGACAGTCACTGCAAGAAGTTCGGCGGGGTGCACTGGGCTTCCATAGGTGAAATCAACGACCTGCCACATGCGCTGGACGAGCTCCGCCTGGGCAAGAATCCATCCACACCGAATGCCGCTGAGGCCATACGCTTTGGTCAAACTGCTGGTGATGACGAAATTCGGTCCAAGATGAAAGGCAGAACGCCACGGTTGGTCGAACAGAGTTTCGAGATACACCTCGTCGACCAGAACGCGCGCACCAACCTTGGCCGCGATCGCACCGACCTGCCGCATCGTCGCTTCATCGGTAAAGGTACTGCTTGGATTGTGAAGATTGCAAAGAATCACGAGACGCGTAGCGGGAGTGATCTTGCGCTCGAGTTCTGCAAGATCCAGCTGAAATCCCTGTTCTGCGGGACGTTCGAAGCGAGTTACCCTGGCGCCAAGGTGATCGAGAATGGCCAGGAGCGGGTCGTAGGTGGGGCGTTCAATCAGGACTTCGTCGCCAGCGGGGACGAGCGCCGTCAACGCCACGAAGTTGGCCATCGATGTGCCCAAGGTGTAGACGATGCATTCCTGCGGTACGCCCGCCTTGGCCGCTAGCCGCTCCATCAGCGGTGGATAACCGTACGGGCCGGTCCCGCCGATTTCGAGATCCTCGATGCGCACCGGCAATTCCGCCAGCGGATAGTCCAAAACGCCACTGGCCGCCAGGTTGAAGCGCGCATTGGAGTGCAGCTTGGCCCAGGCCAGATAGCGCGAGACAGCGTGAGACCGCGAATCATTCATGTGTTGCTCTCCCGACTGTAGAAAAATCCGATTGCGATTTAGCAGATCGTGGCGGTGTGCGCCGGCTCCAGAACCAGTACACGGGAATGCCCGCCAGCAGTAGAGCGAAACCGACCAGGCTGTTCTGAGGATAGCGGTAGACCGTGTTTATAACGACCCACCAGCATATCGCGACGAATATTGCCGTGCTCACCGGATGCCCCGGCATACGATAGCCTTGGCTGGCGTTCATTTCACCACGCGCGGCGCGCCGGCGGAACACGAAGATGGTGGTGGCCGTTAGCCCGAAGAATAGAAAATCCATCGAAACGACATAGTTCAGGATCTGCTCATAGCGGCCCGAGAGCGCGATTACGATCGTCCACGCAACTTGCAAGACGATGGCAAACACGGGTACGCGGGTACGAGGATCGAGCCGTGCAATCGCACGGAAGAATAGACCGTCATCGGCCATTGCAAAGTAGACGCGAGGTGCAGTCAAGATCGACTGGCTTAGAAACCCGAAGGTTGAAATGGCGATGGCCGCGGCAATGAACGTCGCACCGCGCTGGCCCAATGCGATGCGCATCACGGCAGTGGCGGGGGTGGTTGTTGCGGCCAGCGCCTGGGGACCGAGAGAGCGCAGGCACACCCAATTCACGCCGAGGTACAACACCACTACGCCGAGAACTCCGAGCAGAAGTCCTCGAGGCAGATTTTTCTTGGGCTCCTTCACTTCCGCCGCAAGGAAGTTCGCGGTCTGCCATCCTCCGTAAGCGAATAGCACTGGCACCATGGCTGCGCCAAACGAAGTGAGCGACCAGTGCCGCTCGACTGCTGTGGTTGTGGTGACATGCCTGCCGGTTAGAGCGAGGCCGACGACCACCAGGGCTGAGATGGCGACGATTTTCATGACCATGAGCGCACTCTGCGTACGTCCGCCAGCTTTTACGCCGAGACAATTGATAAGAGTCAAGATGGCGAGCGCTGTTGTGGCAACGACCCAGTCGCGGACGTGCAAACCGGTGAGGTCTAGAAAGTATCGGGCAAAAGTGATTGATACGGCTGCCATACCCCCGGCATTGATGACGAGCAGCAACACCCATCCATAGAGAAATGCAACCGCAGGATGGTAGGCCTCGCGGAGGTACGCGTATTGACCACCCACCTCAGGTAGCGTGGCCGCCAATTCAGCCCAGATAAAAGCGCCCCCCACTCCAACGACCCCGCCAAAAATCCAGGCCGCCAGGATCAATGCGGGAGTATGCACCTGTTGCGCGACGACGTAGGGATTGATGAAAATGCCGGAACCGACGATGCCGCCCATGACCAGCATGGTGGCATCGAAGAGGCCAAGTTGACGTGCCAGGCCTGGCTGGGGAGCGGATGGTTGATCCGCGCGCTGAGAATCAATCACGGTATCGGCTTGGCGGCAGAGCCGCGATCGTGCTTATCAGGAACATGCCGGACATTCTCCTCAACTTCGACCCACATTTCGCGAGCAACTAGCAAGCAGATACAGCAGACAATCTCTGGAACAAGCTTAGCGGGCAACGGTTTCAGTTCAGAGTAGTATTCTGCATTGCGAGATGGCCGTTTGTGAACAGAAAGTGCGTGACCTGCCAAGCACGGGCTGTGTACTCTCTTTGTGTCAGCTTGAGGCCACTCATGAATTCCGGCAAACCCGACAAAATCATTCGAGCCCTAAGCCAGTTTCGCATCGAAATCCCTTCCTGGGGTTTTGCGAACACTGGGACGCGTTTCGGCAAGTTTGTCCAGGCTGCTGCCGCGACCACCACGGAAGAGAAATTCAGTGATGCCGGGCAGGTTCACTTGTTGACCGGAGCGTGCCCGACAATCGCGCTGCACGTGTTGTGGGATTTCCCAAATGGAGTGAAAAACGTCGACGAGATCCAAAAGCTCTCAGAACGGTACGGCGTGGGAGCCGGGTCGATCAATCCCAACCTTTTTCAGGATCAGGAATACAAGTATGGATCTTTTGGGAATCCGGATAGTTCGGTGCGAGAGCGCGCGTTGCAGCACACCAAAGAGAGCATCGAGATCGCAAAGGGGTTGAGCAGCCGCGACATTTCGTTGTGGTTCGCGGATGGATCGAACTATCCAGGCACGGCAAATATCCGGCAACGCAAGCGGTGGTTTGAGGAATTGCTGAAGGCGGCGCACGCAGAGCTCTCCTCGGGGCAGCGACTACTTGTCGAATACAAGCCGTTCGAACCTGCGTTTTACCATACGGATATCGCGGACTGGGGAATGGCATTGCACCTGGCACGCTGTGCCGGGCCTCAGGCGAAAGTGCTGGTCGACACAGGCCATCACTACGCCTCGCAGAACATCGAACAGATCGTTGCGTGGCTGCTTTCCGAAGAGAGGCTTGGAGGATTCCATTTTAACGACCGGCGCTATGCGGACGATGATTTGACGCTGGGGTCGATCGACCCGTACCAGGTATTTCGCATCTTTAACGAAATTCTCTTTTACCAATGGGAGACCGGAAACAAAACGGACGTCGCGTTCATGATTGATCAAAGCCACAATCTGAAAGGAAAGATTGAAGCGATGATCCAAACAGTGAATATGGCGCAGGAGTTGTACGCGAAGGGGGCGATTGTGGACTGCGCCGAACTGGCCGACGCGCAAAAGAGTTGCGATCTTGTGCGGGCGGAATCCGCGCTGCAGGATGCGTTTGCGACGGATGTGCGCCCTGTCATCCGGGAATGGCGGCGGTCGAAGGGGCTTCCGGAAAATCCGATCGAGGCGTTTCGACAGAACGGATACCTGGAGCGCATCACCAAAGAGCGGTGCGTCAGAAATGCCGGCAGCGTGTCTTCGTATGCCTAACAGCAAATCCTCGAAGCCCTATCTGGCTTTTGATTTTGGAGCGGAAAGCGGCAGGGCTATCCTTGCGCATCTTGATGGCGGCGTTCTGACGACGCAGGAAATCCGTAGGTTCAAGAACGAGCCAGTCGAGTATGGCGGACGCTTGCATTGGGATGTTGCGCGCCTGTGGTGGGAGGTTCGCCAAGCTCTATATGGCTTGGAGGAGACGCAGTTGGCGGGGATTGGCGTAGACGCTTGGGGAGTCGACTACGCGCTACTTGGAGAGAAGGGAGAGCTGCTGCAAAATCCTTATCACTACCGAGACGCACGAACGGCTGGTGTGATGCAGGAAGTGTTCCGAAAAGTCCCGCGGGATGAGATCTACAGGGCAACTGGCATTCAATTCATGTCCATCAACACGATGTACCAGCTATTTGCCGCAGTTCGAGAAACGCCCTCGCTGCTGAGAGCGGCACGAACGTTAATCACAATTCCAGATTTGTTCCATTACTGGCTTACAGGAAAAGCCGTGTGTGAGTTTACGAATGCTACGACCACGCAACTCGTCAATCCACTGAAGCGGACGTGGGCGCGAGAACTGATTGATCGGCTGGAATTGCCAACGCACTTCTGGAGCGAAATTGTAGAGCCGGGCACGTTCCTTGGCAAATTACTGCCGGGCATTGCGCGAACTCCCGCCTTGGACGAAACGGCGGTGATCGCACCGGCCGCACATGATACGGGGTCCGCTGTGGCGGCGATTTCCGCCCGAGAAGGCACAGCGTTTCTTAGTTCCGGAACATGGTCTCTTCTAGGAACGGAAGTGGACCAACCCGTGATTACCGCGGAGGCGTTGCGCCTGAATTTCACCAATGAAGGCGGAGTTCAGGGAACGACGCGTTTGTTGAAGAACGTGATGGGGCTTTGGATGCTTCAGTGTTGCCGCCGAGTTTGGGCCGCACAGGGGCACGGCTACGAGCATTCTGAGTTAATAGAACTGGCGGCGCTTGAGGATTCGTTCTGCTGCCTGGTCGACCCTGACCACGAATCGTTTCTGCGTCCGGGAGACATGCCCTCCGCAATTGATCAATTCTGTGCGCGGACGCACCAGCCCGCGCCCAAAACTCCGGCCGGTTATGCGAGAGTAATTCTGGAAAGCCTGGCATTCAAATACCGCATGGTACTCGCGAGCCTGGAAAAACTGACGGGAAAACGCGTGGAACGAATTCGTGTGATTGGCGGAGGGGCAAAGAACCGCTTGCTGAATCAACTGACTGCGGACGCTACGGGCAGAACAGTTCTGTCGGGGCCAGCGGAGGCGACGGCGCTGGGCAACGTGGCCATGCAAATGTTAACGACGGGCGCCGCGAGCACGTTGAACGAGGTGCGTGAAATCGTCGAGCGATCTTATCCTGCCGAAGTGTTTGAGCCGTTGGATACCGAGAAGTGGAATCGGCAAGCGGAGCGCTTCGAGCATTATTGTGAGGCTGTGTATGCCTGAAGTGAGAAGGACAACATACTTGCGTGACCTATGGGACCTGGACGCTGCGGATAAGCTTGCCAGCAATGCCCTGGCGCTTTTGCGCCATCGCTCGAACTTACTCGGCGCGGACCTGAGAATCACGAACTTTGGAGGCGGAAATACCAGTTCGAAGATGGAACTGCCCGATCCTTTTACCGGCAGACCTACGCGAGTTTTGGCAGTTAAAGGCAGCGGAGGCGATTTAGGATCGATTACGGAGGCCGGATTCGCTTTGCTGTATCAGGATCGATTGGAGCAACTGAAAGGCATTTACCGCGGCGAAGCGCACGAAGACGAAATGGTCGGCTACTATCCGCTATCCGCTTTTGGGGAGAATCGCGTTGCCGCGTCGATCGATACGCCCCTCCACGCGCTGCTTCCCTTTCCCCACGTGGATCACCTGCATCCGGATTGGGCCATAGCGCTGGCGGCAAGCGCGAATGGCAAAAGCAAACTCGACCAGTTCAACCAAGAGTACGGACGCAGAATCGTCTGGGTGCCGTGGCAACGGCCGGGATTTGAGCTGGCATTGATGATCGAGAGGTCGGCGCGGGAAAATGCGGGAATTGACGGCATCTTGCTGGGCGGGCACGGCCTGTTTACCTGGGGCGCGACGCAGCGAGAGTGCTACCTGAGTAGCATCCACACCATCGATCAAATGGGCGAGTTTATCGCCAAACATCAAGGTCAGAAGGGCGCTGTGTTCGGAGGCTCGGTGCACGCAGCGCGTCCGGATCGCAAAGACATAGTGGCGGAAATTTTGCCCACCTTGCGCGGAGCATTGTCTTCCAACCGCCGGGTGATCGCGCACTTTAGTGACGACGAGGATGCGCTCGCGTTTGCGCGTTCCAAGTGGTCGCGTGAGCTAAGTGCGCTCGGCACAAGCTGCCCAGACCATTTCTTACGCACCAGAGTATGCCCACTGTTTCTGGATTGGGAGCCGGCAAAACAGGACGCGGAAACATTGAAGGCAGGCATACAAAGGCAGGTGGAAGAATATCGCGGGGCGTACAACAAATATTATGCGGATTGGGCGACAAGCGATTCGCCAAAATTGCGCGATTCGAATCCGTCAGTGGTTATCGTTCCGGGACTCGGACTGTTCGGCTTCGGCAAGAATAAAAAGGAAGCGCGGATCGCAACGGAGTTCTTCATCAACGCTATTCATGTGATGGCAGGGGCCAACGCTCTGGAAGACGGGGAAGTTTCGCACCCTCTGCCCCAGGCACGACACCCAGAACAGTCAACGCAATTTACACACTTCCACAATTATGTGGCTCTACCGCGCTCGGAAGCATTCCGAATCGAGTATTGGGAACTGGAAGAGGCAAAACTGCAGCGCATGCCCGCGGAAGCTGAGTTCAGCCGGAAGATCGGGTTAATTGTTGGCGGAGCGAGCGGCATTGGTCGCGAGGTGGCACTTCTCCTTGCGTGGAAGGGAGCACACTTGGTGGTTGCCGATTTCGATGAAGGCGGCGCGAAAAAGGTCGCGGAACAGGCCGGTTCGCTGGCAACTCCGGAGTTTGTGACAGCAACCGCAGTGGACCTGAGTTCCTCAGAAAGCCTCACGGAAGCGGTCAGGTGTACGATCCTGGAATTCGGTGGGATCGACATCGTGGTGAATACGGCCGCGATCTATCCGGTTCCGGGCGCAGGGGGTGAGTTCACGGAGGCGCAATGGGCCGAGACGTTTTTTGTGAACGTGGCCGGTAATTATTTGCTTGCACGCGCAACGGACCGAGTGTTTAGAGAGCAGGACTTGCCAAGCGCCATGGTGCTTACAAGTTCCGCGAACGCGGTTGTGCCGAAAAAAGGCAGCGAGGCGTACGACAGCAGCAAGGCAGCGCTGAGTCACTTGATCCGGGAACTAGCCATCAAACTCGCACCGACTGTACGAGTGAACGGAATTGCTCCGGCCACAGTTGTCGCCGGGTCCACCATGTTTCCGCGCGACAGGGTGATTCAGTCCTTGCAGAAGTACAAAATCGCATTTTCAGAATCCGATTCGACCGAGGTGCTGCGCGACAAGCTTGCGGATTTCTATGCCCAGCGAACACTCATCAAGCGCCCCATCACTCCGGAACTTTGTGCCGCTGCGATCGTGTGGCTAGCTGGTGAGCAAAGCGCTCGAACGACGGGACACGTGATTCCGGTGGACGGTGGATTAACCGAAGCCTTTCTCCGTTAGAAAGAGGAAAAGCACTCTATTCCGTCGGTGGCACTTTTGTTCTGCCGGCGGCGAGGGGAATCTCATGCAGCGGATCTGTTTTGTTCTGCACGTGAAGCCTGAACGGATTCAAGAATACAAAGAACGCCATCGCTCTGTTTGGCCAGAGATGAAGAAAGCCCTGCAGGAGACGGGCTGGAATAACTATTCGCTTTTCCTGCGGCCGGATGGGCTTCTGGTTGGATATTTGGAAACCGACAGTTTCGAGAAAGCGCGCGCCGGAATGGCTCGCCGTGAAGTGAACGAACGCTGGCAACGAGAGATGGCGGGCTTTTTTGTTCAGCCGGAGGGACTGTTGCCAGACCAGGCGATGGCTCCTCTCGAAGAGGTCTTTCATGTCTGATGCCCTCTCGAGGCTCCCGTGACGCCAAATCCTGTTTTAGGTGTGTTCTTTCATTGGCTCGGCGGACTGGCGTCGGCAAGCTTTTACGTGCCGTATCGCGGAGTGAGGCGCTGGTCCTGGGAGACGTATTGGCTGGTGGGCGGATTTTTCAGTTGGATCATTGCTCCTTGGATTCTCGCTGTGGCGCTGACGCGTGACTTATTTCAAGTTCTTTCTGAGACTCCCGGACCGACCATCTTTTGGGTAATTTTATTTGGGCTGCTGTGGGGCGTGGGCGGGCTAACGTTTGGATTGACGATGCGCTACCTCGGGTTGTCCTTGGGCATGGCCGTTGTTCTGGGACTCTGTGCGGCGTTCGGAACATTGATGCCACCGATTTTCAGCGGCGCTTTCTTCCCTCAGGTGCTTGGAACGTCGTCTGGGAGGGTGATTCTTGCCGGCGTTTTTGTTTGTCTGGTGGGAATTGCGGCCGCAGGAGTCGCGGGTATCTACAAGGAACACGAGATGTCTGCCGAGCAGAAGAAGGCGGTGATCAAGGAATTCGATCTGAGGAAGGGCCTGGCTGTAGCAACGTTGTCAGGCGTAATGAGTGCTTGTTTCGCTTACGGACTCGCCGCTGGCCGCCCGATCAAGACGCTGACCTTGATGCACGGAACACCCACGCTGTGGCAAGGATTGCCGGTGCTCGTGGTGGTGTTGATCGGTGGATTTACAACGAACTTCATTTGGTGCCTATCTCTGAATATCAAGAACAAGACAGGCTTCCAGTACTTCACGTCGAACCTCGAGAACTACAAGGCAATTACCGACGAATCAATTCTGGAGACGGCGATCGACGCCCCGAGTCGCGAAATCGTCGAACAAATACCCGCACGCGCCTCTGCGGATCAGAAACCCGTTCCGATGCTGGCGAATTATCTTTTGTGTGCGCTTGCGGGAAGCACTTGGTACTTTCAATTCTTTTTCTACACTATGGGTGAGACCCAAATGGGTAAGTACGGCTTTTCCAGTTGGACGCTACACATGGCCAGTATCATTATTTTCAGCACGCTTTGGGGTCTGGGGTTCAAGGAGTGGAGGGGCGCGGGTGCACCCGCGATGCGATTTCTGACACTCGCGCTGTTTTTGCTGGTGGGGTCAACGATGGTCGTTGGCTACGGAAATTTCCTTGCCGCAGCAGGCGCCCATTAATCCCAGAGGGCCCTATGTGCTGGATCTGTGCTCGACACACAACCGTGTGTCCGTAGCTTGCCAAGGAGAAGCGGCGAAGATGAAGTTGAAAATACCGGGGGGGGCGTTTCGCGCGTATTTGTTCGACTGTGATGGCACGATCGCGGATTCCATGCCATTGCATTATGTTGCATGGAGAAGCGCGTTGGCAGAGTGGAGGTGTGATTTTACCGAAGACCTGTTCTACGCGTGGGGCGGTTTTCCAGTCGCCGAAATAATCTCGCGCTTGAACGAGAAGCAGGGCCTTCAGATGCCAGTCCCGGAGGTGGCGCGAAGAAAAGAGGAGCTCTATTTTGATGCTCTGCCACGCCTGAAGGCGGTACCTGATGTGCTGGAGCATATCGATGCACAGCATGGCCGAATTCCATTTGCGGTGGTCTCTGGAAGCACGCGTGACTCGGTGACAGCTTCGCTTCGGACGCTTCAGCTGTTGGAAAAGTTTGAGACTTTAGTTTGTGCCGGAGATTATAAGCGCGGGAAACCGGACCCAGAGGCTTTTCTGATCGCGGCCGTGCGACTGGGCGTAAACCCGGAAGCCTGCCTGGTCTTCGAAGACACGGACATGGGCATTCAAGCCGCGACCGCTGCGGGCATGGCGTCGATAAGGGTTCCTCCACCATGGGAGAGGCTTTCTTGAGATTGATGTCTGCCCACCGCTTCAAACATGGAGACTAAGTCTTAACCGCATGAACGGCCGCAAGCAGGACATCCGTTACTTGCGGCCGCCGGTCGCGCAACCAACAAGCTGGGTTCGCTGCCCGCCAAGAACGCCTCGTTTGTTGAACCGATGAAGTGTCTATCGGTAGTGAGACTGCCCGAGGGCTCGCAATGGCTCTGGGAGATCAAGCTTGATGGATATCGAGCTCTCGCGGTCAAGTCCGGAAGAGATTTCACTCTTTTCTCACGGCGACAGAAATCGCTGAACAGAAAGTTACGCCGGTCAAAACTTCCCACTTTATGCGTGCGCTTCTATGCCGCTTTTCCGCGGTTACGACGCGATAGCCTCCCTTGCAGATTCAGCACATACCGTTTGGTTCCTTACATCGTGGAGCGGCTGGCTGAGCTGTCTGATGGGACGGTCGTGGATGGAGAATTAGTCACCATCGATGACAGCGGACGACCTGTCCTCCATCTGTTACAGAATTGCCGTGCCGAAGCCGCACGCATTGACTACTACATTTCGACCTCCTGTCTTTGCAAAGATCGTGATCTGACTCCCCCACCTTCTATTGATCGAGAGGCGAGAGCTGCTGAAATCACTGGTGATGATCCACGGCAAGAGAATCAGGATTTCAGACTACATCGAGGCGTGGCGACTGAACTCCTGGCTGCCGTGCGCGATCAGCACCTTGAAGGCATCGTCGGAAAGCGAAAGGACAGCCCGTACCAACTTGGAAAACGAAGTGGTGCGTGGATTCCAAAACTCGGGAAAGGGATTATTGAACCTACTAGGACTTAGGTCATCACACTGCTTCGCCATCCCGCCGATCCGAACCCAAAGGTCAGGGAAACAAGCCGAATACCACGACGCTGTTCGGTGTGCCGATATATACTTTGCCATTGATGATCAATGGCGTGATGAACTTATTGTGACTAAACTGGTCGCGGGCGTTAATCGCTTGATTGGAATCGTAAAGTTCTGCGGCCAGGTTGGACGCATCGAAGGCATAGAGAACGGCAGTAGAGCCGGTGGGTGGACCATTGTCTATGGCCCACACAACACCGTTTGTCGTGCCATTGGCTGTGACAGTTGGTGTTGTGCCGGGATAATGAAACCCGATCGAAGTCCGAGATTGCGGTGTCGTGAGCAGCTGGGCGTTCACCACAGGGAAGGCTTTCAAGTAATCGCTGGAGGCGCCAAAGTACACGGCTCCATTGAAGTATACCGGCTTGGAATACACCATTCCGCCAAAGGCTCCAACAATTTCCTGATAGATGCTGTCGTGATCGGGGTCGAATTGGCCTAGGTTGTCGCGGTCTACGACATAGAGGTTCACCCCCTTCGCCCCACTCACCGCCAAGTGCCGCGTATTGCCTTGGGCGTCTTTAAGATCGGGCAATAGCAACGGGCCGCCTGATCCAAAGTCAGCATCGGTCGCGGATTCGGACACCGTGCCAGCTGGCGTGAAGTAGTCCAGTAGCGTGAGAGGCGGCGTTGAAGAAATCTTGACAAAACAGTTTCCGCAATCGCCCTGCGACGGGAAGCCGTTCGCGTCGAGAGCCGTATCAAACGTACCGTTTCCCACTGTTATGAAGATGTTTCCGTTCGCATCGGCTGCGGGCCCCGCACCAGACATCCAAATGCCGCCGTCGTTGCCGTTAGGAACGAGGTCAACCGCGCCAACTTGTTGTAACGTGTCCGCGCTATAACCTATCACCCAGGAAGTGTAAGCGTAATTATCGCAATGCGACGCCCAAGTCGTGTAAATCGTCCCATTTACTTCGAGTAGCGCCGCGCGCTCCAAATAGTGAGCCGCCTGAAAGACCACATTTCCATTAGCACTGTCAGCGCCAGAACCAGGATAGATGCCCGTAATAGTCGTAGGCCCGCCGAACAACTCTTTGCCAGTCGAGGAATCCCACAGTTGAATGCCGCAACGTACGCGACCGATCAGCATCTTGCCTTGTGCGAAGCCTAGTTGCGCAACGCCATCGTCGAGTGGGCCAACCGGCGCGGCCTGAAGACGTTCGGCTGCACCGGCTTCAACGGCGGCAAACTGCGGGGCATGGCCCAGC
>Ga0207693_10001843_pt1 | contig 18573 bp, 16 predicted proteins | sample LARL81metaG_FD_184347 | JGI IMG/M metagenome (GOLD analysis project Ga0207693, IMG submission 184347) | Corn, switchgrass and miscanthus rhizosphere microbial communities from Kellogg Biological Station, Michigan, USA - LAR L8-1 metaG... | ecosystem: Host-associated > Plants > Roots >...
TACGCTGCTCCGGCTGTCGGGCTCGTGCGTGGTGCCGGTCAACGAACCGCCGCCGTCAATCAGCGTCGCGACGAAGGATATCGATCTGCCGTCGCGGTAAGTGTAGAGGCCATTCCAAATGCCGGTCAGATTTTGCGCGCCGATCTGAACCGACATTTTGTCCCCTCGTTCCGCTACACCGTCGTCTGGGCCACGCCGCGTTCGGCATTGAGCGCCTCTTTGGCGCCCTCCTTGAACGGCACGTCTGGCGGCAGAACCACCGAGCAAGAGCGCACCTTGTGGTGAGCCGGATCGACGCCGGGCGGCGTGACGTTCTTGTCGACCAGCGCCTTGGCGGCGCGCATCAGCCGATGGCGGGCCATGATGATGCCGTTGTCGGTCGAGACCAGATTTTCTTTGGTGCGGTCGCAGATCGGCCCCATGCTTTCCTGCAGCGAGGCGTCCTGCATGGCAAAGCCGGCAACCCCGCTAAAGGTCTTTCCGGCCTTCTGCGCGGCGCGGTCGATTAAGTAGTCGTTGTCCTTGTTGGCGAGCGGGCGGTATGTCCCCGGGACGTATTTGCAGTGCACGCCGGCGCCATCCTTCATGGCGTCCACCTCGGTCCTGGTCAGGGCCCGGACCGGGTGGAAATCATAAGACCAGGCCCAACAATTCTCGTCGTCGATCGGCACCCAGAAGTGGCCGTGGATCGGATGATCGCCGCGCGGCGGGATCATCGTGAAGCACGGCATCACCCAGGGCGTGATGCGCCAGTAATAGTTGCCGCTTTCGGCATTGCGCCGCGCACCGATGAACAGCCCGCCCGGCTGTTCGACCACTTCGAAATGCGGCTGCATGTCGGCGAGATTGTATTGATTGCCTTTGGCGCCTTTGAAGAGGGGGTCGGAGCCCAGGTCGCCACGATGCAAGAATGAAACGTGGCTCGAGTCGATGCCGCCTTCCATGGCTTGCAGCCAGTTGCATTCCTGCAAGCGTTTGGAAACGAATGTCTGTTCCGACCGGACGAGCGCGAATTCCCACTCCGGCAGCGGCGGCTTTTGATCCGGCGGGCCCATATAGGTCCACAATACGTCGCCGCGCTTCACCAGCGGATAGGACGCGAGCTTGATCTTCTTGCAGAAGCCGCTCTCCACCGGCTCCGACGGCGCCTCGATGCACTGGCCGGTCACGTCGTATTTCCAGCCATGATAGGGGCAGCGCAGGCCGCCCTCCTCGTTGCGGCCGAACCAGAGCGACACGCCGCGATGGGCGCAAAACTCGTCGATCAGGCCGTAGCGGCCTTCGGAGTCGCGAAACGCGAGAAGCCGCTCCGAGAGCAATTTCACCCGCACCGGCGGGCAATCATTTTGCGGGAGTTCCTCGGCAAGCAGCGCCGGCAGCCAATAGCAGCGAAACAGTCTGCCCATCGGGGTACCGGGACCGGTCTGCGTCAGAAGATCATTTTGTTCTTTTCTGAGCATGACGCTGTCCTTGATGGCGGTTGTAACGCGAAGAGTAGGGATTCGAGGTCAGCCGAGCAAGGCGCAGCGGCGTGTTCGCCGGCATAAGCGGCAGGCGAAATCGCGTAAAGGACCGCGGTTGCTCTGCCAGCGCAATTACGCTAAGTCCGCCGCTAAAGCATGATCCCGAAAAGTGGTACGGTTTTCGGAAGATCATCCTCGAACATGCATCTGCCGCTTGGAGAGATGGCAATGGCCGATCACGCCGAGGTCCAATACGCGACCGCAACTGGCAACGATTATCCCGCTCACGAACAGATGTATCGCAATTTTGTCACGCTGGTGAAGGTGTCGCTCGCGGTCATCGTCGTGATCCTTATTCTGATGGGATATTTCCTCACCTGAATTGAGCTGGCGAACCTTCAGCGGCACCATTTACACCAGAGCCGCACGGTCGGAGGATTTATGAAGGTTGCGGTGATTACCGAGACCGATGCGGACGAGTCGCGCGTCGCCGCAACTCCCGAAACCGTCAAGAAGATGGTCGCACTTGGCGCCACGGTTGCCGTGCAAGCGGGCGCGGGCGTCAAATCCGGCATCCTCGACACGGACTACACGGCGGCGGGCGCTGCGGTCGCGGCCGACCCCGTGAACGACGCCGACATCGTGCTTCAGGTGCGGCGGCCGGAAGGGCCTGAACTGTCGCGGCTGAAAAAAGGTGCCATCGTCATCGGCATGATGGATCCCTATGGCCAAGAAAGCGCAGTCGCGGCGATGGCGGAAGCTGGCATCGTCGCCTTCGCGCTGGAGCTGCTGCCGCGCATTACGCGCGCGCAAGTCATGGATGTGCTGTCGAGCCAAGCCAATCTTGCGGGCTATCGCGCGGTGATCGACGCCGCCGCCGCGTTCGGCCGCGCGCTGCCGATGATGATGACGGCAGCCGGCACGGTTCCCGCCGCCCGAGTCTTCGTGATGGGCGCCGGCGTCGCCGGACTGCAGGCGATCGCAACGGCGCGCCGGCTCGGCGCCATCGTCACCGCGACCGATGTACGTCCCGCTGCCAAGGAGCAGGTCGAAAGTCTCGGCGCGAAATTTATCGCAGTGGAAGACGAAGAATTTAAAGCCGCCGAGACGGCCGGCGGTTATGCCAAGGAAATGTCGAAAGAGTACCAGGCCAAGCAGGCCGCCTTGGTCGCCGAGCACATCAAGAAACAGGACATTGTGATCACGACCGCGCTCCTTCCCGGCCGGCCGGCGCCACGGCTTGTCAGTAGAGACATGGTGGCCTCGATGCGGCCCGGCTCGGTCGTGGTCGATCTCGCCGTCGAACGGGGCGGCAATGTCGAGGGCGTCAATCCCGACGCGGTGACCGAGGTCAATGGCGTCAAGATCGTCGGCTACCGCAATGTCCCCGGCCGGCTCGCCGCCACGGCTTCGAGCCTCTATGCCAAGAACGTCTTTGCTTTCCTGGAGCTCCTGATCGACAAGAAGAGCAAGACACTTGCCGTCAATTGGGACGACGAAATTATCAAAGCCACCGCGCTCACCCGCGACGGCACGGTCGTGCATCCGAGTTTCAGACCAAAGAGCGCAGCCTAAATTCAAGGAATAGTAGGCGGTCATGATCACGCTTTCGCTTCTGGGTCAGCTCGACCTCATTGCTGCTGCGACCGGCAACGCGCCCGTGGCTGCGAGCGACGTGCCCGACCCGTTCGTGTTCCGCCTGTCGATTTTCGTGCTCGCGGTCTTCGTCGGCTATTACGTGGTCTGGTCGGTCACGCCAGCGCTGCACACGCCATTGATGTCGGTGACCAATGCGATCTCCTCGGTCATCGTCGTCGGCGCGTTGCTCGCGGTCGGTGTCGCACTCGTCGCCAACGATGCCGGTCCGCTGTGGGCGCACGCGCTGGGTTTCGTGGCGCTGACTTTTGCTTCGGTCAACATTTTCGGCGGTTTTCTGGTGACGCAACGCATGCTCGGCATGTTCCAAAGAAAGAAGAAGTGAGCGGCTAAATGAGCGCCAATCTCGCCGCGCTTTGCTATCTGGTCGCCGCCGCGCTTTTCATCCTGGCATTGCGCGGCCTGTCGAATCCGGAAACCAGCCGGCGCGGCAATTTCTTCGGCATGCTCGGCATGGCGATCGCGATCGCCACCACGCTCTCCTCGCATCCGCCGGCGAGCTATGAGGCATGGGGCCTGGTTGCGCTCGGCATGGCGCTCGGCGGCGGCACCGGCGCGGTAATCGCACGGCGCGTGCCGATGACCTCGATGCCGGAACTGGTTGCCGCCTTCCACTCGCTGGTCGGCATGGCGGCGGTACTGGTGGCCGCCGGCGCGCTCTACGCGCCGTCCGCCTTCGGCATCGGCAGCGAAGGCGCGATCCACGGCCAAAGCCTGATTGAAATGTCGCTTGGCGTCGCCATCGGCGCCGTCACCTTCACCGGCTCGGTTATCGCCTTCCTCAAGCTCTCGGGGCGGATGAGCGGCGCGCCGATCATTCTGCCGGCGCGGCACGCGATCAACATCGCGCTTGGGCTTGGACTGATCGCGTTGATCGTTTGGTTTTTCGAAGCGCAGCAACATCTTGCATTCTGGCTGATCGCGGCGACGTCGTTCCTGCTTGGCGCTCTCATCATCATTCCGATCGGCGGCGCCGACATGCCGGTCGTGATCTCGATGCTCAACTCCTATTCCGGCTGGGCGGCGGCGGGCATCGGCTTCACGCTTGGAAATGCGGCATTGATCGTCACCGGCGCGCTGGTCGGCTCTTCGGGCGCGATCCTCTCCTACATCATGTGCAAGGGCATGAACCGCTCGTTCATTTCCGTCATTCTCGGCGGCTTCGGCGGCGAGGTTGCGGGCCCGGCCGCGCAGGCCGGCGATCGGCCGGTCAAGATCGGATCGGCGGAGGATGCCGCTTTCATTCTCAAGAATGCCGGCAAGGTCATCATCGTGCCGGGTTACGGCATGGCGGTCGCGCAAGCGCAGCATGCGCTGCGTGAAATGGCCGACAAGCTCAAGGCGGCCGGCGTCGAGGTCAAATACGCCATTCATCCGGTCGCCGGCCGTATGCCGGGCCACATGAACGTGCTCTTGGCGGAGGAGAACGTCCCTTACGACGAAGTGTTCGAACTAGAAAACATCAATTCGGAATTTCCCCAGGCCGACGTCGCCTATGTGATCGGCGCCAATGACGTCACCAATCCAGCCGCCGAAGACGATCCGAAATCGCCCATCTATGGCATGCCGGTCTTACAGGTGTGGAAAGCCGGCACCGTGATGTTCAACAAACGCTCGCTCGCGTCCGGCTATGCCGGCATCGACAATCCGCTGTTTTACCGCGACAACACCATGATGCTGCTCGGCGACGCCAAGAAAATGACCGAAGAGATCGTCAAGGCGATCTGACCGGCACGACGTGCGGCCGCAGCATAATCCCGGGACTGGTCTGAACGAGGCGCGAGCATGCCGCAAGACGCTTCGTCACAACAGGCAGACCAACGGCGTGGCCAAATGCGCCGGACGCTCCGGCTGCTCGCGATCCTGCTGATCGGCATCGTCGCTGCCCTGCTTTATTACGGTCTCTATGACCGGTTCTTTCTGCCCGAATGCGACTCCGGTCGCGCCAAGCGCACGCTTGCCGACATTCTCAAGCAGCTCAAACTTGAGCCTAGCCGCTACGCACCGATCACAACCGTGTCGAGCAGCAAAACGCAGGTCGTGTGCAAGGCGACCTTGCCGCTGCCGGATGGCGGCGATATCGCGATTGATTACAGTTTTTACTGGCAAGGCAGCCAGGCCAATATCCGATATTCGGTGACGCGGAAGTAATAACGCGGTTGTCACTTATCATCAGGAAAGCTTGCCATATCCGCCCGCCGTCGGCGTCTGGATGATGATGGCCTCGCCGGCATCGATCGCCGTTGCATCGCAGGCCTGTAATCGCTCCATGCGGCCGTCCTTGCGCCGCGCCCAGTTCTCGCCGATCTGCCCGTCGTTGCCGCCCGCTAGCCCGAACGGCGGCACGCGGCGATGGCCCGAGAGAATAGTGCATTCCATCTTTTCCAGAAACCGGATCGTGCGGCGGATGCCGTCGCCGGCTTTCCACCGCCCCTGCCCGCCGGAATCTTTTCGGATGTGAAAGTCTTCAAGGAGAACCGGATAGCGGAATTCCAGCACCTCCGGATCGGTAAGCCGTGTATTGGTCATGTGGGTATGGACGGCGTCGGTGCCGGGAAAGCCGGGACCTGCCGGCGAGCCCGAGCAGATCGTCTCGTAATACTGATATTCCGTGTTGCCGAAATTGAGATTGTTCATCGTGCCCTGCGCCGCCGCCATGGCGTCGAGCGCGCCGAACAGGCAGTTAGTCACTTCCTGGGAGGTCTCGACATTGCCGGCGACGACCGCGGCGGGAAATTCCGGAGATAGAAGCGATTTCTTCGGAATGATGATGCGGATCGGGCGCAGGCAGCCACCATTCATCGGGATGTCGTCGTCGACCATCACGCGAAACACGTAGAGCACCGCGGCGCGCGTCACCGGCTCAGGGGCATTGAAATTGCTGGACTGCTGCGGGCTCGTACCGGTGAAATCGACGGTGGCCTCGCGCCGCTCCTTGTCGACGGCGATGCGCACATTGATCCTGTTGCCCTGGTCGGTCGCCACGGTAAACGCGCTGTCGTGCAGCCGATCGATGACGCGGCGCACGCTTTCGGCCGCATTGTCCTGCACGTGCCGCATGTAGGCGCGCACCACCGGGAGTGTGAAGTGCCGCACCATCTTGTGCAGTTCACGCACGCCCATCTCGTTGGCGGCGATTTGCGCTTTAATGTCATTGACATTCTGCAATGGGTTGCGCGCGGGGTATGGGCCACCCGTCAGGAGCGCATAGAGCTTTTTCTCGCGGAAGCGGCCGCGGTCGATCAACTTGAAATTGTCGATATAGATTCCTTCTTGCTCGATCGTAGTCGCGTTCGGCGACATCGAACCGGGCGAAATGCCGCCCACGTCGGCATGATGCCCACGCGAAGCGACCCAGAACAGGATTTTGCGGCCGTCGAAGACCGGCGTGCAGACGGTGATGTCCGGCAGATGCGTGCCGCCGTTATACGGCGCGTTGATGGCATAGGCATCGCCAGGCCGGATCTTGCCTTTGTTCTCGCGGATGACGGTCTCAACAGCGCGATCCATCGAGCCGAGATGCACCGGCATGTGCGGTGCATTGGCGACGAGCGAGCCGTCGCCGTTGAACACCGCGCACGAAAAATCGAGCCGCTCCTTGATGTTCACCGAATAAGCGGTGTTCTGCAGCGCGACGCCCATTTGCTCGGCGATCGACATGAATAGATTATTGAACACTTCGAGCATCACCGGATCGGCATGCGTGCCGATGGCGCGGGCGCGGGCGAGTTTTTGCACGCGCTTGAGCAGCAGATGGTCGCGCGCGGTCAGCTCGGCTTGCCAACCGTTTTCGACGACGACGGTCTGGTGCGGCTCAACGACGATGGCCGGCCCTTTGACCTTGTCGCCGGGGGTGAGCGCGGCGCGCAGATAAACGTTGGCGCGTTGCCACTTGCCGCCGGAAAAGAAGCGCGTGCGTTGCGCCGGCGCCGGCAATTTGCGTCGCCTCGCCTTGCTGACTTTTTCTTTGAATCTGGCGCCACCGCCGACCGCCTCAACGGAGACCGCCTCGATCACCAAATCCTTGCTGCGGTCGACAAAACCGAATTGCGCTTTGTGGGCGTGTTCGAATCCGGACTTCATTTTTGCGAGTGAGGCGAGCCGAGGCGCCCCTCGCCCCCTTGAGGATGCGGAAGAAAGGGCGCCCGCGCTGACGATGAGCGGGGTATCGGTCCCGGCGTAACGAATGTGCGCGCGGACATGCAGCTTGATCTTTTTCGCTACGACGCCTTGCGCCGCGACTTCGCCAATCACCGTTTCAGCGAGCCGGCTCGCCACCTTTGCAAGCGCAGCGTGCGCCTTTTTCCCGAACGGCTCCTCGATCGCTTGCTGGCGCACGCTGCGGATGTCGGCCAAGCCCATGCCATACGCCGACAATAGCGAGGATAACGGATGGATCAGCACGTTCGTCATGCCGAGCGCGTCGGCGACCATGCAGGCGTGCTGCCCGCCGGCGCCGCCGAAGCAGTTGAGGGCATAGCGGGTCACGTCGTAGCCGCGCTGCACCGATATTTTCTTGATCGCGTTGGCCATGTTTTCGACCGCAATCTTGATGAAACCGTCGGCGACCTGTTCGGCGCCGCGGCCGTCGCCGATCTGTTTCGCCAGCGCCGCAAACGCACTGCGGACCGCGTCGGCGTCGAGCGGCAGATTTTGCTGCGGGCCGAAGATTTGCGGGAAAAATTCCGGAATGAGTTTTCCCACCATCACATTGGCGTCGGTCACCGCCAGCGGACCGCCGCGCCGGTAGCATTTCGGCCCCGGATTGGCGCCGGCCGAATCCGGACCGACGCGGAAGCGCGCGCCGTCATAGTGCAGGATCGATCCGCCGCCGGCCGCGACAGTGTGGATCAGCATCATCGGCGCGCGCATGCGCACACCGGCGACCTCGGTTTCGAACGCCCGCTCGTATTCGCCGGCGAAATGCGACACGTCGGTCGAGGTCCCGCCCATGTCGAAGCCGATCAGCCTCGAGAAGCCGGCCGCGCGCCCGGTCTCGGCCATGCCGACCACGCCCGCCGCCGGACCCGACAGGATCGCATCCTTGCCACGAAACAGCTCCGCCGCGGTGAGCCCGCCCGAAGACATCATGAACATCAGGCGGGGATTGCGAACGGTTTCACCTCCCCCTGGAGGGGGGAGGTCGCTGCGCGGAGCGCGGCGGGAGGGGGTGATCGGGCTGGTAGGCTGCTCACCCCACCCCGGTTGCTTCCCAGCCGACCCTCCCCCTAAAGGGGAGGGTGAACTTTCTATGGCTTCGCCTTGCAACTCCCCCGCCACCCGCGCCACGTAGCGGCGCAGAATTGGCGACAAATAGCTGTCGACCACGGTGGTATCGCCACGGCCGACGAGCTTGATCAGCGGCGACACTTCGTGGCTGGCCGACACCTGCGGAAAGCCGAGCTCGCGAGCGAGCGCGGCCAGCCGCTGTTCGTGCGCGTGATAGCGATAGGCATGCATCAGCACGATCGCGACCGCGCCGATGCCATCCGATTTGGCAGGTTCGAGTTCGCGCCGCGCCGCTTCGAGATCGAGTTCGCGCTCGACCGCGCCGTTGGCGCGCACGCGCTCGTCGACCTCCAGCACGCGCTCATACAGCATGTCCGGTTTGACGATATGTTTAGCGAAGATTTTCGGCCGCGCCTGGTAGCCGATGCGCAGCGCGTCGCGAAATCCCTTGGTGACCAGAAGCAGCGTCCGCTCGCCCTTGCGCTCGAGCAGCGCATTGGTCGCCACCGTAGTACCCATCTTGACGGCGCTGATGCGCTCGCTCGGGATAGCGGCGCCTGTCGGCAATCCAAGCAAGTGCCGGATGCCGTGCACCGCCGCATCGCGATAGGCTTCCGGATTCTCTGAAAGCAGCTTGTGCGTGACAAGCGCGCCGTCCGGCTTTCTACCGATCACGTCGGTAAAAGTGCCGCCGCGATCGATCCAGAACTCCCAGGGGCCGGACCCCGATATGCTCTCAGACATGCAAGCCGCTTCCGTGCTCGATCCAACCGCGCGTTTATGAGACACTAGGAGCCACGACGAAGCTCACCAGCGATCCGTAAGACGATTGCACTAGTAGAGGATGCAACGATGCACAAGATTGCAATCTCCCCCGCCGCTCTGGAGCGGATGACGCGGCGCATGGGCAAATTGCATCCCTTCGACAGCATGACGCCCGGCAAGACCGCCTTGCTGGTCATCGATATGCAGAACTACTTCGTCAAACCGGGACACCAGGGCGAGATCCCGGTGGCCCGTGAGATCGTGCCGAATATCAATCGGCTCGCCGCCGGGTTGCGGGGGCGCGGCGGCCATGTCGTCTGGATCCGCAACGGCACCAGGGATACGCGAGAAAGCTGGTCGACCTTGCACGAAAACCTGATGACGCCCAAGCGCGCGGAACGGCGCCTCGCGGAGATGGATATCGACGGCGACGGTTATGCTTACTGGCACCTCAACGACATTCGCCCCGAAGATGCGCAGATCGCCAAGACCCGCTACAGCGCTTTCATCCAGGGCGCCTCGACGCTCGAGCAACATCTGCGCGACCGCGGCATCGACACATTGTTGATCGCGGGCACCGCGACCAATGTCTGCTGCGAAAGCACGGCGCGCGACGCCATGATGCTCAACTTCAAGGTCGTGATGGTGTCGGACGCGCTCGCCACGCATACCGACGAAGAGCACAACGCGACGCTGTCGAATTCTACGGCCAGTTCGGCGACGTGCAGACCACCGACCAGGCGCTGCAATCGCTCGAGCGCGGCGATGCCGCGCGCGCCGCGGCGTAACGACGGTAGGCAATCCTCGTTCGACGAGCGATCGGAATTACACTTCGAGCAACTTCTCGGCATTGCCGTGGGCGATGCGTTCGCGGTCGGCGGCCGAGACCGGGATCTGCTCCAGAAACGCGCGCGCTAACGTCATCGACTGATAGGGATGATCGGCGGAGAACATGATCCGTGGCACGCCAACCTCGAGCAGCAAATTGAGGAACGTCGTGGGGAAATTGAAGCCGGACACCGTGTAATAGACGTTCTCGCGCAAATACGAGGAAATCGGCCGCTGCAGCTTGGTCATCGCCGGCGTCATATTGTCGAGCCGCGGAAACAGCGACATCAAGCCTTCGCCCAAATGACCGATGACAAGCTGCAGTTTCGGGAAGCGGTCGAAGGCGCCGCCCAGAATGAGCCGGATGACGTGAACCGCAGTCTCGATGTGCCAGCCCCAGCCCGGGCTGCCGAACATGTCGCTCACCAGCGGCGAGAAGCCGGCATAATAAGCGTCGAACACCGGCTGTGGCGGCTTGGTCGGATGAATATGGATCGGCGCGTTGAGCGCCTCTGCGCATTCCAGGATCGGCCAGAAGAACTTGTCGTCGAGATAACGGCCGCGCACATGACCGTTGATCACCGCGCCCTTGAACGCGCCGGAGCGCAGGCGTTGCTCCAATTCGACCGCCGCCTTGTCCGGCATCATGGTCGGCAGCGCGGCAAAACCGCCGAAGCGCTTGGGATGTTTTTTCACCGCTTCGGCGACGGCATCGTTGGTGTCGCGCGCCAGCGCGTGCGCGTCGCCGGCATCCAATTGCTCGGTGCCCGGCGAGGTCAAGGACAGCATCTGAAAATCGATGCCGGCGGCGTCCATCGCGGCAATGCGCTTGTCGCCGATGTCGCACAATGGCTCGATCAACTTCATGGCGCGGCCTTCGAATTTCAGCGCCGCCTTTTTCAGGTCCTGGCCCGGACCGTCGAGAAACAACGGCGTGGCAAAATGCTCTTCAAGCGTAATGACGCGCATGAATCCTCTCATCTGTCGTACGCTGGCATAGCCGTTCGCAGAACGGCGTCGCTCCGCTCGCCTATGCCGCGTATCCATGCTGACGCGCCGCATGGAAAAGCGCCTTTAAATTTTCAAGCGGACCGTCAGCATAGATTGCCGGGTCAAGCTCGGCAATGACGCGGGGGAAAGTGAAAGTCGCAAGACTATTCCACACTGATATGCGAATCCTGGATGAGCTTGCGCCATTTCGGCTCTTCGTTACGGATGCGCTCGGCAAGGTCGGCGGGCGAACCGGCGAGCGATTCGAAATATTGCGCGTCGAGAAACTCTTCCTGCACCTTCGGCTCGGCAAAGATTGCGCGAACCTCGGCGTTGATTTTGTCGACCACATCGGCGGGCACGCCGGCCGCGCCGAACAGTCCGAACCATGACACCGCGGTGAAGCCCGGCACGGTCTCGGCGATCGCCGGCACATCCGGCAAAAGCGCCATGCGCTTCTGCGCGCCGAGCCCGACGATCTTGACCGCGCCAGCCTTGGCCTGCGGCATGGCGCTGCCGGTCGAGATGAACATCAATTGGATGTGCCCGGCCATCACGTCTTCCAAGGCCGGTGTGGCGCCCTTGTAATGCACAGCGACCAGATTCATGCCGGTGACGGTTTTGAACATTTCCATGTTCAGGTGCCCGCTCGAGCCGACGCCGTAGTCGCCGTAATTCAATTGGCCCGGTTTCGCCTTGGCGAGCGCGATCAGGTCTTTGACGCTATTGGCCGGCACCGACGGATTGAGCACCAGCGCGTGATTAATGCTCACAAGACCGGCGATCGGCGTGAAATCTTTCACCGGATCGTAGGCGAGATGCGGATAGAGCGACGGATTGACGATGAAGGTCGTCTCCGGGCCGATGAAGAGTGTGTAACCGTCGCCCGGCTGCCGCGCGACATATTCGGCGGCGACCTGATTGTTGGCGCCGGGCTTGTTTTCCACGATCGCCTGCGCGCCCCAATCGGCGATGAAGCGCCGCGCCAGCATACGCGCCAATAGATCGGTCACGCCGCCGGGCGAGGCCGGCGCGATAATGGCGATCATTTTGGATGGATAGTTGTCGGCGCGGGCGGGCGCATGCCCAGCGGCGATCGCGGCGATGCTAAGCAGCGCGGCAAGGCATCGTAGGCTCGCCGGCCTCCCCCTCAAGCGGGGAGGCGAAAGTGATTTACTTCTTCGCTGCGGCATAGGGGTAGATCATGGTGCCGGACTTGTATTGCGGCGGCCACAGGATCGGCTGCACGCTGCCGTCGCGAAACTGATCGATATTGCCGGCGGCAACATTCTGAAATTGCGTGACCAGCGTGCGCGGGACCGCCCAGGCGCCATCCGGGGCGTAATTGATCTCGCCGACCACGGTATAGAAGGTGTGGTGGTTCGGCGAGTTTCGCTTGATCGAGGCTCTTGGTCGTTTCCACCGCCTGCGCCAAGACCTGCCCCGCGGCATAACCGAACGGTACGAACGCATAGCCGATCGGATCGATCTTTTCGCCGGCAGCTTTGGCTTGATCGCTTGAGCACATCGGTGACGCCGGGGAAATTGAAGCTCGGCGCCGGCACGAAGCTTTCACTGATCACGATGCCGTCGAGCATCGGCCCGAGCTGCGTTTTGATCGGCGTGATCAGGAGGCCGATCATGGTGCCGCCGAACATTTTGGGGCTCAATCCGATTTCGGCCGCCGCACGCACGATGCCGACCGTGTCCGGCGGATAGGCCGCGACGAAGACGAGGTCCGGATTGACCGCCTGCACGGCGCGCATCACCGGCGCGAAATCGGTCGTGCTCGGCGGATAGCTTTGGTCATAGACGATCTTGAAGTCCTCGGTCTTTTCGTTTTCCCGCGCGCCGTCGGCGGAGGTTTTCGAAAATTCGGCATCGGCGGCGACGATGGCAACGGTTTGCGGCCTCGGCTTCTGCGCCGCGGCGAGCACGAAGAAGCCCTTCGAGAATGCCTTGGTCCCTTCCGGACCGACCGGGATCATGTCGAAATAGCGTGAATAGTGGAAATGCCGGTTCACGTCGATCGCCAGAATGCTGATCGTCGCCATATTGTGCTGCATGATCACCGGCATGGCGGCCGCCGCCATGTTGGTCGCATAGGGGCCGAGCAAAAGATCGACTTTGTCGACCGTGATCAGCTTGGTGTAGATGCCCGGCACGTTGGTCGGATTGCTCTGATCGTCGTAATAAACGAGCTCGACCGGCCGGCCGAGCAGGCCGCCATTGGCGTTGACGTCGTCGCGCCACAGCTCAAGTGCGATGATGAGCTGCTTGCCGTTCTGCGCGACCGATCCGGTCAAGGCCATGCTGAAACCGACCTTGATCGGATCGGCGGCGCTTGCTGGCCCCAATGTGAGCCAACAAAACGCGATGGCTATGACAGCCGCAACGGTGCGCACGACTTTCAACATGGACATCCCCCGCCGAATTGTTTTGCTGACCCCTCCCTGCAAGGGGAAGCGAAGAAGAATAGAATTTACTTCATCATTTCGTCGCTCGGCAGAATACCCCACAAATTCGCCGCCGATGGATCCTTCGCCCAAACCTTCGGGCGCTGCGGATTGTCGCGGTGCCACGGCCGCGGCTCGAAATAGCCGAGCTCCTCGTTCATGCGATCGAGCTCGGCGAAAGTCTCGGTGATCAGTCCGTTCGGCGCGCGGTGATAGGCGAACAGATTGTGGCCGATGCCGTGCCGCCCCGGCCCCCATAATAATTTATGGCCGCGCAAGCTGAGAAGATCGCAGGCTGCTTGCAGATGCGCCCAGTCGCGCAGCTCGAAGGCGGTATGAAAATGCCGGTTCGTTCCGGTCTCCATCAGATTGATGGTGTGGTGATCGGGTCCGCAGCGCAGGAACGAGAAGAAATCGGCCATCCAATCGGATTCACGAAACCCGAGCACGTCGCAATAGAATTTGGTGACGTGCTTGACGTCGGTGACGTGAAAGGCGACGTGGCCGAGCTTGTACGGCACGATGCCCTTGGACTGGAATTTCTGGTGGGAGAAGGCGTCGCGCTTGAACACCTCCATCACGGTGCCTTTGGGATCGGCAAAGACCAGCATGTCCTTGATCGATGGCTCGGGATCTTTGCGGCGCTCGGTGGCGATGCCATGGCCGGCGACTTGTTTTTCGAACGCGCCGAGATCAGCCGACGGCGGAATCTGAAAGCCGATGCGCGTGCATTGCGCTTGCGTGCCCTTGCGCAGCACGATGGAGTGGTGATCGACCGTTGAGGCGAGATAGACGGTGTCTTTCTCCTGCGCCGCGAGCGTCAAGCCGATGATATCGGTATAGTATTCGGTCTGCTGCGCGAGATCGGGCGTCTCGTAAGCGGCATGCGCGATCTTGCTGATGCGGATCATACGATGTCTCCGTCTTTACTGTTTGGCGCGCGGCAGCGCGCTCAGCACGTCGACCATCACGGCGACGTCCTTGTCGCCCAAGCCCATTTCCACGCAGCGCCGATAAAGCGGCACCACGCAATCCAGAAGCGGCGTCGCCACGCCGACGCTGGCGGCGAAATCAGCGATCATGTCGAAGTAATGCGCAAGCGTGCCGGCCGAGCCCTGGACCGGCGTGAAGCGCCGCTCCACCATCCACGGCGCGCGGATTGCAAATTGGGTCGAGCCGCCGCTGCCGGTGGCGATCGCCTTGATCATCAGCGGCACATCGACGCCGGCTTTGAGACCGAGCGCCATCGCCTCGGCGGTGGCGGCAATGTTGATCGCGACAAGAAGATTATTGATGAGCTTGACGCGACTCGCGGCGCCGAATTCGCCGAAATACAGACAGGAATCGGTGAAGCCCGCCACCACCGCTTCGAGCTCTTTGCAGGCTTGCGCATCGCCGGCGAGATAGACCACCGCTTTGCGCGCGGCGACCATGCCCGGCGTGCCGGAAACCTCGCCATCGATGAACGTCACGCCCCTCTCGGCAAGAAGCGCGATCTGCCGCTTTTTGTCGGGCACCGGATGGGAGCCGAGCTCCGCCACGATTTGTCCCGGTCGCGCCGAGTGAATGAGGCCGCCCGCGCCGTGCACCACGTCATCGAGCGCCTCGGTGGACGGCAGGCAGGTGAGCACGACGTCGGCTTGAGCGCCGACTTCGGCGGCGGAACGCGCCGGCACGCCGCCGATTTTTGCGAATTCATCGAGCGAGCTGCGGCGATAGCCGACGACGCGATAGCCGCTTTTGATCAGATTCTCCGCAACCGGCAGGCCGATTTTGCCGATGCCGATCAGACCAACGGTATTCATGGGCGTTTCCAGTTTATGATTTTGCACTACTCACATTTTCCCTCCTCGTCGTGGAGGAGGTTTAGGTCCCCTCGCCTACGCCACTTCCACACTTTGATCCGACAGGTTGACGCGCACACCGAGCGTGCCCTCCATCACCGTCCACTCCCTGAGCTCGAACGTGCGCAGCCCTTGCGCAAAGAACGGCTCGGCCTCGGCAATGCGGCGCGCCTCGGCGGCGTCTTTGACGCGCAGGATCGTCAGGCCGTGGCCGCTCGGCGGCGCATCAGCCTCGTTTAACGGGCCGGAGGCGAACAGCAGCCCGCGTTTTTCCAGACCGATCATGTAATCGAGGTGGGTGGCCAGCAGTGGTCTCAGCTGTTCCGGCGGCACGAGCGGTTTCGAGATCAGCACATAAAGCTTTTTGCGCAGCATCTTCCCGATGAGCTCGGCGGCGCGCGCGTCCTCGTTCATGTCCTTCCGCTCCGAGATTGAGCGCGTATCGTCGACCGGCCCATCGCGCGCTGTCAACTGCGCGCTCAAAAGAACCGCGACGATTGCAACGGCAGGCCGAGGAAGTGGCGCCCGATCACCTCATAAATGGCAAATTGCGCCTGCGCCTGCTGCGAGACTGCGTGCATGTCGCGGAAGCGGCGCTCGAATGGGCTGCTTTCGAAAACCGCGGTGGCCCCGGCGGCGAGATAAGCCGTCTCCGCGACTTGCCGGGCCTGCTGGCTCAAATGGATCGAGGCCATGCGCAGCCGCACGCGCTGGGCGAAGGTGACGGCATCGTCCTGCGCCGCGCGCCAAATCTCGTCCCAGGAGGCGAAGAAGAATGCGCGCGCCGCCGCGAGCTGCGACTCGGCGAGGCCGACTTGCGATTGGATCACGGGATTGTCGCGCAGAACCGATCTTCCGGCGACCGGCGTTTTGGTTTGCGCCAGCTCGATAAAGGAATCCAGCATGGTGCGGGCGATGCCGAGCGCGATCGCGGGGAAGGCCGATCCGAACAACTGATAGATGTTGAACGAATAAAGCGGGCCGTGCTCGCGCCGCTCGGCGGGATCGAGCGCGTGGTGCGCAACGGCGTGGTCCTCCGGCACGAACACGTCGGCCAGCGCATAGGTATCGCTGCCGGTGCCTCTGAGCCCGATCACATGCCACACGTCCTTGATAACCGCGCTGTGGCGCGGCACCACAAACGTCTTTTGCACTGGTTCGCCGGCGGCATCGTGGCGCAAGCTGCCGTCGGCTTCGTAGATGAAGCTATGCGCGGCAAGCCAGGTGGCATGCCGGCTGCCGCTGGCGAACGGCCATTCGCCGGAGACGCGGAAGCCACCCGGCTCGGCGACCGCCTTGGCATTTTTACTCGTCGACGGGCCCCAGGCCAGCACGCCGCGCGGGTCGTTCTTGAAAATTTCCGCGGCAACGGCCGGCTTCAACGACGAAGAAATCGTAGAGCAGACCGACGTCTGCGCCACGCACCACGCCGTCGAGGCGTCGGCCTTGGCGAGCTCCTCGATCGCCGCCATGAAGGCGATCGGCGAGACTTCATCGCCGCCATAGGAGCGCGGCACCAGCATGCGGAACAGCCGCGCCTCGTGCAGCGCGTCGACGATATCCGGGGGCAATTCGCGGCCGGCCTCGATGCGAGCACCTGCCGCCGCGAGCGCTGGTGCGAGCGCCCGGGCATTGGCGACGCAGTCGGCCGTGACGCGCTGGTCCATGATCCGTCCTTGGGGCGCTCGTTTTTTTCGCAATCCCACTATACCCGGCTCCCGGACAGAATGGCGACTGCGGAACTGGACAAGCCAGGCTTTGTTCCCTTAGCGAGATTGCGTCAATTTTTGCGGGAGACTTCATGCGCCGTCCGATCGATCCATGGCTTGTTAATACATGGCTTGGCTTGAGCATTGTCGGCGTCTTTTGCCTCGCGCTTGCGCCGCTTCTCGCGCAAACCGCGACCGGCCTTCTCGAAGGCCGCGCCGCGTTCGGCGATTGGCGCGCCGACCGGCCGGGCGTGCGCCGTTTGATCAAGCCGCGCGATCTGCCGCCGCCTACAGAAGCCGTCGCCAATTTCGTCAGAGTCACGCACCGGACCGACGAGAAGCCGATCGTTCCGTCCGGCTTTGCCGTCAACCTGTTCGCCTCCGGCTTGGCCGGGCCGCGGCTCATCCGCGCCGCGCCGAACGGCGACATATTCGTCGCCGAAAGCCGGGCCGGCCGCATCAGCGTGCTGCGGCCGGATGGCGGCGCGGGCGGCGCGGCCGCCAAGAAATCGGTATTTGCGTCCGGGCTGAACTATCCGTTCGGGGTCACCTTCTATCCGCCCGGCGCCGACCCGCAATGGGTCTATATCGCCGATACCGGCGCCGTGTTGCGCTTTCCTTACCGCAACGGCGATCTCTCCCCGCGCGGCGAGCCGGAAACCGTGGTGCCGGAGCTTCCGGTCGGCGGCCATGCCACGCGCGACATCGCGTTCTCGCCCGACGGCGCGACCATGTATGTGTCGGTCGGTTCGCGCTCCAACGACGCCGAAAGCATGAGCCGTCTTTCTGGCTCGAGCCTGCAAAATTTCATCCCCGATCATCCGCTCGGTGCGGCCTGGGGCAATGAAAGCGACCGCGCCGCTGTGTTGGCGTTCGATCCACAAGGCAAGAACAAAAAAATCTTCGCGACCGGCATCCGCAATTGCGTCGGCCTGGCGATCGCGACGGACGGCACATTATGGTGCTCGACCAACGAGCGCGACGACCTCGGCAACGACCTGCCGCCCGATTACGTCACGCGAGTGCGCGAAGGCTCCTTCTTCGGCTGGCCGTGGTATTACGTCGGCGGGAATGAAGATCCTCATCACCGCGGCGAGCGCCCCGACCTTAAGGACAAGGTAACGCTGCCCGACGTTTTGATTGAAGCGCATTCGGCCTCGCTCGGCATGACGATCTACGACGGATCGCAATTTCCGGCGGACTATCGGGGCAGTATCTTTGCCGCCGAGCATGGTTCGTGGAATCGATCCAAGCGCACCGGCTACAAAGTCATTCGCGTGATCATGAAGGGTGGCGCGCCGACCGGCGAATACGAGGATTTCGTCACCGGCTTTGTCATCAACGACAGTGCGGTGTGGGGACGGCCGGTCGGCGTGACCGTCGCCGGCGACGGCGCCTTGCTCATTTCCGAGGACGGCAGCGGCACGATCTGGCGCGTCTCCTATGCCGGCCGGCCGGCGCCGGCACAGTAACGAGCCCTCGACCCGGTGTAAGGCGTGGGCAACCGGAACAGCCCGCGCCACCGGCGCGTTGCTGTTGGGGAGATCGGGGCTGCTTTTCGACCATGACTTCACCCCGAGGCAATGTATCGCCGCGCCGCGCTACCGGGGTCGATGCTGCGTCTGGTGGCTGG
>Ga0207693_10001844_pt1 | contig 18562 bp, 15 predicted proteins | sample LARL81metaG_FD_184347 | JGI IMG/M metagenome (GOLD analysis project Ga0207693, IMG submission 184347) | Corn, switchgrass and miscanthus rhizosphere microbial communities from Kellogg Biological Station, Michigan, USA - LAR L8-1 metaG... | ecosystem: Host-associated > Plants > Roots >...
TCGCAAATACATCGAGAAGGACGCGGCGCTGGAACGAAGATTTCAGACCGTGAAAGTGGATGCGCCGACGATTGAGGAAGCGATTCAGATTTTGAAAGGGCTGCGGCCGAAGTACGAGGCGCACCACAAAGCGAAGCTGACCGATGAGGCGCTCGAGATTGCGGTGAAACTTTCCGAGCGGTACATTACCGGGCGCTTCCTGCCGGACAAGGCGATTGACGTGATGGACGAGGCCGGTGCGCGTGCGCGCATCAACTCGATGACGCGGCCGCCGGACGTGAAAGAGATCGAGAAAGAAATCGAAGTGATTCGCGGGGAAAAAGAAGGTGCGATCAAGGCCCAGGATTTTGAAAAGGCAGCAGGGCTGCGGGACAAGGAAAAGCAAACCAAGGAAAAACTGGATTCCATTCTGGCGAGATGGCGGCAGGAACGGGAAGAGAGAGAAGTGCTCGTGACCGCCGACGACATGATGCACATCATCTCGAAAGTCACCGGCGTTCCGTTGCAGCGAATGGAACAGAAGGAGACCGAAAAACTTCTCAAGATGGAAGAAGAATTGAAGGGCAAAGTCATCGGGCAGGAGGAAGCGGTGATCGCAATTTCCAAAGCGTTGCGGCGTTCCCGCGCCGATTTAAAGGATCCGCGGCGGCCGATCGGCTCGTTTATTTTCCTTGGACCAACTGGTGTCGGTAAAACCTTCCTCGCCCAAACTCTGGCTGAATTCATGTTCGGCGATCGCGACGCGTTGATTCAGATCGACATGTCGGAGTACATGGAAAAGTTCACGGCGTCGCGTTTGATCGGGTCGCCGCCGGGTTATGTCGGTTACGAAGAGGGCGGTCAGCTTTCAGAAGCGGTGCGACGCCGGCCGTATTCGGTCGTGCTGTTCGATGAAATCGAGAAGGCGCATCCCGATGTGATGCATTTGCTTCTGCAAATTCTGGAGGACGGAAAGATTACGGATTCGCTCGGGCGCAAGATCGATTTTCGCAACACCATTATTATTATGACGTCGAACGTCGGCGCGGACATTTTGCGGAGACAGACGACGATGGGTTTTGCCGCGACCAAGCCGTTGGGCGAGCACGAGTTCGAAGCGATGCGCGACCGGTTGCTGGAAGAGGCGAAGAAGGTGTTCAAACCCGAATTCATCAATCGGCTCGACGACATCATTGTTTTCCATCAGCTGACCAAGGCAGACCTGATGCAAATCGTCGAACTCGAAGTCGCCAAGGTTTTGCACCGGGTGAAAGGCAAGGATGTGCACATCGAGCTCGAGCAATCGGCCAAAGAATTCCTGATCGAAAAAGGATACGATCCGCAATACGGGGCACGTCCGATGCGGCGTGCGGTGGAGCGTTATTTGGAAGATCCGTTCGCGGAGGAATTGCTGCGCGGCAATGTGAAACCGGGCGATGTCGTGCACGTTTCCGCTGAAGGCGGGAAGCTCGTCTTCAAAGCGGTGACCCCGCAAGCGGCGCCGGCGGGCGCGGGCTGACGCGAGCTGGAAACTCGCGCTGGTGAATGGTGATCAATGACTGGTGAATAGTATCATTACGCCCGACGTTTCCAGTTTTACCATTCACTTATCACTAGTCACTACCGAAGCCTCACGCCCTTGGGTGCGCGTCGGCGTAGGCTTTTTTGAGGCGTTCGACCGTAACATGGGTGTAAATTTGCGTGGTCGATAGACTGGCGTGGCCTAACAAGGCCTGGACGCTACGAAGATCGGCGCCGCGATCGAGCATGTGGGTGGCGAAGCTGTGGCGCAATTTGTGAGGACTGATCGAGATCGGGATGCTGGTGAAACGCAAATAGCGGCGCACGATCAGCCAAATCGAGCGCGCGGAAATTCGGCGGCGCGCTTTGTTAATAAACAGTGGACCGCTATGTACCTTCGCAGCAGTGCGATAACGCTGGATTGCCTCCAGCGCGGGCAATCCGACCGGACAAACGCGTTCCTTTCTGCCTTTTCCAAGAACGCGGACCGACTCGGTGTAAAGGTCAACGTCGGCGACATCGAGTGCGGCCAATTCGGCCAAGCGCAGGCCGCTGCTGTAAAATAGTTCGAGAACAGCAGCGTCGCGCAGTGGCATCCAGGTTGGCGCAGCGGATTCTTTTTTCACGCGTAACGGCGCGGAAAGAAGCTCTTCGATTTGCTGCCGCGTAAGCACGATGGGCAATTGCTTTTGCAGCTTTGGTAATTGCACTTCCGCGCTCGGATCGTGCGTCAGTTTTTTCCGGGCCCGCAAATATTTGTAGAACGTACGCAGGGCGGAAAACTGGAGCCGGATGTAGCTACGGGCGGCTTTTTCTTTCGAGAGATGAAAAAGATAATCGCGGAAGTCGTCGGCCCGGCACTTTAGCCATGGCTTCATCTTCAAGTGGACGCGAATCTTTGCCAATGCGCTTCTGTATGCCTTGAGCGTGCGCACAGAGGCGTTGCGTTCTACTGCGAGATAGCGCACGAATTCGTCCACCGCGGGATCGCGGACCGTGCCCTCAATAACCATGGCAAATGACGAATGACGGATGAGTCCCAGCCGGACTGGCGTTAATGACGAAGGAAATCCGAATCACGAATTGCAAAGGGGACGCGAAATCGCGATCATGGAACGAACGACCGGCGATAAAATCTCTTCTTCTTCCTCCGTGCTTCGTCATTAAACTCGTCATTCGTAATTCGTGCTCCGTCATTCTCTTTAAAGCTGCGGTTTCTCGATCTGATACCGGCTCACCTCAGCCTGGGCGCGGCCGGAAAGTTGGCTGGAGAAAATCGGAGGCGGGTTGGTCGAAATGACCTCGTAGCTTTTCAGGACAAACTCCGGGTAGATGGTGTTGCTGGCGGGTTCGTAGACCTTGTCGCCGCTGAAGTAACCGTAGAGCTTGTATTCGTAATTATTGTCGTTCCCGAACTCGAGGCGCTCGCGATCGGGGGCCAGCTTCTGCTTCTCGTTCAACATTACGAGCTGCGATTCGCTCCAGGGCTGCCCGGGACGGCGGACGTAGCCCCAGAATTTGAAGTCGGGCTTATAATATCGACGGCCAATAAAATAGTCGCCCGGGGTTTCGGCGGCATATTTTTGCGCCATCGCCACTTTTGCGGCTTGAATGCCGGCAGGGGTCGTTTCGCATCCAGCCAGAAGGAACAAGGGCAAGACCATTCCAAATAACCAAAAAGTGCGCTTCATCATCAGATTTGTTCACCAAGCAACCGGTCGACGCAACGTCGTTTTAGCTTTGCTTCCGCCCCGGCCATCGTAAAATTCGGGGCATGATTGAGCTTGAAGTCTACGCCGCCGGTTTGCGCGACATCGACAAGATTCTCGAGCTTGATCACCAGCTGGAAGCAATTCCGGGCTTGCGCTACAAGGTCGATCGCAATCACGATCTCGTTTATCTGGAGATGGACGAAACTACGATTACCCTTCGGGACTTACGTGCGATGTTTCGCAAAATCGGACTGGAACCGCGTTTCATTGGCGCGGTGCCGGATGAAATGCGCTCAAAATCGAGGACGCAACCACTCGCTTCCTGATTTCCCGGAGCAGGCGATGGGGCGGGGGCGAAAATGATCGCGCGTTTTTTCATTGCCATTGGCGCGCCACTCGTTGCTTTTGTCCGCGATTTGGGAGAGGTGGTCCTGTTGGCAGCCGATACCTTTCGATCCGCCTTCACCCACCGGCTGCGATGGCGATTGTTTCTCGAGCAAATGGTCGAGATCGGATTGTTGTCACAACTGGTCGTGATCGTAACCGGTGGCTTTACCGGTGCGGTTTTCGCCGCTCAGACTTATTTTCAATTCAACAAGATTGGGATGGGTTCGGCCACCGGCGCCGTGGTTTCGGTGGCGATTTGTCGTGAATTGGCGCCGGTGCTCTCGGCCTTAATGGTGAGCGGTCGTGTCGGCGCGGCGATGTCGGCCGAGATCGGAACGATGAAAGTGACCGAGCAAATCGATGCCCTTCGCGCGCTCGCGGTTTATCCGATTGATTATCTGGTCGTTCCCCGCGCTTTGGCGATGATGATCTCGATGCCGTTGCTCGTGGCCGAATGCATCGGCTTTGGTATTATCGCCAGTTATCTTGTGGCTATCGTCCTCCTGGACATCAACGGGACCTATTATGTTGCCAACATGGTGCGATGGACGCTATTGCGCGATTTGATCATGGGCGTGTCTAAAGCGTTCGTTTTTGGATTATTGATCGTTTTCATTTGCTGTCACAAAGGATTGACGACACGTGAGGGCGCGGTTGGGGTGGGCCGAGCCACGACCGAGGCGGTGGTGGTTTCTTCACTTGCAGTTTTGATTTCGAATTTTTTCCTGACTATGGCGCTGAACATTGTGTATCCGGCGGGATATCAATGATGCGGGGTTAAGTTGTTAAAGAGGGCACAACGTTAAAACGGGAAGGTCCTATTTAACGTTTTAACCTTTTTAATGATTTAATGTTCACGGGCGGTTGAAGGTTTGCTCGTTGAAGGAAAGATTGCCGGCGGGAATGCCGATCAAGGATCAACAAACGACACGCAACGGCGCGATGATCGCGGTGCGCGATTTGCGCAAAGCGATTGGCGACGAGGAGATTTTGCGCGGAGTCGATCTGGATGTCGCCGTGGGGGAAACGCTGGCAATTATCGGACGGAGCGGCGGTGGCAAATCGGTTTTGCTCAAGCATCTCATCGGATTGATGCAGCCCGATGCGGGTGAAATCTGGGTGGCCGGCAAGAACATCACCGGCATGAGCGAACGGCAACTGACCGGTATCCGGCAAAAGGTCGGGATTCTTTTTCAAAGCGGTGCGCTCTTCGATTCCATGACGGTGGAAGAGAACATCGCGTTTCCGCTGCGCGAGGCCGGTATGCGTGATGTCAGCGCGATGCGCGCGCGGGTCAATGAAGTGCTGGAACTGGTTGAGCTGCAAGGCGAGAACAGCAAGATGCCGGAAAGCCTGAGTGGCGGAATGCGCAAACGCGTCGGGCTCGCGCGCGCCATTATCCGGCAGCCGTCGTGCGTTCTTTACGACGAACCGACTTCCGGGCTAGACCCCGTGGTATCGGACAGCATCAATCATCTCATCCGTCGATTGCAGGAGCGATTTCAGATAACGAGCATTGTTGTCACGCACGACATGAAGAGCGCGATGCAGGTCGCCGATCGCATTGCTTACCTGCACGAAGGCCGAATTTATTTCGACGGCACTCCCACGGAGTTGCAACAATGTGACGATCCGATCATTCAGGATTTTCTGCTCGGCCGCTCCGAAGCGGCACCGCATCAAGATCGTGCTGGCTAAGATTGGAATTTAGCGAATGCTTTTGCGATAAATGGACCGCGATAGGACCCTGGAACTGAAGGTTGGCGTTTTCGTGGCCATTGGCCTCGCTATGATTGCGGGATTCGTGGTCAAGTTTGGTCGAGTCGGCGAAGGCTTCAAAACGTATTACGATCTGACGATTCGGTTCAAAGACGCGAGCGGTTTGCTCAAAGGCTCGGATGTTTTGCTCAGTGGTGCGAGGATTGGCCGGGTGGGGGGAGGGCCGCGGCTTTTGCGAGAAGGCGAAGGCGTGGCGGTCCCGCTGCGCATTTACGATTACGTCAAGATTCCGAAAGGCAGCAAGTTTACAGTGGGAAGTTCAGGATTGCTGGGCGACCGATTTGTGAGTGTGGTGACGCCACCCGGCCCGGCGACGGATTACCTGCCTCAAAATGCTGTCGTGGATGGCGCGCCCCCCACTGGAATTGATGACCTGACGCATGCGGGAAGCCAATTAATCGAGGAATTGCGCGGGACGGTGCAAAATATTAACGGCACGTTCACTCGGTTAAATACCGAGGCGTTGCCGCCGGAAACGATGCGCAACTTGCGGACGAGCATTGATCATTTGAGTGAAACCACGGATTCGTTGGCACAATCCTCCAAGAAACTAGATGGCGTGGTCGAGAAGGCCGATGCTGCGATGGCGGCGGCCAAAAAGGATGCCGATGATTTGCAGGCCCCAATCGCCGAAGCGCGCAAAACCTTTTCGGCGGCGACGCAGTTAATCCGCGAGGCGAGCAACGGCAATGGCTTGCTTGCCAGCCTGATAAAGGATTCCGATCTGGCTCGCGATATGCGTGCTTTAATAGCAAACCTACGCGCACATGGCGTCCTCTTTTATCGTGATTCCGCGGCCAAGGCGACACCATCGCCGTCACCGGCGAAGCGGCGGAGTTCTCCCTGAGATATGACGCCGCTTTCTACGGTTAATCTTTTGCGGGTCCTGTTTGTGACCACCTGCGGGGTCATAGGCGCGTTGGTTTCCGCTGAGCTAATCGAAAAACTGATTCCCGGTCTCCTTTTCGGGGTGGTGCTGGGACTCTGTGTTGTCCTGTTAGATAGGCTTCTTAAGGGAATTACCCTGCGGGCGTTCTCTTCGGCCACTTTTGGTCTGTTGCTCGGCCTCATCTTCGCAAACCTGCTGAGCGCCTCTCAGATTTTACGGTATCAACCCGACGAAACCCAATGGTGGGTCCGGCTGGTGATTTACGTGGTCTTCGCTTACTTCGGAATGATGCTGGCGATGCGAAGTAAGCGCGATGAATTCTCGCTCATCATACCCTACGTCCGTTTCACCCGTGAAGCCTCCGAGCCCGAACCGCTGGTGGTCGATACCAGCGCCATCATCGACGGACGCATCGCGGAATTGTGTTCCACCGGGTTTCTTAGTCGTGCCCTGATCGTGCCGCGCTTTGTTCTGACGGAATTGCAAATGTTGGCGGATTCGCATGACCCGGTCAAACGCGAACGTGGCCGGCGCGGGCTCGATATTTTGAATCAATTGCAACGGTCGAAAGAAATCGAGCTAACGATTCATGAGAGCGAATCGAGCGAGGGTTCGGTCGATGACCGCCTCGTACGAGCGGCCAAGGTGTTGCAGGCACGGCTCCTCACCAACGATAATTCACTCTGCCAAGTGGCGCGTTTGCAACAGGTCACGGCGTTGAACTTGAATGATTTGGCGCGCGCGCTGCGGCCGGTCGTTCTGACGGGTGACGAAATGGAATTGCATCTGATCAAGGAAGGACGCGATCCGCACCAGGCCGTGGGATACCTGCCGGATGGGACCATGATCGTGATCAATCACGCGCGCTCATTGATTGGAAAGACAGTGAAAATTGTCGTTTCGAGTACGCTGCAAACGGCCGGTGGTCGTTTGATTTTTGGTGAACTCAAAGCACCCGCCGCGGTCAGCGCCTAAGTTTTCGAATTGACCCCGCCGGGCACAACGGTTTGCGCGACCAGCCGCTACAGGCCTACCGCCTGGCGTACGCGTTTCATCACTCCGTCCGCGATCGAGTTTGCACGTCTGGCGCCCCGCGCGAGGACGCTCTCGATGTAATCCTCGTGCCGCAGGATTTCATCACGCCGTTTCCGCATTGGCGCAAAATAATCCCACAGTTTTTCGAACAACTGTTTTTTGAAATCCCCGTAGCCGCGGCCGCCTTTTCTAAACTGCTCCCGCATCTCTTCAGCCTCCTCTTTGGAAGCGACCAGTGCGTAAAGTTGCACAATGGTCGACGTGTCCGGGTCCTTGGGAGCCTCCATCGCCGTCGAATCGGTCAAGATGCTCATCACTCGTTTGCGCGTTTCCCTTTCGTCTCCAAAAATGTCGATGGTGTTGCCGTAGCTCTTGCTCATTTTTTGACCATCGATTCCGGGAACAACTTCCGTTTGCGCCTGAATCCGTGCTTCCGGCAGTTTCAAGACCCGCCCTTCCCGTTTTGACCCAAATGTTTCGTTAATGCGAGTAGCGATATCGCGGGCGATTTCGAGGTGTTGCTTTTGATCCTTCCCCACCGGCACGATATCGCTGTCGTAAATCAGAATGTCAGCTGCCATCAAAACCGGGTAGGTGAACAGGCCGGCGGCCGCTGGTGCGCCACGCGCGATCTTGTCCTTGTAAGAATGCGCGAGCTCAAGTCGTGAGACCGGCGTTACGGTCGAGAGAATCCAGGCCAGCTCGGTGACCTGTCGCACATCGCTTTGCCGGAATAGCGCAGCCTTGTCCGGATTCAATCCGCAAGCGATGAAATCGAGGGCGACCCGCCGGCTATTTTCGCGCAAGGCGAGGGGATCGCGCAGGCTGGTGAGCGCGTGATAATCGGCGATAAAATAGAGCGCTTCGCCTTCATCCTGGAGGGCGATCGCCGGCCGCATCATGCCGAAGTAGTTGCCGATATGCAGAATGCCAGTCGGTTGAATGCCGGAAAGAATGCGCATGTTTCCTTTCATCCGCCAAATACGCTAAAAGACGCTAAAACTGGCCCACGGAACACACGAAATACACAAAAAAACTAAGAGAATTTCCTTTGGCGTTAGTTGGCGTGTTTAGTGGACATCTCTCCACCTCGAATTTTCAATGTATTCCCTTTCCGTGTCGTTCGGTGTGTTTCGTGGGTTATTTTTCTTAAGCAAGCGGAAATTGCTCGTCAGCCAGGGTAGCCTGACTTAGAAAGATCACTCCAGCATGTCTCCCTCTGCCAAGCCCGTTTCGGTCGTGACCGGTGGTGCCGGTTTTCTCGGGTCTCATTTGACCGATCGCCTGTTGACGGAAGGACACCGCGTTATCGCGATCGATAATCTGATTACCGGCAATGTGGCGAACATTGGTCATCTGGCCGGCAACGAAAACTATCATTTTATTCGCCACAACGTTTCGAACTTCATTTTTTTACCCGAGCAAAAGATCGATTTCGTCTTCCATTTCGCTTCTCCAGCCAGCCCAATTGATTATCTCGAGCTGCCAATCCCCACTTTGAAGGTGGGAGCGCTCGGCACTCACAACACCCTCGGCTTGGCCAAGGACAAGAAGGCGACATTCATCCTCGCCTCAACCTCGGAGTGCTACGGCGATCCATTGGTGCATCCACAAACGGAAGCCTACTGGGGAAATGTGAACCCGATCGGCCCGCGCGGCGTTTACGATGAGGCCAAGCGTTTCGCCGAAGCGATGACCATGGCGTACCACCGTTATCACGACGTCGATACCAAGATCGTGCGCATTTTTAATACCTATGGCCCGCGAATGCGTCTGCACGACGGACGAGTGGTACCAGCTTTCATCGGCGAAGCGCTGACCGGTAAACCGTTGACGATTTTCGGCGATGGCTCACAGACACGTTCTTTTTGTTACGTCAGTGATTTAATCGATGGAATTTTCCGACTGGCGATGAGCGATTTTCATGAGCCGGTGAATATTGGCAATCCCCGCGAGATGACGATCAAACAGTTTGCGGACGAGATTATTCGGATCACGGGCACGAAATCCGGCATCGAGTATCGGTCATTGCCGGAGGACGACCCGAAAGTGCGTCAACCGGATATTACGCGGGCAAAAAAAATTCTGGGCTGGGAGCCACAGATAGATTTCGATCAAGGGATTCGTGAAACGATAGAGTATTTCAGGGAACACATAGAGCTGGTGAACGGAACAACCAAATGAAGCGAATTCTAATTTGCGCGATCATCGCCTCGGCCATGGCGACGACGGCAATGGCGCAACCGCGGGCGGCGGTGGATTTTCAATTGCAGAGAATCACGACCAACTTCATTTCCTCGCCGCAATTCACCTATACCGGCGCGGAACAATACCAGGCCGATCAGCGCGAACGCTGGTTGGAAATGGAAGTGACCTTCGCCTCGGCGCCCGAGTTCACCGACGAGCTGACGCTGAAATACTTCATTTTGTTTAATGGCAGGTTGCTGACCGGCGAAGTTACGCACGTCAACATTGCAGCCGCGCGCGACAACCGTTCGGTGATGTATGTGACTCCGAAAACATTGCAGCGCCTGATGCTGGGGCGGACAATCACAAACGCCGCACTGCAAAATGTTGCCGTGCAGCTAATGCAGCAGGGCGCGTTGAAAGATGAGTTGAGTTTGAACCGAGCCGCACCGCAGTGGTATGCGACCCTGCCCCAGGTCGCAGGGCTGGTTTTGAACAAAAACGAAACCCCGTTTGCGCCGCTCTATTGGGACCGGTATTGCCAAATCAAAACGGCACGGTGACGCCGTAATTTTCAGACCTAAACCCTCATGTTAGAAACAGCCGCTCCTTGGTCCTCTGCCGCGTCGCGAGGCATGCCCTTGGCGCTAAAGAAATGCTAGGATTTGTGATCTCGGACTGTTAACGGCATGCCACGGTCGCCTCGCATTCTTAGCCTCAACCTCGGGTCGCAAGCGATCTCCATGGCGGAGTTTCGTCCGCAAACCGGAGGCGGCCTGGTGCTGCGCGATTACAAACGGCGTGAGATGGCGATCGAGACCGCGGGGGAATCGATTCGACCTGCGCAGATCACCGCAACCGTTAAGGAGATGTTGCATGAGATAGGGATCAAAAACGCGAGCGTGAACTATGCCATTTCGGGCCAATCTGTTTTCGCGCGGTTTGTCCGGCTGCCAGCGGTCGAAGAGGAAAAAATCGATCGCATTATTGCTTTCGAAGCGCAACAGAACGTGCCCTTCCCGATCGACGAAGTGGTGTGGGATTACCAACTCGTCGGTGGCGGGACCGAGGAGCAGCTACAAGTCGTGCTGGTCGCGATCAAAGCCGATTTGCTTGAGGGAATGAACGCGGCGGTGGAAGCAGCCGGGCTGCGACCTGAAGTGATCGGAGTCGCGACCATGGGCCTCTACAACGCCTTTCGCTACAACTACAGCGATGTCACCGAGCCCTCGCTTCTGGTCGACATTGGCGCTCGTACCACCAATCTGCTCTTCATCGAGCCGGGGAAAATTTTTTCGCGCAGTGTTCCGCTCGGGGGCAGTTCGGTCACGGCGGCGCTGGCGAAGGAGTTCAACGAACCTTTCGCCGCTGCCGAAGGCCGGAAGAAAGAAAACGGTTTCGTCAGTCTCGGAGGTGCCTATGCCGACCCGGCCGACCCGGATGTCGCGCGAATGTCGAAAATTATCCGGAGCACGATGACACGTCTGCATGCGGAGATCATGCGATCGATCAGCCATTATCGAACGCAGCAACAGGGCAAGGCGCCGGCGCGAATTTATCTGTGCGGCGGTAGCTCGGGGATGCCGTACATGCGCGAGTTTTTCCAGGAGAAATTGCAGATACCGATCGATTTCTTTAACCCCGTGCGCAACGTTGCCATCGCGAACGAGGCGAATGCGAAGCACATTGCGCGATCTGCTCATCTTTTGGGGGAAGTTGTGGGCCTGGCCCTGCGAGCGGTCGCCAGTTGTCCGATGGAGTTAAATCTCCGGCCGGCGACGGTGATTCGTGCGCGCGAAGTAGAACGCCGGCGACCATTCCTGATCGGAACGGCAGCGTGCGTGATCGCGGCGTTGCTGGGGTGGAGCATTTTTTGTTTGCATGGGAGCGGGGTTTTGCGGGAGACCAAACAGCAGGTGGACGCAAAAGTAGAGACGCTCCGAGGTTTGCAGGGAAAACTTGATGGGATTCGCAAGGATGCGACCACCCTCGATAACCTCGCCTTGCCGCTGTTGAACGCTGTTAAGGCGCGAAGTTTCTGGCCGCAACTATTGGAAGACCTGAACGCGCGATTGCCGAAAGAGAATATCTGGGTCACCGAATTGATTCCGTTGTCGAATGGGAAGCCGGTCATTGGCACACCGGCGTTGCCGGGAGGCGCGGCGTCGGGCGCGTCGCAACCCGCCACTTCAGTTCCAACTCCGATGACGCCAGCGCAGCCGACCGGGGCGGGAAAAGGCGGCGGGCCCGCCATAAATGGACTGCTTATTCGAGGACTGTATTTGTCGAACCCGCGGCAACAGGAAGTGGTAGTCGATTATTTTAAGAACCTGGTGGGTTCACCTTTCTTTGCCATTGATCCGAAGAATCAACAGAAAGTGATCAAGCCCACGATGCCCAATAACACCGAGTGGGCCTTCCCCTATGAGCTTCAGCTAGATCTGAAGGAATCTCTGCCTCTGCCATGAATTGGTTTCGCGAAAACCCGTTTTGGGGTGCGTTCATCGTCGTTGCGGGCGGTGCTGTTCTTGTCGCTCTCGGTTTACTCTGGTGGACGAAAAGCAGCTTTGACGCTGCAATGGCGACGTATCGAGAGTCGGCGGCGGAACAGACCCGATTGGAGAGCGGCAATCCGTATCCAAGCAAGGCGAATGTCGCGAAAATGAAAACGTATCTCGACCAATACAAGAGCGCTCTCGACAAACTAAAGGCGGAGTTGAAGACGCACATGTTGCCGGAAGCGCCGCTGGCTCCGAACGAATTCCAGACGCGTTTGCGTCAGGCGATCGGCGCTGTCGCTGAAAACGCCCGGAGCCATCGGGTAAAGATGCCGGCCAATTTCAATCTCGGCTTCGATGAATTTGTTTCCGCGCTTCCCGCTCCCGATGACGCGCCCGCGCTAGGCCAGGAGCTTTCGCAAATCCAGCTCTTACTAAATACGATCATCGAGGCGCGGGTCGATGCCATCACGGCATTTCATCGAATCTCGCGTCCCGGGATAGGGACGGCGGCTGGGCCAGCCCCCGCCGCAACGCCACGCACTCCGTCGAAGCCTTCGCCCGGGCCGAAACTGATCGAGCAACGTACGGTCGAGTTCGCAATCTCCGCCTCGCCGACTGCCGGACGCAGGGTGATCAATCAGATTGCGGCAGAAAATGAGCAATTTTTCATCATTCGCGCGATCTATGTTAAGAACCAGAAAGACAAAGGCCCACCCCGCGAAAACGCAGGACCTAGTGGGGCAGTTCCTCCTCCGAATCCGACCGGCGCCGCGCCAGCAGCTACTCCGGCTGGGCCGTTAAATTTTATCGTCGGTAACGAACACATTGACCTCTCGGCCAGGGTCGAGCTGGTGAATTTCAGATTGTGAATATCCATACTCATACTCGTGCTCGAACGGTAGAAGACATGAATAGGATTTCGATTATGAGCAAGAGTAACAGCATAAGCATGAGCATGAGAGCGAGCTGATGGATTGGCTGAAGAAGAATTACGAGCGGGCGTTGCTCATCGTCGGGATCGCGGTCTTGCTGGTAAGCGCGTTTTGCATTTTCCGGCGGGCGACCGGCTTCCAATCGCAATTCGCCGAGCTGCAATCTCATCCCACGCAACGGCCCGCTTCCCCGCCCGGCAAAGCGAAAGAGGCAGAAGATGCTTTGCAGAAATTGCGACAGCCGCCGCAATGGACCTTCGGCGGGCGTGCCGGGCTTTTTGTTCCCGAAAAACATTTCATTGGTACGGACGGACAGCCCGCAACCCTGCAAACCACCGAAGTGCATCCGCCGGTGCCGAACGAATGGATCGAGCAATTCGGCCTGCCCATTGCCGACGCCGACGTGCTGGAACAAGATCCGGACGGCGACGGGTTCAATAACTTCGACGAATGGCAGGGACACACCAACCCGACCGACCGGAATTCGCACCCAGATTACCTAACGAAACTAAAACTGAAGTCGTTTTCGCAGGAGCCCTTCCGCCTCGTCTTTGCCTCCCGCACCGAAGATACTTTTGGCATTAACACCATCGATCTAAGGCAGCCAACGCAGTTCGTGAAAATCGGCGACACCATTGCTGGTACCCACTTCCGGGTCGCAAAGTTCAGGGAAAAAACGGCTAAGGACAGATATGGCACTGACATCGATGTTTCGGAGTTGACCCTGGAGAATACGGAAACTCATGAGCAACTGACCTTAGTTAAGGAAAGAGTGGCCATTTCCCCCGAATCGGTTGCCACCTTTGTTTACTCCTGGAGGGAACGCCGGGAGTTCGCAGTCAAAAAAGACCAGGAATTTTCATTGCCACCGGAGGGGGATATTAGGTACAAACTAATTGATGTTGAGCCGGCCAAGGCGGTAATCGTGAGCAGTCAAAAGCCCGATACACCGATTGAGATAGGTCTGCTCGGCCAGTAAAACCCTATCGCTCCATGAAAAACTTCACCACCGTTGCCCGGCTCGTCGTGTCCGGTTTGATCCTCTGCTTGCCTGCTCTTGGGCAAGCACAAAACGTAAAAACGATCGCTGATCGCGAAGTTGCTCGGCGTCAGGCCGGCATCCCGCATGGCGAAGAAATCGTGGCGCGCGCGCAATCGGAACAGAGCGCCAGGCAATACCAACTCGCGCACGACGACTTCCGGACGGCGTTGCATTACCTGCCAGGCGCAAGCGGGGCGTCCTATTCCGCCGCGCTCGAAGGCTTCTGCGAAAGCGGAGTCAAGCTGGCCGAGCAACGCGTTGCCGAGGGCAAATACGAAGAGGCTGAGCAGATTCTGAACGAAATTTTGACCGACGCATACAATCCGAACTGTCGGGAAGCGCGGACCTTGCTGACCCATCTGCACGATCCCGGTTACATCAACAAAACGATGGGACCGAAGTTTCTCGCAAGAGTCGAGGAAGTGAAAAAACTGCTGACGGAAGCGGAAGGATTTTATCAGTCGGGACGCTACGACATGGCAATGAAACGCTACGATCAGGTCTTAAATCTTGATCCTTACAATACGGCGGCGCGCAAGGGGCAGGAACGCATTGATCTGACCAAATATCAGTATGGCACGCAGGCCTACAACGAGACACGGGGTCGCGCCATGTGGCAGGTCGAGCATGGTTGGGAACAACCAGTCCGCCAATACGGAACAGGCGCCGGGCCGATCGAGAACGTGGTTGCGCGTGATTCCAGTAATACCGCGCGAATTCGCACCAAGCTCGATAATATCATTATTCCGCGGATTGAATTTCGCGATGCCAGTATCCGCGAGGCAATCGATTTCCTGCGCCAACAGGCGGCAGCGAACGATCCGACGACGGAGGGACGTCGCGGGGTCGACATTGTGCTGCGGCTACATTCAATAGGCCGCTCGACTGAGCCCGCTCCGGTGACGGGGACAACCACAGTCGGCGGAGTCGTGGCACCAGCAGAGGCATTGCCCGCCGGGGAAAGCGCGCCGCCACCCGCGGCTGGCGTCGCACCTGCGGTGCCCAGAGTGAGCCCGGCGACACCCTCGCTCCCGCCGGAGAATCCTGCTGAAGCCCGGGTTACTCTGACTTTAAACCAAATCCCGTTAGGAGAAGCCTTGCGTTACATCGCCAGCCAGGCCGGCCTGAAAGTCAAGGTCGAGCCCTACGCCGTTCTGATTCTTCCATTAAGCGAACAGAGCAACGAGCTAACGACAAAAGAATATCGCGTTCCGCCGGGCTTTATTAGCAGTAATGTCAACGTTGGAGTAAGCGCGCTTAGTCAGGGAGCGACCAAGGTTGGTGCCGGAGCTGCGGCAGGCACAGGCAAAGACACTCAAGAATCTACCGGCGGCCAGTTACTGGTGAATCGCGAAGGCGCCCGCGAATTTCTCGAAAGCCAGGGCGTTCCCTTTCCACCGGGAGCGAGCGCACACTTCCTGCCGCAAAGCAGCCGCCTTATTGTTCGCAACACGATCGATAATCTGGAATTGGTAGATGCACTGGTTGAACAAGCGAACGTAGCTGGGCCGAAGCAGGTCGAGATAGAGTCGAAATTCGTCGAGATCACGCAAAACAATCTAAAGGAGCTTGGCTTCGATTGGTTGCTTGGACCGTTTAACATCACTGGTAACTCGGGAAAGATTGTGGGCGCCGGAGGGGCTCCTCCTCCAGCCAACCCAGCAAACTTCCCCTTTCCGACCACGAACCAGTTTCCTGTAACCGCTGGCAACCGCAGCGGTGACTTCGCTATTAATGCCAATGCGCTCGATGCATTGCTTCTTGGCACGGGTGCGCCGGCGGTTGCGCCGGGAATCTTTGGCCTCGCCGGAGTTATGACGAACCCACAGTTTCAGGTCGTCATTCGCGCGCTCAACCAAAAGAAAGGTATCGATCTGCTCTCCGCACCACGGGTGACAACAAAAAGTGGTCAACGCGCCGTGATCGAGATCGTGCGCGAATTTCGCTATGCGACACAATTTACACCACCGCAGGTTCCAAATATTACTGGCGGGGGTAGCGGAAATGGAACCGTTTCAATTAGCGTCGTAACGCCTACGACGCCAACGGCGTTCGAAACCCGAAATACAGGCGTCACTCTCGAGGTCGAACCGGTCGTCGGGCCAGATGGCGTCACCATTGACCTCAACTTGGTCCCCCAAGTGGTCGAGTTCGAAGGTTTCATTAACTACGGAAGCCCAATCTTCGGGATAAATCCTAGCATCCTCACCAACGCACTGAACTCGCAGGTTCTTCTCACTCAGAATGTAATCAATCAGCCGATCTTCAGTACTCGCAAGGTTACTACAAGCGTCAGTGTCTATGATGGTTCGACCGTCGTGCTCGGCGGCTTGATGCGCGAAGATGTGCAGAAGACAGAGGACCGCACACCTATCATCGGAGATATCCCGATTGTCGGACGGTTGTTTCGCACAAACGTAGACCAGCACCTAAAGCGTAATCTCGTGATTTTCGTCACGGCGCATCTTGTGACGCCAGCCGGCACCCCCTTCAACTCGACCGAAGAGGAAGAGGAATTAATACAGCCACCGCAGTTGCCAGAAGTGCCGATGTACAAAAAGTGACGTTCTGCGGCGCGTGTTACCGGTGAATCAGAACAAATGCGTAGATCGTTGGGGTACCTCTCTTAGAGTCGTTATAGCTTGTTTAGCGGCGGCGTCCTGCTCGCGTGTGACCTTGGCACAGACGAACTTATTTGTCGGGGCGCTTAAGCAAGGCGTCGTCTTGGAATTTTCTTCGACGGACGACGTCATTTTCACAGAATCCACGTTTACAAGTCTCGCCGTCCCTGAAACGATGGTGTTCGATTCGAGCGGAAATCTTTTCGTAAGCAATGGAGCCGCGAAGACTATTAAGAAGATCACGCCCTCGGGGGTAAAAAGCACCTTTGCTTCCGATGTGGATGTCGTTGGTATGGCCTTCGATGCGTTCGGAAATCTTTTTGTTTCTCAAAAGAGCAAGGATGCTGATGCAAGTGAAGGCGTAATTCTCGAATTTGCTCCGGATGGCAGTCGCAAAGTTTTCGCCTCAAATCTCACCAAGCCGCAGGGACTGGCTTTCGATTCCCTCGGAAACTTATATGTGGCAGATCCTGTTCACGACGCGATTTTAAAGATCTCCCCTGATGGCAGGCAGACAACATTCGCGTCGGGCATTGGCCACCCTCACAGGCTGGCATTCGACGCCGTTGGAAATCTTTTTGTCACCGACCCTGCTGCCAACTCCATTTCTGAGATAAGCCCGTCGGGAGTTGTCAGTACTTTCGCGGTGAATACGAGCACAACCGATTTGGTTAATGAATTGGCCTTCGATTCTAACGGCAATTTATTTGTAACGTTTGGTAGCTCCGTAGTGGAGTTTTTGAGCGATGTAGGTGGACTGGAATCTGTGCCGGTAACCGTCGCATCGGTTCCGGGCGGCGCAGGTGGGATTGCTGTCGAACCGCCACTCGCCACCAACCTTTCTACTCGCGCATTCGTGCAAGGTAGTAATGGCGCTGCGACTACCAATGGCCATGAGGGGGCGCTGGCCCCTGGCAGTGGTTCGGCCATTGCCGGTTTTATTATTTCCGGATCGGGGCCGAAGCAGGTTATTCTTAGAGGGCTTGGCCCAAGCTTGAGCAAGTTTCAAGTCGCGAATGTCTTGCAAGATCCTACCCTTGATCTGCACGATTCCAGCGGCAATCTCATTGCTTCGAACGACGATTGGCAGACGGCAGCAAATGCAAATCAGATTCCAATCAGCTTGCAACCCTCCGATTCCCGTGAGCCAGCGATTTTGGCCGCTTTACCGCCGGGCCGCTTTACCGCCATCTTGCGGGGAAAGAATGGCGCTGGTGGGGTAGGCTTGGTTGAGATAATCGACCTAAGGAGTGGAGTAACCTCTAAACTTACTAACGTTTCCACTCGCGGTTTTGTCGGAACGGGGGAAAACGTCATGATCGGCGGCTTTATTCTTAGTGGCGGGAGCGGAGGACGCATGACGCTGATCCGAGCTCTGGGTCCGACTCTAGCTCAATCGCCCTTCAATATTGCTGGCACTTTGGCCGACCCTACTCTGATGCTGGTTGACGCCAATGGTTCGGTTGTCGCATCTAACGACGATTGGAAATCGTCGCAACAAAGCGAAATTCAAGCGACTGGCCTGGCTCCGCCAAGTGATAAGGAGGCGGCGATTCTTACGACTCTACCGCCTGGGAGTTTCACTGCCATCGTTGCGGGGAAAAACGCGGGAACCGGGATAGCTCTGGTCGACCTTTTCGACTCTTTTTGATTGCTTGGTCTTGCAGACATCGATCTGGCCGGGAACACTCGTCGTCCTCTACAAGCACGAATGACAGATGACGAAGGAATGACGAAATCCGAATACGGAGATGACAACTTTACAGAAGGTAACGAAAGGAACGAACAGTTGTCAGTTTGGAGTTGTACCGTTTAGCGTCGCGAGACACTCCCTGATTGTGTTCGTCCCGCGATTGACGAGCAGGGATATCTCGAGTCGCAGTGACTTTGCATTCAATCCTGCGGTCGAGGGAGGCAGGAGAAGTTGTGGATCGCCACCGAAGCTCAGGATTCGCAAACGCTTATCGTGCGGCAAAC
>Ga0207693_10001845_pt1 | contig 18561 bp, 19 predicted proteins | sample LARL81metaG_FD_184347 | JGI IMG/M metagenome (GOLD analysis project Ga0207693, IMG submission 184347) | Corn, switchgrass and miscanthus rhizosphere microbial communities from Kellogg Biological Station, Michigan, USA - LAR L8-1 metaG... | ecosystem: Host-associated > Plants > Roots >...
AGGGGTATCATAAGGGGTATCATAAGGGGTATCATAAGGGGTATCATAAGGGGTATCATAAGGGGTATCATAAGGGGTATCATAAGGGGTATCATAAGGTGGTAATAACAGTAGACATCATAATAGTGATATTAACTCGATAATAGTTGGTCGAGTTAGCCCACAGCCATTCGATATAGAGGTAACTTCGGATGCAAAATTGATTCTGCTTCAGACTGTAAATAATGGCCATTTTAGGACCAAAGCGTATGAACATGTGAATAAAATTAGTTGTACCTTACCAGAGATACTTCACAAGGTTCAGGAAAGGCAGCTCCTCAGAGATTTAATGACTCAGTACGGTTTTTCAGAATGAGAGATATAAACTAGAATGTAATGCTGAAACATTATTTATTGAAATGAAATTCAATTTCCAATCATCTATAACTATAGATGACTTATGAGAACAAGATCGATTTTTTACTTATTTATGATGAAAGGTTTATCTCAAATAAGACTGCAGACAATCTAATATGTAGATAGTGTACCATACAATGTGATCATTTTAGTCAAAATATTTCACATACATTAGGTTTATATATATACTTTAGAATTGTTAGTAGATCTATTATGCAAAAGATGACTACTGATGAGATTGGCTGTAAAGAGGGTAAGAATAAAGATAATCACAATAAAAATAATAAAACGAGAAAATTGAAACCTATCGTGTTGTCGCCGAATGTTAATGATTATGATACCGGTGAAAATAACTTGACATGAATTGTTATGGGCTTAGTCTTATGTTAGTAGTACAAATGGCTAATAATAACATGGATATATGTATTAAATGTAAAACCAAGACTGCACATATATTTCACGATAGCGGGGATTATTGTTTGGAATGTTGGCAGCACTCTACTCATCCTGATATTAGATAGTATACAATAAAAGTCGATAAATGAGAGCGATAAACTTGTATTTAACTCTAATTCTGCAGCAATATTCGAATATAGATATTAGAAGAAGCCCGATAAAAATTGTTTTATATTTTTTGTACATTTCCTAAGAGATCTTTTAAGACTTTTCATCAAGTGTCATACCTCTTCATCTTTCTATTTCACTGTTATAGTACTTTATCCATGAGTATGTACGCTGAAGATTTTGAAACAATTCAAATGGGAGCAGTGCTTGTTTGCCTGTAAATATGACCGCATCCTACATATCTGTGAAGAAGGGCTTATAATCGTTGTACTGATATGTTTCTTTGATAAAGTCAGGCTTTTTTTGCAAATCATCCGCGGTGAAAAGGAGGATCCTTTTTTTAGTCTGTTTTTCCTCCTTTACATGAGACCTATCATGAGCCCATTGTTCTAAGTAAATCGATCTTACTATTATTGCTGCTAACAATGTATTTTCAATTACTACTTGGTCCCATTCTGTTACCATGGCCTGGCCACGATATCTTGCTGTTGATATGCTATTTATTTACCTTGAACCTATTTCTTGTCGTTAGTTTAATATGTAATGGACAGTTTGAAGCAATTCCTTTTGATATATTGTTGTGTGTCTTGATTCGTAAGATACGATCGCAGCAAGGACATCTCATACCGTCATATCTGAGAAATATCTCACATTCTGTACAGCGCTTACATCAGAAATTGTAATAACTTGATGCGTGATTCCTTTTAGCTTTATATAATTTACAAATATCTTTACAAAACTTTTTCAATCGCTTGATTTTCATTTTTCTGTCTGGTTTTTTCGCCTGTATGACTCTTCAGATAAGGATTTTAGAATTCTTGGTGAAAATAACCATCTTAACTCTCCTCTTAGTTCAGGAGTAGTTGAAACTATCCTTATTTTACCGATCCACCTTTCTTCACGACCATATTTCTTTCGATCAAGTTCCCTTCCTGCTTGCTCTATTTGTTTACTCACCCCCCGTGTGCGATCTTTTTTCCTTTGTCGAGAAAGGACATCATCTATTATGCACATAAGGTATGACTCATCTCCAACTGTGAGTACAGTCTATTCTGATTCAAAGTATTTGGACAATTGTGAGGTTTTAGCTACAAGTTATGAGGATATTTTGTCCATATTTTAAGGTACTGGAAATTATTTTAGCGGTCTGCGTCTGAGTTGAGCCGACTAAAGGGAAAACATTTAGAAGCATCTAATTCAAATTGAGCCCGGATTTACCGTTTAGAATTATAACTTTTAGCTGCATCTATTATAATCTTCTTTGCTGATTCCTTACATTTCCATCCCACAATCTTTACGTATTTTTCTTTTTCCAAGTCCTTATGATGTTCAATGAAGTGTTGAAGTTTATTGCGCATATAGTTTGGGATATTATTTATGTCATCTATATTTGAGAAACTAGGATCCACCTTTGTTACAGGCACTGCGATAACTTTTGAATCTGTACCATTCTGATCTTGGGTTAACACTATTCCTATAGGACGTGACTTTATAACGGAACCAGGAGTTAATGGATAGTTTGCTAGCACAAATGCGTCCATATAATCACCATCTTGTTCTCTAGTACCTAGGATATATCCATAATTGCATGGATATACCATGCTCACTACTAGGACTCTATCTACGACAATTACTCCCGTTTTTGGATCCATTTCGTATTTAACAGAACTATCTTTTGGGATTTCGATCAATACATTGACCTCCTCCAATTTCTCTTCAAATGTATCTGGATCTGCCAAATTTCAAATATAATATAAATGATCATTACTAATAAAAGTAATTAAATTTAGAGTCATTGTCTCATTATTTTTAAATCCGCAGAAAAATGAAGCTTAGAGAAAACTCTTACAATAAATTCTGTACGATATCATAATTTTTTGAGGTCAAATATCTAATAGTGCTTGACAAAAAGGTTTATAGTTTGAAGATCAGCGTTAGCCTGGGACCAAAGGAAGATACGATGGAGACTTTCGGGAAAGATTTACAAACGCAGAATTTTATTTAATCTACACAATATCACAAAGATAGACCAACATCGGCTGGTTCTTTGATTATGGGAACCGGTCGTTCACTAAGCTCAATGACGCCTTTATTCTTGAATATTGCAGCTTTCATAATTAATACTCCATCAACTCCATTAAATTATAGTAATTATCGTAAGCCGCAAAATGTATACATTGTGGTATAGGAAATGTCGTCAACATAAGATATGGTTAGTCTAAATAAGTTGCTACTATCATACTTTCACAGTTCTAGTCATAACACAAACTACTGGAAAATAAATTTGTAGACTTTGTAAAATTACGCTGCAAGATACTTATTTTCCCGAGTTCCGGGTGAAAGATAATGAGTATGACATTTTGTTACATCTAAAAAATACATGCAACTACAATATGGAACAGCACTCGGTATCTCACAACGCGATACCTACCATTAGTAATTAATGTATTCCCTTATTATACGGTTGAATTTTGTGTGATCAATTTCAATTGATTGCTAGTCTTTAGTGAGAATGTCTTCATTTGGAAAGAAGCTCAATTATTCAATGTGGGGAAAATTCGGGATCTTTTAAGTAATGGATCATCTATAGAGATGATTATCGATAGCGAACTACCCTCTAAGCTTTCAAATTGTTATTCTGTGCAAGCAACTAAATTCTACTGGTTTGCTGTCGCTCATCAGCTTTTCTCTTTATGTTCCAAACGATAGCGTTCTATCATTAGTCTAATTACTTCAGTGTATTTACTTGGATGGGAGTAAACGTCCATCACTATTTTTTTTAGATTTTTTTGGGCTTAACATTTTTTCTGAATAATTCAGATCCTTACGAGCTCTGTCTAGCTCTCCTTCTGGGATCTGCCACATCCTTTCTACTTCTTTACGTTTCCAAATTCTCATATGTTCTAGCTCTGTTTTGTATCTGTCTCCTTCTTGTTTTGCTTTTTGTAGTTTCTGTTTTAATTGTTGGTTTTTTTCAAATAATGGCCTGCATTCCGGTACTCTTCAAATCTTCTTTAGTTGTATGATAACTTTCCAATGAAGTTTGCTTTTCTGACTCTAGTTGTTGTATTTGATCTATTAGATTATCTTTTTTAACTTTCAATTGTTCAATATACTCTGGAAAATTCTCAAGAGGGATGTTGAGCTTCTCTGCTGCCCAGTACATACTATAAATACTATCAAAAAACTGCTTTATGGATAGGTTCTGTTTAAAGCAAAATACTTCCAGGCTTACTATCAAGGACTCCATTTTCTTTTCACTTTCTTGGTCTAGATCGTATATATCATCTTTTTCTCCTCCTCCTCCTCTCCCGGTCTAACATCTAACACCTATTCCTTTTCTTCAAGAATTTCTCTCAGCCTAATCAAGGCTGCAAATGATTCTACCTTCATACCTCTGTTTACGAGGTTTAGGCCAACTTCCCTTAGCTTGACGGATGTTTGACGACGATTTGACAGGCATTTGACTGACACTTGACGATATTTGAAGCATTTCAGAATAGATTCAATTGAATTTAATATATAGTAATATGGCATCTTCCTTACATTAGATATCCTTTCACAATCCTTATTCCTGGAATTCAGCTGATGACATAAAGTGTATCTTACTGGGAGTTACTTAGCCTTGGTATGAAACTAACCTCATGTTAGGATGATATCGGTCACGCTGATATCTATATAGATGGCGTAGTTCAATATGTTCAATAAGAAATACTTGGATAAAGCAAATAAGAGGACAACGACTTTCAATTATTGTTTATGAATAAATTAATAACATTGATCATGTCTATTTCTGGGACTTGGCTTCTCGTTTCAAGCATTATTTTATTATCCATAAACGCTGCAACCATAGAAGCTGCAGTCGCATCGATATCCAAGACAAATACTTCCATTAAACATCTTGTAGTTATATTCCAAGAAAATGTATCCTTTGATCATTACTTTGCCACTTATCCTAATGCTACAAATCCCTCAGGAGAACCAAAGTTTACGTCTAGTCCTGCTACACCATCTGTGAACGGATTGTCCTCCCATCTTCTGGTAAATAATCCTAATGGCAACTATTCAGTGAATCCATTTCGATTAGACAGATCTCAGGCAATAACCTGCGATATGGATCATGAATATCCCGCAGAACAACAAGCTTACCATGGTGGACTGTTAGACAAATTTATAGAATTTGCTAGCTCAACTGATTCAGGTTGTACCGATGCAGCTCACAAGAAGCAGGTTATGGGTTACTTCGATGGAAATACTGTTACAGCTTTGTGGAATTATGCACAACATTTTGCCATGAGCGATAATTCTTTTGCTACCACATTTGGCCCATCTACTCCTGGAGCTTTAAATCTCATATCTGGTCAAACTCACGGCGCAACCCCTGCCAATATAGCTGATACTGTAGCTAATGGGACGGTAATAGCTGATCCAGATCCTCGTTTTGATGATTGTTCAAGTGGTACAAAAATAGCTATGAGTGGAAGAAATATCGGTACTATTCTTAACTCGAAAGATATAACTTGGGGATGGTTCCAAGGAGGATTTAAACCAACTAGCAAGACTGCCGATGGTAGGGCAGTATGTGGCTCTGTACATAAGAACATAAATGGCACTGAAGAGAAAGATTATGTTCCACATCATGAACCCTTTATGTATTATAGCATGACAGCTAATCCTCATCATTTGCCTCCAACTAAGGTTGCGATGATAGGAAATACAGATCAAGCACATCACCAATATGATTTGAGCGATTTCTGGAACGCAGCTGAAAATGGAAACCTACCTGCGGTAAGTTTCCTAAAAGCACCCAAGTACCAAAATGGGCATGCGGGATACTCTGACCCAATAGACGAACAACATTTTCTTGTCTCAACAATCAATCGTATCGAGCAGCTTCCGGAATGGAGTGATATTGCAATCATAATCTCATATGATGATTCTGATGGGTGGTACGATCATGTGATGCCGCCCATAATTAGTCAATCTAACGATCCGAAATATGATAAACTATTAGGATCTGACCTATGTGGACATGTTTCTCGAGATGCGTATCAAGATCGTTGCGGATACGGTCCACGTCTTCCATTGTTAGTAATTTCACCATACTCAAAGACAACCTTTGTAGATCATTCTATTACTGACCAGACATCTATTACACGGTTTATTGAAGACAACTGGGGATTAGGTAGACTTGGAAATCTATCATTTGATGCAAAGGCTGGAAAAATTGATAACATGATGGATTTCAGCGATGGCGCTCATGCTAGTAAACTATTCCTAGATCCTAATACAGGTATGCAAACGTTGGCTTCAAATGGATGAAGAAAGTTAATCTGGTTAATTTAATCAAATTTTGACAGCCAATCCTACAAATGCCTTCTTGGAAGCAGATTAATGTTAAAAGTTTACGAATAGAACTAGATGTCTTCTAAATGCTACCTGACATTCCTATAATTCGATTTTGTGGATGCCTACACTTACAAATATGAGATTCATCTCCATGTACCGAAAATTTGTGATGGCATCCAAGGTAGTTGCAACTCGGTTCTGACACTTTCCCAAATACATCGACTACTGTTATTTTTTCGTAATGATTCTCGTTTCCTAATCGTTCTGTATCCTCTAATTCGTCGTACCGCAAATGGTAAGATATCGGAGATAAATCTCTAATTGTAAATAACTTTTTCAGCCACTGTCTTTCTGATTGCTCTTTCTGGTAATGACAGCTCCAACAATAACCACATATTGTGCAACCAAACTGAGTCCTATATTTGCAATTTTCACATTCCATATACTTGAATGTCAAGGTGCTCCCCAGATATTCGTGTACGTGTTTATTGACCTTCATGTAAATTCTTTTACATCATGATGCACAAAAGTAAGAATAAAACCTGTTCGTCATGAACTAATGTTATCCTATGATCAATGTTATCCTATGATCACAATATAGTGTACTAGAGCTACATAATGTGCATAAAGAGTAAATCTTTGTATTATATTATAGTCAAATCAAATCAAATCAAATCAAATTATATATGATATTATATTCCAGTTATGCAAAAGAGATAGAGTTCTGACAGATAGTTACAATATCGTATCAAAGGTTTGATTACTTTTTGGCAGCATCTGTTATTTTATACGTTTAAGTTTTCAAACACGCATCATTAACCTATATCTGTCAGGAAAGAAGAAAAATTCGATAATAGCATAAAGTTAAGTCAGAAAGTATTATCAGTATTAACAGCTAAAGTGATATTATTGGCAACGAATATTGAAAATATTGAATCAAGAGGTATCAAGCATGCAAATAGCAAGTTGCTAGAAGAGCGGCGCCGTGATAACCATACTAAAATCATTGAGGATTTTACAGACATAGCGGCAGTTGATGGAAAGACGACTATAAAACTTACAAAAGCCTTTAAGAATAACAAAACAAAATTAAAAAATAATAACCCAATTCTTATTGCGGGATTTCCTGGACCTGGCTTTGTAGGCTCAATTGCTACCAGTTACATTATTGACAAACTAAATATGCAACAAATAGCGTGCGTTGAATCCCAATTCATTTCGCCTGGTGTGATCTATGTTGATGGAAAATTAAGACACCCATTCCGTTTATATGCTAATGTTCACCACAATGTTTGTGTACTAGTATGTGAAGCGCCAATACTTATACACGGCATATATTCCCTATTGGATACTGTTATTAGATGGTCTATAAATAATCATGTCAAGGAAGTGCTAGTCCTCGAAGGTATCCCTGTTCAAGGTTTGCCGAATTCGGATAGAGAACCAATAGTATTATCTGGTAATGAAGAAGATGAAAATGTGACTAGTGCCAGAGTTGATGACAATAATAATGGTGATATTAGTGGTAACACGATTCAATTCCAAGATCAACAAGTAGGCAAAGGTAATAAAATTACTAACGGAAAAACCAATGAACATACTGCATTCATCGGAGGAATTTCAGGTGGATTGTTATCATCATGTTTATCAAACGGGATCCAGTGTACAGCGGTACTTATTCCTGCTCCCAGTGGGATCCCTGATCCAGAAGGGGCTGCGATTATGATTGAAGCAATTAGTAAGATCACTGATAATGAGGATTTGAAAATAGATGTAAAGAAGCTTAGAGATGAAGGTGCTTCATTAAAGCTCCGTATGCAAGAGATCATAAGATCTGTACAAGATCAGCAACAGCAAGCAGATCATCAAGTTAACCAAGAACAACAAGAGCAGCAAAAATCGATTTACGGCTGACTAATCGATCAGCTTGATCTAATCAAAAACTAAAGTGAGAATGCTTTGATTATGACTGGATAAATCATCCGAAAAGAAAGATGTTTATAGACCGATTAATACATCAGGTAGGTTTACGGTGTATTTGTTGCTGTAAGTGCGGGCTATTACACATAATATCAAGGCTACTATAAAAAAATACACTGTATCATATCATAGTCAAAGGATCGTCTTATAATATCAATAAAGAGAAACAGAATCTCTATCTTCATACAGGATATGACATCCAAGAGATTGAGAATGTACAATTGTTCAATTTATTACTCAATGTGATATTATAATAAGAATTAAACTATAAATATAATCTCATCATCTAAAATATAGCTAAGTAAAAATCATTCATATGCAAATAAATTTCGAAAATAAGACTAACTTTAGTAAAGGGCTGAATAAAAGATTGTTTGGTTGTCCAAAATGCCAAAGTTCAAATTATCTAGTACTTACAAAAAGTATTATGAAGAGATATTATCCTTCACGTGAATTGTACTGTCATTTTTGCAATATCGTATTTTCTAGGATACAGGCGGTATCTCCTACAAGAGAATGTTAACGGTAAGTTAACTGCTATTATAGTGGACACATTTTCGAATTTCTATTTTGATTCATGACACTATAAAAAGAAGTCGCAGAGACGCATATCACGCGACTGGAGTATTTTGTACTTTTAGTAGTAGAAACGGATGATTGACTGATGTGCAATAGTGATCGATATTGTTGTGTATTTTTTGATGATTTTGATTACAGAATCTAAATGTGTCAGAATACACACATCTACTCTCAGATAGATTTACTTCTATATTATTTGAATCTAGCACTTATCTTGTGATATCTTTTGTTCCTTTATATGTATGTACACCGACACAACATTTAAGGTAAATTAAGACATGCCATTTGTGAGCAATAAAGTTAAGATTATCTACGTATATTTACCATACCTGAGTACCAAGTTGGTTGGTTAACAATAGTACAACGAACATCATCATCAGCCAACCAATTAGGACTTTTCTATTCTGTTAAGTACAGTACAAAAATCTTGCCAATTATCTGAATTGGTTACTCCCCATTGCTCTAAACAGATAACGTCAGATAAACCCAATCTAGATATCCAGCCTAATACTTCTAAGTCTGGTTTCGATGAAAATTTTTCAACATACCCTAGACATAGGTATGCTATTGGTCTGATATGCTTTGGTATTCCCAGAATTTGATGTAGGTCTTCATTTGCAAGTATGCTGACCCAACCAACTCCTATACCTTCAACTCTAGCAGCTAACCATAGATTTTGAATGGCGCAGCATACACTATATACTCCGGTTTCCTCTATCGATGTCCTGCCAAGAACAAAAGGCCCAAACCTTGTTGGATCATATGTGACACATATGTTTACGGATGACTCCATTATTCCTTCCAATCTTAATGAAATGTATTTATCCTGTCTTTGTTTATCGTTATCAAGCATGGAAACAGACTTCTTATATTCTTTTAAGAACGACTTCTTAACTTGCTCTTTGATTGAGCTATTTCTTATGAGGATAAAATTCCAAGGTTGTGAAAAACCTACTGATGGTGCATGATGTGCAGCATTAAGGATTCTTAAAAGAACCTCATTTGGAATGGCTTTATCGCTCATAAAATGAGAGCGAACATCTCGTCTTGAGAATATTGCCTTATAAACAGCCTTCATTTCGTGATCTGAAAAAAGAAATTCGTTGTCATTGTCGTGTCGATTTTCAGAAATCATGATTACTGCATATGTAATAATCCTCCTATAATAATTGAGCTATTTGATTAAGTCAGGCATGCAATTATTTGATAACGGCTAATAAAACTGAAAAATAGATTATGCGGATACATTTTATCATGATTAAATCTATTGAATGCTAGTATAATATAGCATGTTTAGTAAAGTTGAGTAATTGACATCGCCGGCATCGTGAGTCTCAGTTTACAAATGTGCAGAGAACATTCCAATAATGGATTTCTATAAATTGTAGATTTTGATTGATAATAAGTAATAATTTGATGTCAGGCCGGCGATGATTGTATATCAAGTCATAGACTTTCCTATCTATCTATACTATCTTGAGAATTAGTAAGAGTCAGTTTGTATTGAATAAATTTTAGTATAATATATGGCTGCAAGTATGTATATATCCTTACTCTGAACTGCATAGTAAATATTACGACTGTATATTGGTTAAAAATTTCTAGCTGATTTGTGCAGATAGACTTTCACTATCGATAAATACCTTGATTACCTATTCCATTTATGATGCGCACCATAACATGCAAAAGATTGGAGATAAAATAGCCTATAATACTATTGAAGAAATCCTAGATCCTTTGCATACAGCATTGGTAGTATGAGATGTACAACGCGCATTTATTAATTGATTATTAATAAAGAAGAATTTAGTAGGAATCTGAATTCAGTTGTAGAATTAGCACGCCAATCAAAAATCCCAATATTCTTTACAATTCAAAAATCATTAAAACGATTTGAATCTTCAGCAATCGAATACACTCTTAATAAACTAGGGTTTGACCGCCTATTCGAGCGGTTTACGGCTGAAGATTGGATTTTACAATAAAACCCAAACAAAATGAATTAGTAATAAACAAACATAAAGCAAGTATATTCATAGGCACAGGTTTTGAGCGCATGCTTAGAAATGCTGGTATTATTACGATAGTGTTTACAAGCACTGCTACAGAATTTGGAATAGAGTCTAGTGCTAGGGATGCCTTCAACAGAGGATTCTATTCTGTAGTAGTTTCAGATTGTGTATCTTAGCCATATAAAGATGGACATGACAGATTACTTGAATACACGAAGAATTTCATAACCATTATAAATTCAAAGGGGATTGAGAATCTTTGGTTAAAACCCTAGAAGAGGAATATATCGATAATGTCCAGTTTATTCTAACATCAGTAGATAGGGTTATTATTTGCTATCTCGATAAGTATAGCAATGATATTTAATATCCCTTTATTAGCATAGACTAGAGTTGTTTATCAATACCTATGTAATCACTACGAATACACCATTGCCATCATACATTCACTAGGAGCAATACGGCGAGGATAAACAATAACTCTACTACTGTCATTATATCGTATATCGTTACCTCTCAGGTGTCTATTGCCACATTATAATGTGGACCAATCATTATCATTTCTTCCGTATAAGGAATATTATAGAGACCAGACCGAATTCGATCCATAGTGTTATTGTTACTAACTATCTATCAGCGTGTACATCATACTTTTTCTATTTATTTGCCGCGCCACTATTTAGCTAGTTAGTCGTCTATTGATAAAAGAAAGTCTGGTTAATAAATAAAAAATAGTTATGGATGACGACTGTCGCCATCGTTCAGGTGATCCTTATCTTGTGCGCAGCCGCTCCGTCAGCACCCACAACAACGATATATTTGTCTGGCACTTCATTTGCCTTATCTCTAAATATATTATGTGACAGATTTTTGAGGTAGGGGAGGAGTGGACATAGACAAGTTTACTCCTGTTTTAGCGACGCTATCAGGTTCTGAATCTGAGGTACAACTTCTTTATCTGCCGCTTCTTGGTCAAATACTTTAATTACTTTTGCCTGTAGTTTATCAAGTTCTACAATTGCCTCGTCTAACTGATCTGTTTTGAGCAGCTGCGCTATGTGAGTTGTATCAAACATTCCTCTTGGCTCATCCATCATAGCCTTTGGTTCTGACTTGATAAGTCTCAGGATAGCATTATCGATACCTTCAAGAAGCACTAATCGGGCTTGCCTTACATCATTAATCGTCATTTCATGTGATACATGGAATGTTCGTGCGGCTAGTGTCTGCGGCTGATCTGTGTTTACCAGCGCATTCCAGTCATTAAAACCATTCAATGCTGCTGCAGAGTGTGCTGCCTGTGTTCCTACCGTAATTACTAATCCTAATCCACCGACAATAAGAGCCACGCTCATGGCTAGTAATTTCATTGCCATTGTATAGCAACACTGCGTATATTATATATGGCTTGACAAAAAGACCAACACATTTTTACCAATAATCAAGTTCATCACCTGTCCTACTCTTATCATTCTACATCATAAGCCGATCCTACTACTTTCAGAGGGGACAAGAAAGGATGGACCAAGAAGCCATGATAGTCTAATTCTATGCACGTTAGAAAATGAGTTTAATTGATAACTGTATCTGTATTTGATATATTATAATCTATGCTTTTGGAAAAAAGTACTGAACGTAAGAAATATTGGTCCTTGAAAATACGAATTCTATAAGAAAATTCTGAATGTAACTCACAGACAAATAATTGGTTATTGTAATAGTAATCGGAATATTGGATTAGATTATAACATGTGGTTTTGCAGGTAGTAGTAATAATAATAAAGATAATAATAATAATAATAATGGCAGAGCAACTTCGGCTAACCTTTACTTTTATTAATAACCCAGCTCAAAACTGGAGTGTTCTTTCAACTGTGTAACTAGTCTCGAATTCGGTGCAGTGATTCTTTTCATTGGTAGGATCCGAATCATTAACCATGCGAATTCTTACTTCTGATTTAATAATTATGAAATCTTTGTTATCAGATCCTAGAATGCCAGTTGATGATATTGCAAAAGAATCTTTACTATCATCAAAGACTGTTAGCGATAGAATATACTATCTTTAAATCCCTCGGTCATGCTGGTATTGGAAGCGAGGAAATGATAGGTCAACGGCAAGAACAAGAAAATCATTTCTCTTGAGGTAACAAGTGAAGAGGTACATGATGGTAGGATGTTAAACAAGTTAGTAGATAATGCTTTTGAAAATAATAGTGTAAAGGGGGCGTTAGCAGATGGTATGTATGACAGTAATAAGAATTTAGATACCTATCAAAAAACCATATTAAACCAGGTATAAAGACAAGAAGCAATTCCAAAGTCAGGTCAACTAACTGTCATGCTAGGAATATATCTGTAACAAGACAACAAAAAAATCTCAAAAGATCGAAATGTAGCGTGAGCTATGGGTACAGGTGGATAGTAGAAACTGTCTTTTCATCCATTAAAAGAACGTTTGGTGAACATATAGCCGATAGAAAATTTCCCAACATGAACAAGGAATTGATTCTAAAAGCGTCACTGTATAACATGTTTGCTACCATGATGTAGAGAGATACAGATAATGTACTAGGGAGATAAAATGATTTATACAACAGAGCTATAACTATTAAAAGTTCTTTTATATGTAATTATAATCTCAACCAACTATGAACAAAAAGATACTAATAATTATCACTATATTAATAACTGCAATAGTAATCCCTCTTGGTCTATACGCTATTTCTCCATTATTTACAAGCAACACGGTAAATGAATCCTTACCATCGACTGCCGCTAATATAAGTAATAATACAGCATTACACGACTATCAAAAATTTGTTTCAATGAATGATCAAGATAGAAGTAATGCTGCTAAGCAGATGAGCCAAAGGGAGTAAAATATGGTTATGATTGGAGCGGGTCAAATAAACAATACTATTAATGAAAGCACTATTACCCTAGATACTATAAAACAAAGGCAACAACAACAAAGCAATGCGATTACAGCACCTCGAATAATGATAGGTTCTTTCATTGGAGCTGGTGATGGATTTCATAATGCTGAAGGATTGGTAAGAGTAATTCCATTAGGAGATGGACATACTATCCTCAGATTAGAAAACTTCAAATCAACTAATGGGCCTAATGTTCATCTCTACCTTGCTACTGATAAAGCTGCATCTAATTTCATAGATCTTGGAAGGTTGAAAGCAAACAACGGAAATCAAAATTATAATATACCTTATGGATCTAACCTGGCAAAATACAATATGGCCTTGATATGGTGTAAGGATTTTTCTGTACTATTTGGAAGTGCACAGCTAAAGACATGATAAAACCATTCTTCAAAACTTAGTTATAATAATCAGATGTTTATGTTTAAGTACAAACGCAATATGACTAATTACAATGAGTAAACACGTTCCAGTATGTGGACTCTTTGAGACGCACCTAACCGTAAGTAATCTGCAGCGATCTATCGCATTCTATCGAGAGGTCATGGGTCTTCAACTAGCGTTTGAGGTTCCTGAGCATAATGCCGCGTTCTTCTGGATAGGTGATCATTCCTGTTATTCTTCTAGACACTCTATGTTGGGATTATGGTCAGTTGGTACTATACCACTAGGTCTTAATCTTCACGTTGCATTTGAAGTGGGAGCAATTAAAGACCTTTTAGATGCGCCAAAACGACTTAAAGACCAGGGGATCGTACCGCTATCTTTCTTTGGTACAGAATCAATGGAACCTAGTGTTATTGGATGGATGCCAGCTGCTGCTATTTATTTTAAAGATCCTGACGGGAATCTAATTGAGTATCTAACAATGCTAGATGATAATTTGAGAAGACCAGAGACAGGAATTATTAGCTGGTCAGAATGGATAGCTCGCAACAGATAAAGCATACGTATTATTCAAATTGTCGATTGTCTTTAGCGCATAAATCACTATTCTCAAATCAAAAAGGTGATTCAAGTCGAGATCGAATTTCTAACATAGTAGTAAATTGAATCATCCTGAAAGTCTTGGTTATTTCATACCAATTGGGAGACTTTTACTCGTAATCGAGGTAGGAGCTCTAACAAGTAGACCTATCTTAGAAATCTTATATAAGATAAATACTGCAACTGGACATGAGAACAAAACAGTCTCCAGTTTTCTCATGTAGTAAAAAGCCAACATACAAATAAATCTCCATGATTTCTTTTATACTGCCATTTTACGACACTCCGAAGCACAAGCACGACATACTTGGACGCATTGTTTACACATATCCATGTCAAATTTATCGCATTCTACAGCACATGCATCACAAATATCAGCGCATTGTCCACATATCTTATAACTAAACTCGCTATTCCTTGACATATACTGTGAAGAGAGGACACATATATCCGCGCAGTCACGACAAAGTTGAATACATTTTACCATACTCTTGACATCATCTGCACGTAGACAGCATTCACTAACACAATATTCACATGCTTCGAAGCATGCATTCGATGCGTCTATACAGCTTTGGTATTTTTTATTTTGTAATACTGTAGCCATATACAGCTAATAAGTGTAGAAGATTATATATCTGCTGTTGTATCATCTAATAGTAAAGCCGTAGTATATAGGACAAGATTAGTTACAACCGACCCTGACATACCTATTACATACATACCTGTTACTCAATACTTGTCTATAATAAACACATTCAGGTGACATGGAATGATGTTAAAGTGCCTCAAACTGAAAGAGTATCTCATAATACATTATCGAGAAATAGTAGGAAAGTCAACTCGGAAGTATTCGATAGATGCTCCCGTCATATGTAAGTATGTATAAATAGCCGTCCCCTGCTCCTACTTTGATATCTGTTATTACACCGAATCCTTGTCCAAATATAATTGGATGGAGTTCTTCTCTAGTATCCGCAATCTTGTCTGAAAGGGCCCCAGCGAGCTGCAAACCATTTCTATCTGCATTCATTTTGAAATTGTAAAGATTACCTGTATTGACATCTCCAGTAAAAATCGTGTTTTCATACTGCTTTCCCAGTTTATCTGAGTTCAAGAACTTTAAAGCTGTTGGGCTAATTGTTTGTCTCCATACAAACTGAGGATCATGGTACTTGCCCTTATCACCAAAGGTTACTAATTCAGTATTTGGATCAAAGTTTGGAGGTGCCATCCCCTGCATTTTCAGCCATCCACTGTTAAAGCCCGGTGCCACCAAGTTTACTTCATCGTTATCATCTGCTCCATTTTCTGTATCCCAGATATTGCCTGTTATAGGATCGAAATCAAAACCAAAACTATTCCTGATTCCATATGCATAATATGTCCTAGTAGGATCTTCTCGTCCTAATGGGTCAGGTATTACTGGTTGACCATCTTTTGTAACTCTTAATATCCCGCTTGTTCCGTCTAGTCTTGCACCGTCCTTATCGTTCTGTGCTTGACCTCTATGTCCTCCTACGTCACCAATTGCAGTGTAAACATTGTGATCCGGTCCAATCATTACTTTACCTCCATCATGATTACTCTCCTGATCCGGGTCGGGCGAGGTCGCCGGAAGGTTTAACAACAACAAGGGATTTACAAGTCTGCTCCCATCAGAAGAGAGTTCATATCTATATATGTGGTTTCTGGCTCGTTCTCCACTATCAGATCCCTTCTCAGTATAATATAGAAAAACGTATGTAGGACTTGAACTATCTGTTCCTGTCTTATCAATCGCAATTCCAAGCAAGCCCCATTCAACTTCCTGATTAGCAATATTGGGGATTTGTACCAAGGGTTGCGGCAAGAGCTTTCCATTTACAATTCTATCAACTACACCCTTGTTTTTCTCTAGTACCAGAATATCATTGGGACCTAGAAAAGCCATGCTTGTAGGAATTTGAAGATCTCCCGCGAAAACTCTTTCAACCTTCAAATTAGGATCATTAATCGTAGGCCCAGTTGATGATGGGGGTTGACTTAACATAGGCAGCGTAGACCATGTGATTAGTAAATAATGCAGATCCGAGAGATATACCAAAGATAAAAATCATGCATATTGGTAACAATGATAAAGTCAGACTAGAGTGGGATTTCGATACTTTTATGACTATGTGTATTATAGATGTTTCATTTTTTCTGGTCATAATACGGCTTAACCTGCTGTGTCCAGGTTGTGGTACAGCTGCTATTACTTATTATTCCGAATTGTCACTGGAGTCAATTGTAACGAGTCAATCATTTTCTGTACTAATGGAAGATCAGAATCAAATTGTGATGGCGAATTTTCGTATTGTATAAAATAAGCCTTATTCCCAATAATTGTTCCGGTTTCTAGTCCTTTAAAGTTTTCACCTTGGTCGGTATATGAATATATTAATTTGTATGCGGGATTTCCTGCAAGTGTATTACCACTGGTCGAGGATTCACTAACTTTGAAATTCTTTCAATCTATTTTGTCATCAGATATGGAATCTGAAACATATTGCTTTAAATTCTCGCCAGAGTCAACACTATCTACTAATATATCCAATGTAGCCGAAGAATTGGAATCTTTGGGTGAAAAAGAGACGATATCGGTACTGGAATCACCACTGTTGTCGTTTCCCTCTCCCGGGCTTGAACTCCAGTTTGCCGGATATTGTATATTTATACCATAGGAATTGTTTTTGTAGATTAGGAATTGTGTGTTCTCTTGATTGTTCACACATTACTATAGGAAATAATAAAGCATACAGTAATGCCAGAATAGGAATCATGCTTAGTAGAAATATGCACGATTCAATTGTGCGAAACAATATCGTATACAATGAAACTCAGGGGATATTTGTCTCCAAATCTCATGGCAATCAAACTTACAATAATACAGTTTCAGAAGTCAGAAATGGCATTTATCTGAAGAATATGTCGTCTGGAAATAATGTGCATGATAATATAATAAAAAGTCCTATATCTTCAGGCATACAGGTAAACACTGGAGCCGCTGGTAACACATTTTACCACAACACAATACTAGACGCTCCTGTCCATAAGGCTATTGTGACTGACAATGATTATTTCAAAGCAACTAATACAGATCCAACTGTAAAAGCAATAGATGACACTCTCCAAACTCGGAATACATTTAATGATAATATAGTTACAGCAGGACGTGGAATGTAATACATATTCATATAGATTATCATCTGCCACTTGATCTAATCTAAGAATCTTAATTCTCACTTTATTTGGCAAGATATATCTAATAGCAAGACAAAAGAGTCTATTTACATTTCGATACCAAAATAATTTATGGTGAATAAAGAGAATAGAAAATATTTGGTCTTGTGATTGTTACATTAGTACTAAAAGATGTGGTTGTAGGTTATTGTAAGAAATATTGACTAACATGATAGGTTTGATTCTTCCTTAATAAAAGCAGGACTAATTGACGAATTTCATTTATTAATCGAGCCTGCCGCTATTGGAAGCGGCATGGCAATATTCAAAGATTTGAAAGAGGTCCAAAAATTCACCAGGATAAAATCTACGCCATTTGACTCTGGAATAGTTGAGCTTCACTTTGAGCCTAAAAGAAACTAAAATATACGCAATGGAAAGAAAGATTGATGTAAAAAGATAAAATATTGGTATCTTATCCAATTAACTCTTAACTGCCTTTTGCTGGACTTACGATGGGATGGAATCGATTGGTTCAAAGTAATTAGAAA
>Ga0207693_10001846_pt1 | contig 18559 bp, 15 predicted proteins | sample LARL81metaG_FD_184347 | JGI IMG/M metagenome (GOLD analysis project Ga0207693, IMG submission 184347) | Corn, switchgrass and miscanthus rhizosphere microbial communities from Kellogg Biological Station, Michigan, USA - LAR L8-1 metaG... | ecosystem: Host-associated > Plants > Roots >...
TCGAGCGTCGGCAGCGACGCGCGTCGCGGTCCGGACTGAGTGGGCAGAGGAACCGTCTCGCCGCGACGCCGCAGTAGGAGTGCGATGCCGCCACCATGTACCACGACCGAGAGCAGCACGACGAGACACGCAATCGCGAATAGGCGCTCCGCCCCTGGGACTCCCGCGAACACGGCGAGCAACACCAATAACAGCGTGCTGAGACCGCGGGGTCCGAACCACGCGATCAGTCTCCGCGTCGCGTTGCTCACACCGGCATGACGCAACACAGGAAGAAGGACGATCGTGCGCATAGCAAGCGCGAGCAGTGCGAAAAGCACCGTTCGGGCATCAATAACGGAGAGTCCCATCCAGATGAGCGACGCGCCGAACGCCACGAAAGTGAGCAACAAGAACATCTCGGCGCTTGCCTCGCCATAGTCGAAGAAGCAGTCACACAGCTCGATGTCGAGTGACGCAATCATCAGCCCCGCGGTGAACGCGGCGAGAAACCCGCTCCCGCCAACACCCTCAGCCGCGGCGTATGCGGTGAACGCGACGCCGAGGGCGTACAGCGATTCGTAATCCCGCCTAACGCCCACTCGCCGGCGAATCTGTTCGAGGAGCGTGATTGCCGACCAGCCGATCAGGGCGCCGAGTGCCGGCCCGAGAACGAACAGTCCGAGAAGCCGCCGTCCGACATCGGGCGCTGCGGCGCCCGAACGTACCTGCAGCGCGAGAATGGAGAGTACAACGATCGGCAGAAGAACGACGTCGTTCATGCCGCTCTCGAGTCGGAGCGCCGTTCGCGCGTCGCCGGGCAAGTCGGGGCGACGGACCAACGCTCGCAAGAGAACAGGGTCGGTCGAGGCGAGCGCGGCACCGAGAATGAGCGCAGCCGGCATCGAGAGTCCGAGGAGCAGCCAGGCGGCGGCCGAGATCAATGCCGCGGGGAGAAGGGTACCGGGTCCGAGGACGAAAAGTGCGAGTCGTCGATTCCTTCGTGCCTCGCCGATGTCGGCGCCAATGGCGTCGCTGAAGAGGACCAACACGAGCGCCAGTGTCGCGATCACCTGGAGCGCCGGTGACTGCAGGTTCAGGTCGAGCAGCCCCAACCCTAACGGTCCGAGGACCAGGCCAAGCACGAGAAAAATCGCCACCTGCGGCAAGCCGGTGCGATCGACCCAGCCGGAAAGCAAAGACGACACGAGAACAACGATGCCGATAAGCGCGAGCGTCGCCGGGAAATGCTCGAGCATGAAGAGTTCTGCCCAGTGGCTATGAGACGCGCAACATACGCGGCCTGTCTAGGGGAGGATAGGTCGCGCGTTTGCGCGACTTGTATCTTTCCTCCGATGCCAATCGTGCCCTTCGAAACACTTCCCGACGCATCGCGCGTGTGGGTTTTCGGAAGCGGTCGTGCGCTCTCCGGTGCCGATGCCGATCGCCTCCTGGGCGAGGTCGACCACTTTCTGGCGCAATGGAAAGCGCATGGCGTGCCGCTCACCTGCGCCCGCGATTGGCGCGATGAGCACCTGCTGACGATCGGCGTCGACAGTACGGTGGAGAGCGCGTCCGGCTGCTCGATCGACGGGCTGTTCCGCGTGCTGCAGGCGCTCGAAAGACCGCTCGGCACTCGGCTGGTCGGTGGCGGTCGGGTCTTCTACCGCGATGCGGCCGGCGGCGTTCAGTGCGTCACGCGGGATCGAGTGCCCGAGCTCGTAAAGGCCCGCGATGTCACCGACGATACGTGCGTCTTCGATACGAGCCTAACGACGGCCGGCGATTGGCGTTCGCGCTTCGAGGCGCCCGCGCGATCGACCTGGGTCGGTGAGTTGTTGCGTCCCTGAGCTGAGAGTCGGTCTCAAGCCGGCGAACTAGGATAGCCAACGCGACAGATTCTCGTGCACGAAGGCGTCGTCGTTCAGCTCGGGATACAAGCGATGAACGCGGTCGATCTCGTCTGCCTGACCGGTCGAAAGCTGTTCGTTCGGATCGAGACACCAGATCCCTCGCAATAACCCTTGCCGGCGAAGAATGTCGTGGATGCCGGGAATGCAGCCGCGGAATGCGTGCGCGACATCGAAAATGGCACCGTTCGCATCGGTGAGCGCGGCGGCCTCTTCGAGCCAGGCGCTGTCGAGGGTGTGCATAGCACGCGCCGATTTCGCGCGCTCGAGGAGTTGCACTGCCGCTCGTGTCCAGCACGCCCACTGGCCCAATAGGCCGCCGTCGATGCTGCGCACCGTGCGCGCTCCGCGGATGGTGACCGGAAACGACGTGAGCAGATCGATGACGATACTGTCATCGTTGCCGGTATAGAGCGCGATGTCATCGCGACCGGCATCGGCCACGGCGCGAATGACGTCGAACGTCTGATACCTGTTGAAGGGAGCGATCTTGATCGCCCAGACGTTGGGTATCTCGGCGAATTCACGCCAGAACGGGTAGCTGAGAACGCGCCCGCCAACCGCGGGTTGCAGATAGAATCCGAAGAGTGGAATCGCCTCGGCGACTTCACGACAATGAAGAAGTAGCTCTTCCTCGCTCTCGCGCTGCCACTCGCCAAGGCTCAGTAGCCCGACATCGTAGCCTAACGCGGCGGCGATCTGCGCTTCACTCAGGGCTTGCGCCGTGTGGCCACAAATGCCAGCGACTTTCACAAAGGCGCGGCGGGCTTGGTCAGTGCGGTCGAGCGCCGCCGCCGCGGTCTCGGCGGCGAGCTCCAGAACGGGTCGATAGAGGCCGTACTGGGAATCGCGAATCGCGAATTGCGTGGTGTGTACGCCGACGGCGATGCCGCCGGCGCCAGCGTCGACGTAATACCGCGTGAGGGCGCGCTGCCGTTGTTCGTCGAGCGTGCGCCGCGCGGTGAGCGCGAGTGGATGCGCCGGAATGACGACGCCGGACCGCAGATGTTCGCGCGTGGATGGCATGCGATCGCCGTCAGAACTGCCCGGCTCGTTCCTCGAAATGGGTCGGTTTACCAAGCATCGGCCCATCGCTGCGGATCCAATCGGCAATCCATTCGATCATCGTCTCGACCCCAACCTCCGGCGGTGAGAAGCTCGAGCGCATGAGGTCCGTGTTGCTGAGGAGCGCATCGCGGCGCTCCTTGCCCCGGAAGCGCGGGGTTTTTCCGAATGCTCGCCCAAATGCCTGAGCAACGTCGCGCACGACGAGCGTCTCGGTACCGGTCACGTTCACGACGAAAGGGGGCGCCGCGGCACGAGCGAGCGACTCGATTGCGATACGGCTGGCGTCGCCCTGCCAAATGACATTGACGTGGCCCATAGCGACCGGCACGGGCGTATTGCGCCAGACACGGAGACCGATGTCCGCGAGGACACCATAACGTAAATCGATCGCGTAGTTGAGTCGTATGATCGAGACGGGCGTCCGGTTGCGGGTTGAATAAAACTCGAGCACTCGTTCGCGGCCGAGCGCCGACGTCGCGTATTCGCCGACCGGTCCAACGGGATCGGTCTCGCGAGCGCCGCCGGCGGCGACGGCAGTGAGGCGATACACATTGCCGGTGGAGAACGCAACGATGCGAGCCGCACGATATCGATCGGCGCAAATCGCCGGCACGATCGTGTTCATCGCCCACGTTGTTGCTGGCGCCGAAGCGGTGCCGAACTTCTGGCCCGCCATGAATATCACGTTAGGCACATCGGGCAGGAGCGCGACGGCATCACGGTCGAGCAGGTCACATGCGATCGGCTCGATGCCGGCACCGCCGAGCGTCCGGGCAACGTCAGGTGACGAGAAGCGAGACACTGCGAAGACGCGCCGGCTGTCACCGACCAGAGCGGCGGCGCGGGCCGCCATGCGTGCGACCGTCGGCCCCATCTTGCCGCCGGCACCGAGCACGACGATGTCGCCTGGTGAATCGCGAAGCGCTTCGACTGTTTCGGCGCGTGGCGTCGACAACAATTCGTCCAGCTCGGCCTCGTTCACGACGCGACGAAAAAGGTCGGCACGGTCGTCTAACGCGATCCGGCGGGTCCCTGATGACTATCGAACTCTCGCTGTGCTTCCTCGGCGCCCTTGAAACCGATCTTGCTGTGCGTGCCGTCGCAAAAGGGCTTTCGCGTCGACGCGCCACAACGGCACAAGGTGATTGCCGTCTTGCCAGGCTTCAGCTCAGGTAAAGGGATCAGATTCCCGTCGTGATCGACGAGCACAAATTCGCCCGTGGTGAGATCGACGGCGTAAGGACCGTCCTTGCGAACTTTGATCGTCAGTGTCATACGGGCGGCGTCGTGGGGGAGCGTCCGGAACTCGAACGGAATCTATCGCAATCTTCGGTGAGTTACGCTCAGGCGCGCACGAAGTCGCCTCGCCAGTCTCGGATCTCGCGCTTCACCTGATCCGCTGTTCGCAGCTCTCCGGCGAGGCAGCGCGTCACGAGATGCGGTAACTCGGCGTCGCCGGCGAAACGGAGGCCGACGAGATGGCGAAGACGCAGTTCGGGGATGCGCGCACCAAGCTCGGGCGGGAGCACGGCGGCAAGACGGAGACGCATCTCGAGGCCAATCAGTCGATCCTGAACCGTGAGGATGGATGCACGGCAGGCGAGAAAACCCGCAGCGACACCGATTGCGAAGACGAGCGGCCAGACCTCACTGAGGGACGGATGACGCACGAGGCCGGCGAAGACCATCAGGACGTTCAGGACGACGATCGGTAGCGCGAAGAAGTGGAAGAGGGGGAAGAATCGCCGGTGATTCGCGTACGTTTGCTGCGCCATGGCTGTTCTCTCCACGGAGTGTTCAGTCGTAGCGAGCTGCCAGTCGTTAGGCAGCGGCGGTCGCGGCCTGCTGGGCATAGCGTTTGATGCGAAGCAACATCGCGGTCAGGCCGACCTCGCGGCCGGCCAGGCCGATTCCTTCCATGACCTGTCGCACGAAATCATCGGGTATCGCGAGAACTGTCGATGGCGGTTGGCCATTGATCGCGGAAAAAAGAATTGCGAGGAATGCCGCAATCGTGGGTGACTGTCGGACGTTCAGGTCGGCATAGTAATGCATCGTGCCGTCGCGAAATTCCGGAAAGAGGTCGACGCGCGTCTGGCACTCCGGAACGGTGAATGCGCCCTTGTCGAGCTCGCGGAAGCGCTCCGGCACTGGCTCCAACCGCTTCGAGTAGCCGACGAGCGCTTGCATCTTCTCCTCGCGGCCGAGCGATTGGAAATAGCGCAATACTCGCGCGATCGACGGCGGAAGCGCGCCAGCGCTGTCCGTGGCGGAAACGTCACTCATATCAAGCAGATAAAACTCCGCGATGGCTCGCCGGTCAAGCGCCAGACCACGAGTCCGGTGCTGAGGCACTCACGGTGGTGATTATTCTGTTAGAAGACAATCGACCATCAACCGTTATCGGAGATCTCAAGTCATGCCAACGCGGACCGCGGGCGCAACGTGGAAGGGCGGACTCAAAGGCGGCACGGGCAGCTTCAAGGGCCAGACTGGCCTTGCTGGCTCTTACTCTTTCGGCTCGCGGTTCGAAAACGCGAGTGGATCAAATCCCGAAGAGCTGCTCGCGGCCGCGGAAGCGGCGTGCTACAGCATGGCGTTGAGTGCGGGACTCGAACGTGCGGGTAGTGCGCCGACGAGCGTCGACACGACGGCGCACTGCACCATCGAAAAAGTCGGCGACGGCTTCAAGGTGACGAAGATGCGACTCGAAGTGCGGGCGAGCGTACCGAAGATCGATGCGGGCGAGTTCCGCAAAATCGCCGAGGCGACGAAGGATGCTTGTCCGATCTCGCAGGTGATGAAGGGGAATGTACCGATCGAGCTCGACGCAAAGCTCGTTTGACGCCAGACCGGCGCCCTTCCCGATTCGTCAGTCGGCGAAATACTCCCTGATGCACATCGACACTACTCGCTGCAAAAGGAGCGTCTGCTCATCCTGATCACGCGCGTTCTCGATATCGGGCAGCGATCGCCAGATGCCTTTGAGAACGAGGAGGAGCTGCTCGGGCGCGATGGCTTTCTGTCGCGCTTCGTGCGCGAGGTCCTTCAGCGCCGCCCGTAACTCGGGAGCTGGCTCGCACTCGGGTGCATGGACATAGTGCTCCAGAGCGCGACGTACGGAGTCCACCGTTTTCTGGGCGAGCGCGTTAGGCGGCATCGGGCCCGTGTCGTGTTGCATCTTCATAGAGCGGATCGCTCGCGGTGGGCGGGCGCAATAGAGCGCTGGCAGACAACGAATGTTTACCTTGCGCCTGCTCGCGTCAAGAGCGAATCGGCTGCGTCTCGCCACCGCTCAGTGGCCGCCATTTCATGAAGGCCAACGGCGTCCTGAGCTGCCGCAACAGCTTCGAACGCCGCAGTAGCCTTTGCGCGCTACTTCCATTATCGGTTAACGAGCGGGCGCGACCGCGCTCATCAATTTGCCAACCGATTAGAGACTTTTCATGCCCACCTCATCCGATCGTACCGCGCGCGAGCGCTCCGTGACCTGGTATCGCTGGGAGGAGATGCCAAGGGAGAAAGTGTCGGCGATGCTCGATCGGCGCCTGATTACTGGCGACCGCATGATGCTGGCCCATGTCTACCTCAAGCAGGGATGCGTCGTTCCCAAGCACACGCATGAGAATGAGCAGTTCACATACATTCTCGAGGGTGCGCTGCGCTTCTGGATCGGTGACGATGAAAAGGAAGAAGTGGTCGTCCGTGCGGGAGAGGTCCTTCACATACCGTCGAACCTGCCGCACAAGGCCGAGGCACTCGAAGACACGCTCGACGTCGATGTGTTCTCGCCGCCGCGCGAAGACTGGCTGAACAAGACGGATTCATATCTCCGGCGTTGAGACGTTAGGCAGAACTCGCATGGATCTCGGACTCCGCGGGAAGACCGCGCTCGTCACCGCGGCCAGTCGCGGACTCGGGCGCGCGATCGCCGAAGCGCTGGCCGCCGAGGGCACATCGCTGCTGATCTGTGCCCGCGGGGAGGACGCCCTCACCGAAGCCCGCGACGCGATCGCCAGGGACACGCGCGTCGACGTCGAGATGGTCGCTGCCGACGTCTCGACGAAAGAGGGCATCGCGCGCGTTTGGCAGCAGGCGCGCGATCATTTTGGTCGCGTCGACGTTCTCGTGACCAACGCGGGCGGCCCGCCCTCTGGACCTTTCGAGTCGCTTGAATGGGAGTCGTGGCAGCAGGCGGTCGAGCTCACCCTGCGCAGCGCCGTCGAGCTCACGCGCCTCGTCCTTCCGGGAATGAAGGAACGCCGGTGGGGACGGATTCTCAACGTCACGTCGATCGCCGTGAAGCAGCCTGTCGATGGTCTCATGTTGTCGAACAGTCTTCGTGCCGCGGTTACCGGCTTCGCGCGTACCCTCGCGAATGAAGTCGCGCGTTATGGCGTGACGGTGAACAACTTGTTGCCGGGCTACACCCGCACCGAGCGTGTCGAGCAGCTCAATGCGGCGACGGCCGCGCGCGAAGGTATTACGGTCGACGACATCGCGCATCGTATCGAAGCGCAGATTCCGATGCGCCGACTGGGTGAGCCGCGCGAGTTCGCCGCGCTGGCCGCGTTTCTCGCCTCCGAACAGGCCTCCTACATCACGGCTCAGTCGATCGCGGTCGATGGAGGCTGGATTCGGTCAGTGCTCTGAGTGGTGGTTGGTGGCTGGTTGTTGGTGATTGGTGGAAGCGGACCATCGAGCACGACGGTGCGCGTCGGAAACGCGAAGTCGATCTTTTCGGCTTTGAATCGCCGGAGGAGCTCGAGGTTTATCGTTTGCTGAATATCGAGGTAGCGCGTGTAATCAGCGTCGAGCACGAAGTACACCGTCTCGATCCGGAGCGCCGAATCGGTATATTGCGTAAAATGACTGCGATCGAAACGAACCGGCTGCTGCGTCGCGACGACCTCGCGAATCATTCCTGGAATACGAGCGATGGCCTCGGGCGGGGTGTCATACGTGACGTCGGTGGTGAAAACGACGCGACGGTCGAGCTGGCGCTTGTAATTGCGGATGCGGCTCTTGAGAAGCTCGCTGTTGGAGATGATGATTTGCTCACCGCTTACGCTCCGTACGCGTGTCGTCTTTAGGCCGATGCGTTCGACCGTGCCCTGCATCTGATCGACGGCGATCGAGTCGCCGACGTCGAATGGCTTGTCGAGAATGATCGACAGCGCCGCGAGCAGATCCCCAAGGACGTTCTGCACCGCAAGTGCGATCGCCACACCGCCAATCCCAAGCCCGGTGACGAGTGTCGTGACATTGACACCAAACTTGTCGAGCGCGGTGATGAAGACGACGATCCAGAGCAACACCTTCACGCCGATCCCCAGCGCGCGAATGGTGGTGACACTCGCCATGTCGGTGCGCGTCGTCTGCATGCCGGCACGCCGCTGAATCCAGAGATCGACGGCGGCTCCGCCCCAGAGCCCGCACTGAACCAGAAGCACTAGCGCGAACGCCGCGCTGAAGTACGTGTCGATCGTCGGTGGGAGAACCAGAAAGCGCGAGCCAAAAACCAGAGCGGCAGCGGCGAGGAAGTACGGCCGGGTGCGCGCTACCAGCTCGACAAGTATGTCATCGACCTCGGTTGTTGTTCGTTTCGCGATCGCGCCGAACCGCCCAACGAGCAGAACGCGCACAAGCAGCAGGGCTAGAAACGCCCCGAGCGCCACGGCAAGCGCCGTCGCCCATTGCCGCATCGAGTTGTGAAAGAGAATGCGATCGAAGAACTGATCGGGATGCATGTCGTAGCGTGGCGAGTCCGAAGGCGAGCGCCAGAATGACGGCCGCCATCCACAAGCCTACGCCCGACGCGCCGAGCGGTCTACACCCCGACGGCCACGTCCCGTCGCACGCGCCACCGGGACATAGCATCACACGCGTCGCAGTTGGCGCACTCCCAGTCCGGCTCGACCTCCTCGCCGAAATACTCGAGGATAAAGCGGGTCCGACACTGCGCATTCTGACAGTACTGCACCATCGCCCGCAACTTCGCGCGGTCTTGCATCCGACGAGCCTCGTAGTCCGTGAGGTCGGCGCTCAAATCGATGGACGTGAGGCGCTCCGTCGAAAGTCGCTCCCAACTGCCACCGCGATACTCGCGCACGAGTCCGTGACGCTTGAGGAGCACGAGGACGATCCGCACTTTCCGCCGCGGCACGCCGGACTTGTTCGCGAGATCGTCGAGGTGCACCTGCTCGCGCAACGGTGCTTGCTCGAGCGTGATCGCGACGCGCGCTGCCTCCTCGACGTCCGGGTACTTGCCGCCGAGAAAGTAAGACTGAACGCGGCTATCTTCGACGCGGTAGAGGATGGTACAGGTCGCGGGGTCGCCATCGCGGCCCGCACGGCCCGCCTCCTGATAATAGGACTCCACGCTTCCTGGAAAGTGATAGTGAATAACGAAACGGATATCGCTCTTGTCGATCCCGAGCCCGAACGCGTTTGTCGCGATTATGGCCTTGAACCGATCGGCCATGAATCGGTCCTGCATGTCCTTGCGGTCGGCCGCCGCCATCTTGCCGTGGTAGACCCCTACGGGTACCTCGCTGCGCAGTTCCTCGTACAAGCGCTCGGCCTCTCGAACCGTCGCGACGTAGACAATGCCAACGCCTGGGCTGTTTCGGAGTAGACTGGCGAGCGCAGCATCCTTCTCTCGCTGATTGACGGTGCGACGCACCTCGAAGCGAAGATTCGGCCGCGCGAATCCGGTGATCGTCACGACGGGGTCATGCATGCCCAACTGTCGAGCGATGTCGCGACGGACTTCGTCGGTCGCGGTCGCCGTGAGCGCTAGAATCGGCGGACGGCCGAGCCGCTTCACGATCGAGCCGAGCATCAGGTAGTCGGGACGAAAGTCATGCCCCCACTGGCTGACGCAGTGTGCCTCATCGACTACGAACAGACTTACTGAACGAGACAGCAAACGCTCGAAAAAATCGCGGTCCTTGAAACGCTCAGGGGTCAAATAGAGGATCTCGCCCTGGCCATCGTTCACGCGCTGTTCGAGCTGCCGTGCTTCGGATTCCGACAAATGCGAGTGCATTGCCAAGGCGTCGACGCCGCACGCAGTGAGCTTGTCCTGCTGGTCTTTCATCAAAGCGATAAGCGGGCTGACGACGACCGTCAGGCCCTCCAACATCAACGCCGGTAACTGGTAGATCAGGGATTTTCCACTTCCGGTTGGCATAACGACGAGAGCGTCATGCCCCTCGAGCGCCGCCTTGATCGGCTCCCACTGGCCCCGTTGAAAGTCATCGTGGCCGAAGCGCGCAACAAGTACTTCGCGAGCGCGAGCCCGAGATGTATTGGACATGAAAACATCCTGGGCACGATCCGTTCCGGCTGCTGAGCACGGAGCGTACTGAGCAATGACAAAACAGATGAGTCGGCCGTTGGTCGGCGCCGCAGCCTCGTTAGGCGTGTGGGGTCCGCGCCGGCCATTCGTCCCTGGCTCGCCAGGAACCAGTGTGAGCGGTTCGCAGTATCTTGATCTGTACTGATTGAGCTCGTAGCGCGAGCGGAGGCCATCACATGTGGATCAAGCGCCCGGATGACGTCAAGTCGTCGGAGATCACCGACGAGAAGCTGTACATCAGTCGGCGACGCTTCCTCGCAGCGGCCGGAATCCTTGGTGCCTCCGGCGCCGGCCTTCTCGCCTGCAACACCGATGCGCGTGGGAGCGGCTCGGCGGACGGCGAGGTCGCGGCGGCCGGTCAGGAGCCGGAGAAGCCCAACACCTACGAGCAAATCACGTCGTACAACAACTTCTACGAATTCGGTACCGACAAAGAGGACCCGAAGCAGAATTCGGCTGGCTTCCATCCGCAGCCGTGGACGGTGCATGTGGAGGGGCTGTGCAAGAAGCCCGGTGACTACCATTTCGAAGACCTGATCAAACCCCACAAGATCGTCGATCGCACCTACCGGCTTCGGTGTGTCGAAGCGTGGTCCATGGTTATTCCCTGGGAGGGGATTCCGCTCGCGGAGATGATCAAACGCTTCGAGCCGCAGCCGTCGGCAAAGTTCGTGGCGTTCACGACCGTTTTGCGGCCGGATGAGATGCCGGGGCAACGCCGGCCGATCTTGCCGTGGCCATACGTCGAAGGGCTGAGGATGGACGAGGCGACGAACGATCTGACGCTGATGGCGACGGGTCTATACGGGAAGCCGTTGCCAAATCAAGACGGCGCGCCGATTCGCCTCATCGTGCCGTGGAAGTACGGATTCAAGGGCATCAAATCGATCGTGAAGATCGCGTTCGTGGACAAGCAGCCGGCGACGACGTGGAATATCGCCGCGCCAGACGAGTACGGGTTTTACGCGAACGTGAATCCAGAAGTGGATCATCCGCGCTGGTCGCAGGCCACGGAGCGCCGCATCGGAGAATTCCGCCGCCGGCAGACGCTCATGTTCAATGGCTACGGCGACAAGGTGGCGAGCATGTATGCCGGAATGGATCTGAGGAAGAACTACTGAGCTGCGCAGCCAGGCGCGACCCGTGAGCAATGTCCTGACGCGCCTCAAGCCGGTGGCATTTGTCGTATGCCTCGTGCCGGCGGCGCTCCTCGCCTGGAATTTCTGGGGAGTGACGCACGATCGGCCAGAAGCGTTAGGCGCGGATCCCGTCCGCGAGGCAGAGATTTTCACGGGATTGTGGACGCTGCGGTTCCTAGCAATAACGCTCGCCGTCACGCCCGTGCGCGAGTTGTTCGGTGTCGGCGTGCTCGCAAAATACCGACGCACGCTCGGACTCTTCACCTTCTTCTACGCCTGCATTCACCTGAGCATGTGGATCGGTGTCGATTGGTTTTTCGATTGGCGAGCGATGGGCGGCGAGATCGTGAAGCATAAGTACATACTCATCGGTATGACGACGTTCGTCTTGCTGGTGCCACTGGCACTCACGTCGACGAAAGCCTCCGTGCGCCGCCTCGGGGGCGCGCGTTGGGCGCGACTCCACCGCCTGATCTACATTGCCGCGATCACCGGTACGGTGCATTACCTCTGGGCGGTGAAGAAGGACACGCTCTTTCCGCTGGTTTACCTGTTCGTGTTCGTCGTCCTCCTTGGCTTCCGACTCTGGGAGAGGTATGTAGGACCGGTGCGGCTGCTCGCGCGGCGGCAAGCATCGAGGCGACGAGCGACATCCCTTGGACGTGCGGCGACAACTAATACCGGTCCAATCGGCGACGCGAAGTAAGGGCACTGGCGCCCTCGAGGCGTACGCCGCGGCCGCTCCCGGTTTGGAGCCGGTTGTCGCCAGAGAGTTGAAGTCCCTCGGGATAGCGCCGCGGTTGGAAACAGGGGGCGTCAGCTTTCGGGCGACAATCGAGACGGTGGCGGGCGCGAATCTCTGGCTGCGTACAGCGAGCCGCGTGATTGTTCGCGTGGCAGTTTTTCGCGCCCAAGCATTTCACGAGCTCGAGCGCTTGGCACGCGCCGTACCCTGGGAGCGATTTGTCGCCCCGGGAGCACCGGTACGCTTTCGCGTCGCGAGTCGAAAATCGCGACTCTATCACACCGGTGCGATCGAGCAGCGTGTTGCCGAAGCGATCGAGCATCGCCTCGGAAGGATGAGTATCGTCGACTCGACGGGTGTGGCGGCGGACGAGGAGGACACAGAAGCGTCGCGCGCTCAGCTCTTCGTGATTCGTGTGCTCAGCGATGCGTTCACTATCAGTGCCGATAGCTCCGGTGCGCTCCTCCATCAGCGCGGCTATCGAAAGGCGATCGCGAAGGCGCCGGTCCGCGAGACGATCGCCGCGGCAATGCTAATGGCCAGTGATTGGTCCGGCGCGACCCCACTCATCGATCCGATGTGCGGCTCGGGCACGATTCCAATCGAAGCAGCACTTATCGCGCGACGGATCGCACCCGGGCTGCGGCGAGAGTTCGCGTTCCTCGAATGGCCCGAGACGACGACGCCGATGTGGGACAAGCTACGAGAGGATGCTGCCGGTGCGGCGCTGACGAAATCACCGGTCGCGATACGCGGATCGGATCGCGACCAGGGAGCCATAGGGGCGGCGATAGCGAACGCCGAGAGAGCCGGAGTCTCGAGCGACATCGATTTTTCCGTGCGATCCGTTTCGGCAATCGACAAAGGTTGGGCCATTCCAGGACTTGTCGTTACAAATCCGCCCTACGGAGTTCGCGTCGGCGAAGCGCAGAAGCTGCGCGATTTGTACGCTCGATTCGGCCAGGTGCTTCGGGCGAAGTATCCAGGGTGGGATGTTGCGCTTCTCTCGGCGAATCCCCAGTTGGAGCGGGAGCTGCGAATGGGGTTGCAAGAGCGTCTGCGCACGCGGAACGGCGGAATTCCCGTACGCCTCGTGACTGCAAGGGTGCCCGGGATCGCACAACCCTAGGTCCGCGACGGATCTAACACATAAGCGGTTCGAACCTCCCTGAGTGTGCTTGCAGTCGAACTCGCCCGCTTTTTGCGGATCTATCGCACTTCTCGACGCGTCGCTCGGCCTCACTTTCACGCGAACAAGACTGCGGTGAAGAGTGCCTGAGTCCGGCATCAGTTTTGAAAGTAACGGACAGGAAAGACCGAAGATGCGCGTCGCTCACGTCGCCGAAAGCGCCCACGCGACGCGGGAAGCTTTCATGCACCTCTCTCGGAATTTTGCAAGCTGCCGGTCGGCGAACGACAGTCGCTGGTCGGCCCCCCCATTACTCAAAGCGCCAGGAGCTGACCGTGGGAGTCGGCGAACGACCTGAATTTCTCGACGAGCAAGACGAGTCGGAAGCCGAGCCGCGCAGCGGCAACGGCAAGCGCGGACGGCGCCGGCAGAATGGCCGTCGACGCGCGTCCGCGGATCGCAACGTTGCGACCGAACAGGCGAACGAAGTCACCATGGATCGCGAGCTGCCGGAACGCCGAGGCGAACGACCCGAGCGGCGATCGACTCGCGAGCGCGCGTTGACGCGATTGCTCGCGGGATTGCGCGCGATGGACGCCGGCGACTTTAGCGTGCGCTTGGAACCGAACGGTGATCCATTGATGGCCGATCTGATCCTCGCGTTTAATAGCGTCGCCCAGCGGCATAATCGACTGACGGACGAGATGGTCCGCATCGCGAGCTCGGTTGGTCGCGAGGGAAAAATGCGAGATCGTGCGACGATCGGTCCGGCGTCGGGGCAGTGGTCCGTCGCCGTGGACTCGATCAACGGCCTGATCACAGATCTCGTTCAGCCAACGTCGGAGGTCGCGCGGGTGATCAAGGCGGTAGCCGAGGGCGATCTGTCGCAGAAGGTAGAGCTCGAGATCGACGGCAAACAGGTCCAGGGCGAGTTCTTCCGCATCGGCTCGACCGTCAATCGCATGGTCGATCAGCTCAACGCATTCGCGAGCGAAGTGACGCGTGTGGCGCGTGAGGTCGGCACAGAGGGTGTGTTGGGCGGGCAGGCGAACGTGCAAGGAGTGAGCGGAACGTGGAAGGATCTCACGGATTCCGTGAACGCGATGGCCTCGAACCTTACCGGACAAGTCCGGAACATCGCCCTGGTGACGACAGCAGTTGCCAACGGCGATCTCTCGCAAAAAATCACGGTCGAGGCGAAGGGCGAGGTATTAGAGCTCAAGAACACGATCAACATCATGGTCGATCAGCTCTCGTCGTTCGCGGCGGAGGTGACGCGTGTAGCGCGCGAAGTGGGAACCGAAGGGATTCTCGGTGGTCAAGCGAGCGTGCAGGGAGTGAGCGGAACATGGAAGGACCTGACGGACAATGTGAACTTCATGGCGGGCAACCTCACCAACCAGGTGCGGAATATTGCCCTCGTCACAACGGCGGTCGCGAACGGCGATCTGTCGCAGAAGATCGTCGTCGAGGCGAAGGGTGAAGTTTCGGAGCTCAAGAACACGATCAACGACATGGTGGATCGTCTGCGCATCTTCGCTGACGAGGTCACGCGTGTCGCGAAAGAAGTAGGAACGGAAGGCATCCTTGGCGGCCAGGCCAACGTGCCGGGTGTCGCGGGCACATGGAAGAGTCTCACCGAGAACGTGAACGCAATGGCGGCGAACCTGACGGGCCAGGTGCGCAATATCGCCGACGTGACGACGGCCGTCGCCAAGGGCGACCTGTCGCGGAAAATCACCGTCAGCGCACAGGGTGAAGTGCTCGAGCTGAAGAACACCATCAATACGATGGTGGATCAGCTGAACGCGTTCGCGAGCGAGGTGACTCGCGTCGCCAAGGAAGTTGGTACGGAAGGAAAGCTCGGCGGTCAGGCGAGGGTCGAAGGCGTCGCCGGAACGTGGCGTGATCTCACGGAGAACGTGAACGGCATGGCGGCGAACCTCACCGTGCAGCTGCGTGACGTGAGCGCCGTCGCGACGGCGATCGCGAATGGCGACCTAACGAGAAAGATCACCGTAGAAGCGCGCGGCGAGATTCTCCAGATCAAGGACGTCGTCAACCGAATGGTCGAGCAGCTGAACGCGTTCGCGGGTGAGGTGATCCGCGTCGCGCGCGAGGTGGGCACCGAGGGTGTGCTCGGCGGTCAGGCGAATGTGCCGGGCGTCGCGGGGACGTGGAAGAGCCTGACCGAGAACGTGAACGGGATGGCGAACAACCTAACGGGCCAGGTGCGCAACATTGCCGACGTGACGACGGCCGTCGCGAAGGGCGACCTGTCGCGGAAGATCACGGTCGAGGCGAAGGGCGAGGTGCTCGCGCTCAAGAACACCATCAACACGATGGTCGACCAGCTCTCGGCGTTCGCGAGTGAAGTGACGCGCGTCGCGCGCGAAGTGGGTACGGAAGGAATCCTCGGCGGTCAGGCGAGCGTGCAGGGCGTGAGCGGCACCTGGAAGGACCTGACCGATAACGTGAACGCGATGGCGTCGAACCTAACGAACCAGGTTCGTAACATCGCCCAGGTGACGACGGCAGTTGCGAATGGAGATCTCTCGCAAAAAATCACCGTCGAGGTGCGCGGTGAAATGTTGGACCTGAAGGACACCATCAACGCGATGGTGGAGAAGTTGCGCATCTTCGCCGACGAGGTGACGCGCGTCGCGAAGGAAGTGGGGACGGAAGGCCGGCTCGGTGGTCAAGCGAGCGTGCCGGGTGTCGGTGGAACGTGGAAGGATCTGACGGACAACGTCAACGCGATGGCCGGCAACCTCACGGTGCAGGTGCGAAACATTGCGGACGTTACGACAGCCGTCGCGCGCGGCGACCTGTCGCGCAAGATCACCGTCGAGGTGCGCGGCGAGATCCTCGAGCTGAAGAATACCATCAACACGATGGTCGATCAGCTCAACGCGTTCGCGAGCGAGGTGACGCGCGTGGCGCGCGAAGTCGGCACGGAAGGAAAGCTCGGCGGACAGGCGAAAGTGCCGGGAGCCGGCGGTGTCTGGCGCGATCTCACGGACAACGTCAATTCGCTCGCGTCCAACCTCACGGGACAGGTGCGCAACATCGCCGATGTCTCGACCGCCATTGCGAATGGTGATCTGAGTCAGAAGATCACGGTCGAGGCGCAGGGCGAGGTGCTCAATCTCAAGAACACGATCAACAACATGGTCGACCGGCTGCGCGTGTTCGCGGACGAAGTCACGCGCGTCGCCAAGGAAGTCGGTACCGAGGGTAAGCTGGGCGGTCAGGCTGAAGTGCCAGGAGTTGCCGGCACATGGAAGGCCTTGACCGACAGCGTGAACGCCATGGCGAACTCGCTCACGGTGCAAGTGCGCAACATCGCCGACGTGGCGACGGCCGTGACGAAGGGCGATCTAACGCGACAGATCACCGTCGAGGCGCAGGGTGAGCTCGATGAGCTCAAGCAGAACATCAACCAGATGATCGGCAACTTGCGCGAGACGACGGAACGCAACCAGGAGCAGGATTGGCTGAAGACGAACCTGGCGAAGTTCTCGCGCATGATGCAAGGCCAGAAGGACCTGGAGTCTGTTTCACGTCTCATAATGTCCGAGCTGACGCCGCTTGTATCAGCTCATCACGGGGCGTTCTTCATACAAGAAGGCGACGCGAGCGCTCCGATGCTCAAGCTGATCGCGAGCTACGCGTATCGGGCGCGGAAGAACGTGAGTAATCGCTTCGGTGTGGGTGAGGGACTCGTCGGACAGGCAGCGCTGGAGAAGCAGCCGATTCTGCTGACGAACGTGCCTGACGACTACATCCAAATCACATCCGGATTAGGCGAGGCTCCGCCCCGCAATATCATTGTTCTCCCAATTCTGTTCGAAGGAGAGGTAAAGGCCGTTATCGAGCTCGCGAGCTTCCTGCCGTTCAGTGCGATTCACCAGACGTTCCTGGATCAGCTGGCCGAATCGATCGGTGTCGTGCTGAACATGATTCAGGCGAACATGCGCACCGAGGAGTTGCTCGAGCAGTCGCAGAAGCTCACCCAGGAGCTGCAGAGCCAGTCGAAGGAGCTCCAGCAGCAGCAGGAAGAGCTCAAGCGCTCGAACACGGAGCTCGAAGCGCAAGCTCGGACACTCCGTCAGTCGGAGGAGCTACTCAAAGAGCAGCAGGAGGAGCTACAGCAAGTCAACGAAGAGCTGGAGGAGAAGGCGAGCCTTCTCGCGGAACAAAATGCGAAGGTGGAGCAGAAGAACCGCGAAGTAGAATCGGCGCGTCAGGCCCTCGAGGAAAAGGCACAGCAGCTTGCGCTCAGCTCGAAGTACAAGAGCGAGTTCCTCGCGAACATGAGCCACGAGCTGCGGACACCGCTCAACTCGTTGTTGATCCTCGCGAAGTTGCTCACCGAGAACAAGGACAAGAACCTGACGGGCAAGCAGGTCGAGTTCGCGCAGACGATCTATTCGTCAGGTACAGATCTCTTGAACTTGATCAATGACATTCTCGACTTGTCCAAAGTCGAGGCGGGCAAGATGGAAGTGAACGTAACGGACGTAACGGTTCGCGACGTCACGGATTTCGTCGAGCGGACGTTCCGGCCAGTGGCCGAGCAGAAGGGGCTCAGTTTCACCGTCGATGCGGCGCCTGATTCGCCATCGCCAATCTTTACTGACGGCCAGCGGCTTCAGCAAGTTCTCAAAAACCTTCTCTCGAACGCATTCAAATTCACGGAGCGTGGTAATGTCACGCTGTCGATCCGCCGCGCCGACAAGGGTCGCCGGTTCGCGGCACGAACGCTCGATAAGGCGGACGACGTGATTGCGTTCGGCGTGAAGGACACCGGAATCGGGATCGCGCGCGAAAAGCAGCAGCTCATCTTCGAGGCGTTCCAGCAGGCCGACGGCACGACGAGCCGCAAGTATGGCGGCACCGGTCTCGGCCTATCGATTAGCCGAGAGATCGCGCGGCTCCTCGGCGGTGAGATTCATGTCGAGAGTACGCCGGCTCAGGGAAGCACATTCACGCTCTTCCTGCCGGTGAAGTATCACGAGCAGGATCGAAAGCGTCTCGAGGACGAGTTGATGTCAGGCCCGCGCCCCGAACGGCTGCGATCGCAGGCGGCGACGGACCGCGCCGCGGCCCGTGCGTCGTCGCGCGATCGCGAAAACGCATCGGCATCGCCGCGACCGGCGCTGCCACCGCCTCGCGAAGCCGAGCGTCGAGTGGCCATGTCGAGCGCTTCGGGGGCCGGCGCGT
>Ga0207693_10001848_pt1 | contig 18546 bp, 14 predicted proteins | sample LARL81metaG_FD_184347 | JGI IMG/M metagenome (GOLD analysis project Ga0207693, IMG submission 184347) | Corn, switchgrass and miscanthus rhizosphere microbial communities from Kellogg Biological Station, Michigan, USA - LAR L8-1 metaG... | ecosystem: Host-associated > Plants > Roots >...
GGCAGGGTCGATGAGTCGCTGCGCGAGCCGGCCACCCTGCCGGCCCTGGCCGTGCTCGCGACGGGCGGGTACGTCGGCAGACAGGACGCGGCCGATCTGGCCGCCGCCTACCGGTTCCTGCGCCGGGTCGAGCATCTGCTCCAGCTCAGGCACCTGCGGCGGACCCACACCATGCCCGAGGAACCCGAGGTGCTGCGGCGGATCGGCCGGGCGCTGCGGCTCGCCGGGGCTGGCCAGGCGGCGCAGGGCGGCGACGCCGCCGAGGCCGGGCCTGCCGGGGAAGGCGCGGCGCGCGACAGCCGCGCGCGCGGCACGGGCGGGGACGGCCGGCCGGGCGTCCCGGGCCGCGCCGCCGGGCGGCTGGATCCGGCCGAGGAACTGCTCGCCCGCTGGCGGGAGCATGCGGGCCAGGTCCAGCGGCTGCACGAGAAACTGTTCTACCGTCCGCTGCTTGACGCGGTGGCCAGCCTGCCCGGCGAGGTGGCCCGGCTCACCCCACAGGCCGCCGAGGCCAGGCTCAAGGCGCTGGGTTACGCCGACCCGGCCGGTGCGCTCCGGCACATCGCGGCGCTGACCGCCGGGGTGTCGCGGCGCGCGGCGATCCAGCGCACCCTGCTGCCGCTTTTGCTCGGCTGGTTCGCCGACGCGGCCGACCCCGATGCCGGGTTGCTGGCGTTCCACCAGGTCAGCGATGCCCTCGGGAACAGTCCGTGGTATTTGCGGCTGCTGCGGGACGACATGACCGTGGCGCAGCGTATGGCGCGACTGCTCGCTTCCAGCCGGTACGCGGCGGGCCTGCTGCTCCGCCAGCCGGAGACCGTCGCCTGGCTCGGCAACGACGCCCAGCTTGCCCCGCGCGAGCGCGCGGCGCTGCACGCGGAGGCCGCGGCGCTGGTGGGCCGGCACGGCGAGGCCGCCGCCGCGGTGGCGGCACTGCGCGCACTGCGCTGCCGGGAACTGCTCAGGACCGCCATGGCCGACCTGCTTGGCCGGTCCGGGCCCGAGCAGACCGGGGAGGCGCTCACCGCCGTGGCCGCGGTCACCATCGAGGCCGCGCTCCAGGTGGCGGTGCGCTCCGTGGCGGACCGCCGGGGGGAGTTTCCCACCCGGCTGTGCGTGGTGGCAATGGGCAGGTTCGGCGGCCACGAGTGCGGATACGGCAGCGACGCGGACGTGATGTTCGTGCACGACCCGCTGCCCGGGGCGGACGAGCAGGAGGCGACCGCCGCGGCGCACGCCGCGGCTGAGGAGTTGCGGGCCCTGCTGGGCCAGCCAGGGCCGGAGCCGCCCCTCCTCATAGATCCCGGCCTGCGCCCGGAAGGACGGCAGGGGCCGTTGGTGCGCACCCTGGCCTCCTACCGGGCCTACTACCAGCGCTGGTCGGTGGCCTGGGAAAGCCAGGCCCTGCTGCGCGCAGAGCCGGTGGCAGGCGACAGCGAACTGGGAGCCCGCTTTACGGCGCTTGCGGATGAGTTCCGCTATCCGGACGGCGGCATCCCCGAGCCTTCCGTCCTGGAAATAAGGCGCCTCAAGGCACGGATGGAGGCCGAGCGCATGCCGCGCGGCGTGGACCCCGCACTGCACCTGAAGCTCGGGCCGGGCGGGCTGTCCGACGTCGAGTGGGTGGTGCAGTTGCTGCAGCTCAGGCACGCCCACGCGGTGCCTGAGCTGCGGACCACGCGCACCCTGGCCGGGCTGGGTGCGGCAGCGCGGGCCGGGCTGGTGGCGCAGGAGGACGCCGATGTGCTGGCCCGCGCCTGGCGGCTGGCCTCCCGGATCAGGGACGCGGTGGTGCTGGTCCGCGGCCGGGCCGCGGACGTGCTGCCCGCCCGTGCCTCCGAACTCGCCGCGGTGGCGTCGGTGCTGGGCTACCACCCCGGGTCCGCCCAGGATTTGATACAGGATTACCGTCAGGCGGCGCGCCGGGCCCGGGGGGTGATGGAAGCGCTGTTCTACGAGTGACGAGTGCCCGGTTTGCGGTAACACAGGCGCATATATCGCTCACGCATCGTGCAGCGTGGGCGCCCCCGGCCTGGTTGATACCGTCTAGCGTGGGAATGCAGGACGGGGGGTCGCGGGCCAGGGGCAGGGCTGCGAACGTGGCTTACGACATTGAGAGACATATGACCGTCCCGCCAAGGCCGCGCGGAGCGCCGGCGGCCAAGGATCCTGCGCCGGCCCGCGGGGGCCGGCGCCGCGGGCTGCGGGCTGCCCTCACGGTCATCGTGGCCGTGTGCGCGGCCGCGGTGGCCGTGGTCGCCGGGATTGGCCTGGTGCGATTGGCCGGCGCGGGCCAGCCGGTGAAGCACAGCGCCGCGGCGGGCTCGGCCGCGGCGAAATCCGCCATCGAGGGCTCGGGCAAGGTCCACCCGGGCCCGGGGAAGGCCGCCCTGCCGCCGCTCTCGGCCACGCAACTGGCCGGCCAGCGGGTGATCTACAGCTACACCGGGCTGATCCCACCGGCCAACCTGCTCCGCTGGATCCGGGCGGGCAAGGTCGCCGGTGTCATCTTCTTCGGCTCCAACATCTCAAGCCAGGCCCAGCTCGCAGCGGTCGCGGCCGAACTGAACAAGGCCAACGCCAGCCCGAAGAACCCGATGCGGCACTACCCGCTGCTGCTCATGACCGACCAGGAGGGCGGCCTGGTCCGCCGCCTGCCGGGCGCACCCTACGAGTCGGAGAAACAGATCGGCGAGGGAGTCCATCCCGCGGTGGCGGCGAAGGCCGCGGGCCGGGGCGCGGGCCAGAACCTGACCGGGGCCGGCCTGAACGTGAACCTGGCGCCGGTGCTCGACGTGTACCGGACGCCGGGCGACTTCGACGACCAGTTCGGGCGCTCGTACAGCACCAGCCCGCACGAGGCCTCCTACCTGGGCGCCGACTTCGTCAAGGCGCAGCAGGCCACCGGCGTCGCGGCCACCGCGAAGCACTTCCCCGGGCTGGGCGCCGCCGCGACCGCGCAGAACACCGACGAGGAGCCGGTGACGCTGAACGTGCCGCTGGCCACGCTGCGCGGCACCGACGAGTACCCCTACCGGGCGGCCATCCGGGCCGGTGTCAAGCTGGTCATGGTGTCGTGGGCGACCTACCCGGCGCTGGACCCGGGCCGGCCGGCCGGGCTGTCTCCCACGATCGTCAACGGCGAACTGCGGCAGCGGCTCGGTTTCACCGGCGTCACGATCACCGACGCGCTGGAGGCCGGCGCCCTGAAGGCCTACGGCACCACCAGGCACCGGGCCACCATGGCGGCCGGTGCCGGGATGGACCTGATCCTCTGCTCGGCGCAGCGGCCCGGCCAGGGATACCAGGCGAGGATCGCGCTGTCCATGGTCTACCGGCACGGCAGCCTGGACCAGGCGGCGTTCCGTGCCGCGGTGCAGCGAATCCTCGCGCTGCGGGCGAGCCTGCGCCACTAGAGCGCGTCTTATAGGTCATGGGACGGGGCCGCTGCTATAGCCGGAAGCGTCGCCCGGAAGCCACAAGGCTGTTGAGCCGCCGGTCTCCATACCATCTCCATGGCATTCACAGCCCACCTCCGCATTGGCGCGTTGCCCTCCTGTTCAACGGGAGCGATATGGCCGGGGATTGTTGTGCTGCGCGGAAACTCCCGGTCACGAAGGAATGGGGGCAGCGTGATCGACGTGCGGGGGAACCCTTGGGAGCACGATCCTGGCCCGCCGAGCTCAAGTGGCTGGGCAGAGTTGTTCGCCGGTACACCGAACTACCGCGGGTTGGGCCGCGTGGTCGTGGGGCGTGAGGCGTTTCGCTGGCACCATGGCCCGATGTTTTTCCGGGGACGGCTCGACGGCTCGGCCAAAGTCCTGGTGGTCGGGCAGGAGGGCGCCCAGGACGAGTCGCTCTCGCACCGTTCGTTCACTGGTGGCACGGGGGCCCGGATGCAGAACCTGCTGCATTTCCTCGGCTTTGACCGCTCCTACCTGTTCCTGAACTCCTTCGTCTACCCGATCTTCGGGCAGTACACACAAGACCTGCGGCCACTCGCGCAGGATCCGCGGTCGCCGATCGTCATCCACCGCAATCAGATCTTCGACAAGGCCGTGATCGAGGGCGACGTGCGTTTGGTCATCGCCGTGGGCCGGGCTGCGAAGGAGTCGGTCGCGACCTGGATCGAAGCTCACGGCGGCACCGCGCAGCCGGAGACTCTGGACACGGCGTCGCTGGGATCCTTGCCGAGCCGCGTCCGGGCGGTGGGGGTGCTGCACCCCGGCAGCGCAGCATCGGGGTCGACGGCCGCGATCAAGGCTGACTTCGTGCGTGCGATCGGGCACGTCAGGGACTGGCTCCAGGCCGACCCCGGGTGGCTTCCGGCCGACACCGGCGTCGCCCGGGATCTCACGGCGCCGTTTCCGTACTCCTCGATGGCGATCCCGTTCCGGGACTTCCCGTTCGGCACTTGCCCGCGTCTGGGCCGCGGCGGGACGTCGAGCAACCGCACCGATGACCAACGGGCGATCCGCCTGTTTTCTGAGGCGGGGAAGTACAACGCGCGCGGCGCGCACCTCCGCGACCCCTCGTCGGCGGACGGCAGCGATGAGGGCTACGCTGACGATCCCGGTGACCTGCCCTATGAGCCGCCACGTGCGGTTCCGCGCAGATTCGACCCCGGCCCGCCCGCCGACATCGCGCGGCTCTTGGCCGGTGGCGAGCCGGGCTTCGCATGGCCCGACTTCTCCGCGCTTGGCGTCACCGCACACCCGTCGTTCGGCGTGGGGCCGATCTACCGGGGACGCTTCCGGGGACTCAGCCTGTTCGTCCTCGCCGACCAGGGGTCCGACGACGACACCTTCACCGGGCGGGCGCTGTCGGGCGAGGCCGGCCAGCAATTCCAGGGCTTCCTCGAGGCGGCGGGCCTGACCAGGCGCTACCTGATCATCCGCACCCTGCCGGTCGACACACTGGATCTGAGCCCGGCTAAACGCCTGGCCCTCGCCGACAACCCACTCGTCCAGGCGTTCCACCGTGAGCTGCTGCGGCGGCTGCGCGCCGTGAACGCCGGAGTCACCGCTCTATTGGCGATGGGCCCCGGGGCTCGCCAGCTCGCGCCCGCCGTGATCCCGGCGGGCTTGACCGTGATCGACCTCGCCGCTCCCGGCGAGCCCAATTTCCGGGCATCCTGGCAGGCGGTGCTCACCCAGCTCGCCAGCCGCGCCTACACCCGGGACCTGTCCAAGCCCACCTTCACCGCCCCAACCGCCCGCGGCCAGCTGCCCCGGATTGACCTGCCCTATGGGACGCTTCGCTGGGCCGGGACATCGGGGGACCGGGCGGTGCGCCCGGTTGACACCGACACCGACAAGCCCTCGCCGGACTACCTCAAGCTCTTCCTTCCCGCCTGGGCAGCGAATCTGGATCCGGCCGCGCTCACCGCGGACGAGCAGCTCGCGGCCAAGCAGCTCACCTGATCATGGCTGCCGACCCGATCTCCCGCTACGGCCTGCGCGGCCGGGTGGTCACCATGGACGCGTCCCGAACGATCCTCAGTGACGGGATCGTATGGGTCGCCGACGGATCGATCAGCGACGTGACCCCCGCCAGCGACATACCTCCCGCTCACGCCGGATCCCCGGTGATCCCGACCGCCGGGACGATCTACCCCGGCATGATCGAGCTTCACAATCACCTCGCCTACAACTCCCTGCCGCTGTTCCCGATCCCCCGGCTCTACACCAAGCGAGAGGAGTGGCAGGGGACGCGAGGCTACCGGCGCTACGTCAGCGGCCCTGCTGGCGTGATCGCGTCGGAGCCGGAGCTGATCCGCGCGACCATCCGGTACGTGGAGTGCAAGAGCCTTATCGCGGGCACCACCACCTCGCAGGGGATCACGCTCCGGACGGAACCGATCAGGCACCTGTACCAGGGCATCGTCCGCAACGCCGAGCTGCCGGACGCGCCCGGCCTGGTACCCGCACGACCCAAGATCGGCGACGTGAAGCCGGACGAGCTCGAGGCGTTCCGCAAGTCACTCACCGGCAAGGGTGCCCGTATCATCCACCTTGCTGAAGGGCTGCCAACCTCAGCAGCCCGCCAGCACTTTCTCGATCTCCACGCCCCCGACGGCACCCCGGACGGCACCTGGGCCATCGCACCGGAGTTCGTCGGCATCCACGCCACCGGCCTGACCGGTGACGACCTCGCGGTCGTCGCTGAGCACGGCGGATCGATCGTCTGGTCACCGTTCAGCAACCTGATCCTGTACGGCGCGACGGCTGACATCGCTTCGGCCATGCAATTGGGAATCAAGGTGGCCCTCGGATCCGACTGGTCGCCCACCGCGAGCAAGAACCTGCTCAACGAGCTCAAGGTCGCCCAGATCTTCAGCCGTGACAGGCAGATCGGTCTCACCGACCAGCAGCTCGTGGAGATGGTCACCGTCAGCCCGGCGCAGATCCTCGGCTGGCAGGCCTTGCTGGGATCGATCGAGCCGGCCAAGCTCGCCGACCTGACCGTGGTGGCCGGCCGGACCGGAGATCCCTACGGGCACCTGGTTGACGCAACCGAGAGCGACATCCGGCTGGTCGTCATCGGGGGGATCGGCCGGTACGGGACGCCCGCACTGTTGCGAAAGCTGAGCCCGGTCGATGAGCAGCTCGACGTCGCCGGTCAAGCACGAGCTTTCCACCTGGACACCGACGATCCCGACCCGGTGCTCGGCCCCATCGGACTCGGCGAGGCAACCACGATTCTCGCCGACGCGCTAGAGCACATGCCCGAGCGCGCAGAGGCCATCGGCTCGGCCGATCTCGGGATGGTGGCACACGAGGGGGTGGCGGGCGCCAGCGCAGACCAGCGATGGTTCCTCGAACTCGACCAGCCACCGATCACCGGCATCGGCCCAGCGCTGTCCGAGGGCGTGGCGCCCGCGCTCCTGGACACGGTCATCGGCGCCGAGAGCTTCGCCTCGATCGCCGTCCCACTGGACATCGATCCCCTGGCCACGGAGGGAGACGACGCCTTCTTCCGGATGCTCGCAAACCTGGCGAACCTGCCCGAGGTCATTCGCGCCGAACTGCCCGGCCGATACGGCGAGGTGCCACGATCCCCGGCGGCGGGGATCGGCCTGGCCGACGACGACATCCCGATCGCGCCGCTGCCGCTGCATGAGCTTCTCGGCCGCCCCGGCGACCTGACGCGCAGCGACCGGCACCTGATCGTCGGGCAAGCGATCGTCCTGCTCGAACAGGCCTATGTGCACCTGCCTATCAAGCGTGCGAGATACGCCATCGATCCGCTGCAGCGGCTACGTCTCCTGGAACACAGGCTCCAGGACTCCCCGCCGAACGGTGACCGCGCTCCCGAGAGCAGTTTCCACTCCGAACTCATCGAGATCTTCACCTCGTTGCGTGACCTGCACACTCACTACGTTCCGCCCGAGCCGTACCGCTCCCACACGGTCTATCTGCCGTTTCTCGTTGAGGAGTGCACCCGTGACGGCAGGCAGCAGTACATCGTCTCCAAGGTCGCGGCCGGGGCTGACCTCGATCCTTCGTTCGTCACCGGTGTCGAGGTCACCCACTGGAGCGGAACGCCGATCGAGCGTGCCATCGAGCGCAACGCCGATCGGCAGGGCGGGGGCAACCACGCCGCCCGGATGGCCCGCGGGATGGATGCACTGACCATCCGGACCCTGGGCCGGACCGCGCCGCCCGACGAGGACTGGGTGGATATCACCTATCGCACCGCTGACGGAAGCGAGCGAGAGGTCCGCGTGCGCTGGAACACCTATCAGCCGCTGGAACCGTCACCATTCGGAGATGCCCAGCAGGCATTCGCGGCCGCCGCTCCGGCCAGCGCGGGTGGTCTCAGCCGGCTCGCCGCCCTGGGCATCGATGCCCAGACGACGACGGTCAACCTTGTCAGGCGGGATCTCTTCGCCCGCGGGTGGCAGACCAGGCAAGCCGCCAGCGCTGATGAACTCCCCACCGAACTGCCCGGAGCGCTCCGCGCCCGAATCTGCCGCACCAGCATCGGAGACGTGATCCACGTTCGGATCTTCACGTTCCTCGTTCCGGACCCCGACGGCTTCGTCGACGAATTCCTCAGACTGTGCCAGGCCCGCCCCACTGCCGGGCTGATCGTCGACGTCCGTGGGAACGGTGGCGGCGACATCCGGGCGGCCGAACAGCTCCTGCAGGTCCTTACCCCCCGGCGGATAGAGCCGGAGCCTGCACAGTTCATCGTCAGCCCCTTGATCAGGCGGCTATGCTCGGCCAACCAGAGCGGTGAGATCAACCTCAGCTCCTGGGCCAAATCCGTGCAGGATGCGGTCGAGACCGGCGCCAGCTTCTCAACCGGGTTCCCGATCGGTTCGGCCGACGACGCCAACAGCCGCGGTCAGGGCTATTACGGCCCGGTTGTCCTTGTCACCGACGCCCGCTGCTACAGCGCGACCGACATCTTCGCCGCAGGCTTCCAGGATCACGGCATCGGGCCGGTCCTCGGGCTGGCCGAATACACCGGCGCGGGCGGCGCCAACGTCTGGACGCACGATCTTCTTCGCCAGCTTCTCCCCGCGCGCAACACGCCCCTGAAGCCTCTCCCGCGGCAGGCCGCCTTCCGGGTCGCCGTTCGCCGCACCACGAGGGTCGGCGCACACGCGGGCGAATTGCTTGAGGATCTCGGCGTCGCCTCCGACGAGATTCACCACATCACCCCCGACGACCTGCTCAACGACAACAAGGACCTCATCGAAGCAGCAGCCGGGCTCATGCGGGGGCGTATGGCCCGGTGTCTGGAGGCCGACGTGGAGCCCACCGCGGAGGGAGTGACGATCCGGGTCCGGTCGGCCAACCTTGACCGCGTTGACGCATACATCAACAAGCGCCCGGTTGGTTCCGAGGATGTCCGCGACGACACATGCGTCTTCCACGTGCCGCATCCGGTGATAGGACCCGATCCGCAGTTGCGCCTTGAAGGCTTCGAAGACGGAGGCCTGGTGGCCGTGAGACAGGCCGCCCTGCCGGACCCGCCCTAGCCGCACCGGGCAGCCGCCTGGAAACGCGCCCGAGCCCGCGCCCGGGCCGGAATGTCCGACCCAGGTGACAGAGTGCGGGCAGTGCCGGGCACCAGACACCGGTCACGCAGCGCCGGTCATCTCGGCGCCGGCCCTGGGTGGAACGGCTCTATAGCCTTCATGGGCCGGTTTCGGACGAGGAGCTTGGCGCTCTGGCCGAGGCCTGGAAGCCGTTCCGGACCTGGGCGGCCGTCCTCATCAGGGCCGCCGCGCGGCGCGTGCCCGGCGACCAACCGGCGCAATCTGGCACCAATCCGGTTGACCGGCCGCGCCGAATAGGGGACACGGTCGCCACCGGCGCGGTAGCCCCCCTCCGTGCCGAAACGGTGCGCAGCTAGTAACGCGCGGTGCTGGCTGCCAACCCGCCGCGCGAGGCCACCCGGCGACCTGGTGGCGGGCAGCTCTTTGGGCTGCCCGCCATCTCACGCTTCTGGGAGCGGCGTTCAGAGCTGGCTCTGAGATAACCAGCAAAGGCCGAGATGGTTGTCAGCGGCCATTCAGCTTTCTCGCAGGTTTGGACCCGACTATCAGGGAGAGGCCACGAAGACCGTACCTGTGAGGGAGCCGATTCCCATGACCATGATTCACGAGCCGCCGACCTACGCGGGCTCCGGGCAGACGCCGCCCGGATCGCCGTGGTACGGCCCTGAGGGCCCAGGCGGTCCCGGCGGACCCTACGGGTACGGCGGAGGAGGCCAGGGCCCGGGCCGTCCGGTGCACCACTGGCGCCACCGCTTCGGCCTGGCCGCCGTCGCGGTAGTGGCCGGCCTTGGCACCTTCTTCGGGCTGATGGTCGCGACGGGTCCGTCCCGCGACGCAGTACTGACCACCGCCCAGATTGCCACCCAGACCGACCCCGGCCTGGTGGACGTCATGACCAACCTCGGGCTGCAGCAGGCCCAGGCGGCCGGCACCGGCGTGGTGCTGACGCCGTCGGGTGAGATCCTCACCAACAACCACGTGATCAAGGGCGCCACCTCGATCAAGGTCCGCGATGTCGGGAACGGGCGCACGTACGCGGCCAAGGTCGTCGGCTATGACCAGAGCCGCGACATCGCGGTCATCCAGGCCGTGGGCGCTTCCGGGCTGCAGACCGCGGCGCTCGGCGACTCGTCCACCGTGAAGGTCGGGGACAAGGTCGTCGCGCTCGGCAACGCGCTCGGCAAGGGCGGCACCCCGGCGGTCGCCGTCGGCCATGTCGCCGGCCTCGGCGCGACGATCACGGCATCGGACGAGGGAGCGGGCACCTCGGAGCAGCTGACCGGGCTGATCCACCACACCGCGCCCATCCAGCCGGGTGACTCCGGCGGCCCGCTGGTCAGCAACACCGGCAAGGTGATCGGCATCGACACGGCCGCCTCCGCCTCCTCCGGGTTCCAGTTCCAGCAGTCGGCACGCACCCAGGCCTTCGCGATCCCGATCAACCAGGCCATGACGCTGGCCCACCAGATCGAGGCCGGCCAGGCATCGTCCACCATCCACATCGGCCCCACCGGGCTGCTCGGCGTGGGGGTCATGTCCGCGAACCAGGCCGCGTCCAGCGGGATCTCGGCCGGCTCCGGCGCAGTGGTCCAGCAGATCGTGCCCAACGCGCCTGCCGCCCGCGCCGGGATCACCGAGGGCGACACGATCATCGCGGCCGGCGGTCACATGGTCACCTCCCCGAACGGGCTGCAGTCGGCCCTGGAGCCGTTCCACCCGGGCAACCACGTGAGCATTACCTGGACCGACCAGACCGGCCAGAACCACACGGCAACGGTGGTACTGGCCAACGGCCCGGCCCAGTAACTCCCGGCTCGGTAGCCGCTAACTCGGCAACCACCGGCACGAACGCCCCGGCCGCCGTCAAACAGACGGTGGCCGGGGCGTTTTGCGTCTTGCGACCTGGCGCTAGTTGAGCACCCGCCGGGTGAAGGTCCTGGCGCCGAGGTAGCCGAAGATCACGGTCCCGCCGACCAGGACGGTCAGGATGGCCCACATCGCCATGTGCGCGGACCCCGGTGTGAGCACCGCGCGCAGTCCCTCGGACATGTACACCATCGGGTTGATCAGGACCAGGTACTGCAGCCACCGGATCTGGTGCAGCGCCGCCCACGGGTAGTACACGCAGCCCAGCATCGTCGCTGGCAGCAGGATCACCGCGAACAGCATCTGCATCTTGCGCGGGTCCATGACCGTGCCGAGCAGCAGCCCGAGCGAGGCGGTGAGCAGCGACGCGGTGACCAGGATGACCACGAGCAGCGGCCAGTTGGTGACGTGCACGTGCGGTGCCTGGCCGGCCGCGTGGACCACCAGCACGATCGGGAAGACGATCAGCGCGCCGATGAACGCCTGCGCGGCACCGGCCGCGATCTTCTGCGTCGCCAGAACGCCGATGGGCACGGGAGCCAGCGCCCGGTCCTCGATCGTGCGCTGCCAGGAGAACTCCATGACCAGCGGGAAGGTCACCGCCATGATCCCCTGCATGAGCAGCATGGAGGCCATGAGCCCGGGCACCAGGATCGTCGCGAAGTTCACGCTGCTGGCGGCCGCGCCGGCCGCGCCCGCCGCGGTGGACGCGCCGCCGAACATGAAGCCGCCGCCGATCTTGGGCATCACGTAGGTGAACACGAAGACGAACAGCAGCGGCTGCATGACCGCCCTGGTGAACGTCCCGACCGCGTTGCGCCGCAGCACCCGGAACTCCCGTGCCATCATCGCCGCGAAGGTCTTGGCCAGCGTCGGCTGCGGCACCGGCGCTTCGGTGATCAGGGCGGCAATGGCCGGGCCGGTACTAGCCCCGGCGGCCGCGGGCCGCCCGGCGTCACCGGCCGGGGGCGTCATCGTGGATGTCGTCGATGTCATTCCCGGTACTCCCGTCCGGTCAGGTTGAGAAACACCGTTTCCAGGCTGGGCTTGAGCTGCGCCGCGTCACGCACGGTCAGGCCGGCCCTGGCCCCGGCCGCGACCAGTTCGCCGAGCACACCATCGGGCTCGGAGGCGAACACCCGGATCCGGTCGTGGTCGGTCTCCACCTTCCCCACGCCGGGCCGCCCGGCCAGGCCGGTGTCCGCGGCCAGGCCATCGGGCACCTCGCCCTCATACCTCACGGTGATAACCGTGTCCGCCCCGGTGCCATCCTTCAGTTCGTCCACCGTGCCGGCGGCCAGCACCTCGCCGTGGTCCACCACGGCGATCCGGTCGCACAGCGCCTCGGCTTCCTCCATGTAGTGGGTGGTGAGCAGGATGCTCTGGCCCTGGTCGTGCAGCACCCCCAGGATGTCCCAGAGGTTCACCCTGGTCTGCGGGTCAAGCCCGGCGGTCGGTTCGTCCAGGAACAGCACCTCCGGCCGGTGTACCAGGGCACGGGCGATCAGCAGCCGCCTGGCCTGCCCGCCGGACAGGTCGGTGGCCATCGCCTTGCGCCGGTCGCCGAGCCCGAACGCGTCGATGAGCTGGTGCGCCCGCCGGGTGGCCTCGCGCGTTCCCAGGCCGAAGAACCTGCTGCGGAACTCCAGGTTCTCGGTGACCGTGAGTTGCATGTCCAGGGTGTTGTTCTGGGTCACCACCCCGATCCGGCGCTTCACCCCGACCGGGTCGGCCACCACGTCGATGCCGGCCACCCAGGCGCGGCCCCCGGTAGGCAGCACCAGCGTGGTGAGCATGCCGATCGTGGTGGACTTGCCGGCGCCGTTCGGCCCGAGCAGGCCGAACAGTTCGCCCGAGGGCACGTTCAGGTCGATGCCGCGAACCGCGGGCACGTCGCCGCGCGGGGTCTTGTAGGTCTTGCGCAGGTCCTCGGTACGGATCGCGGTGCCCGCGCCCGCTGTCGCCCGCGCGGCCGGTGGCTGCATGGCACTGTCGGTCACTGACCGCGCTCCTCTCGTATCAGCGTGCCGAACCGCTCGATGGTGTCGATAAGGAACCTTCGGATCACCGGCTCGTCGGCCGGGTCCACGTAGCCGAAGGCCTCCTGCCACCTCGGCCCGATCAGCGATATTGCTTCCTCGACCTTCCGCCGTCCGGCGTCGGTGAGGTGCAGCCGGACGACCCGGCGGTCGGTGGGCTCCCGGCGGCGCTCCACGTAACCGTCGCGGACCAGCGTGTCTACGACCGAGGTCACCGTGCCGGGCGTCCACGAGCCCCAGGCCGCGACTTCGCTGGACTTGAGCCCGTCACGGGCCGCCAGCAGCCGCATCACGCCAAGGCCGGCCGGGCTGATCCCGGTGCCCTGCGCCGTGGACCCGATGAACGCCCCGACCAGCCGGATCGCGACCATGACCAGCGCAGGCAGCGGGGCGTCCGCAGGCGGCTGCCCGCCGGTATCTCCCCATACCCAGCGCGCCTGCTGCACCTCGGGCCGGTCCAGGACGCCGCCCTGCTCGGCCGGCCCGGTATCCGGCCCCGCCGGCCCGGCCGCCCCAAGGGCCCCTTCAGCGATCATGAGGCCAGCATGCCGGAACCACTACTTTGTAGTCAAATCATTTGGAGTCAAAGTAGTTGCGCTGCGAGCGAACCCCCTCAGCCGTCGTCCACGACGATGCCGATGCTCGCGGCGAGGACCGGCGCCATGACCGCGAGCTGCTCGGAGGTCACAATCGCGCCGCGCAGTGAGGTCGCGTCGGTGGTGATCCCGAGTTCTGCCCCGCGCAGGTCGACCTGGTCCAGCGTGGTCCGCGTGAACGTGACCCCGGCCAGCCGGCAGCCGGTGAACGAGGTGCGGGCGAGCGCGGCGCCAGTGAAGTCCACCTCACGCAGCAGGCAGTTGTCGAACACCACCTCGGTCAGTTTCGCGTCGCGGAAGTTGACCGCGTCGAGCTTGCACCCGTGCAGGGTCACCCGGTGCAGCCGCGCGCCGAACGCCTCGACCCCGGCCCACGCGCTGCTGATCAGCGTCGTGTCCGACCAGTTGGTCTCGGCCAGGGCGGTCCCGGTGAACGCCACGTCGCGCAGCCAGGCCGAGGCGAACCTGGCCTGCCGGAGCGCGCCGCCGGTGAACGTCACCCCGGTGAAGGCGCACTCAAGGAAGCGGCTGTCCGGGGCGCTGGCATCGGCGAAAGCCTCGTCATCGAAGTGTGCACAGTCGTAGTCACCGCGCGGCTGCAACCTGCCCCGATGGGCCTGCAGCGCCGCGGCGAACGGAAGGTCGGCCAGTTCCTGCCAGGGCATGGCACCCATGATGGACCGTGTTGGCCCGGGGAGCGACCCGGTGGCCCGGGCCTCGTCAGCAGCGGGCGTTGGCGCGCAGGATGTGGAGCGCCTCCACGGTCTTGCACCCGCGCCACTCCCGCTCCGCCGCCGGCGACCAGGCCATCCAGTTGAACGTCCAGCCGCCGTCGGGCAGTTGCGCCGCGGCCAGGTGGTCCAGGCCGGCGTCGATCACCTGCTGATCGAACAGGCCGCGGGCCAGCGAGCCGGGCAGTGGCGCGAAGTCCAGCGGGAAGTGCACCTCGCCCGGGGTTTCCGGGTCCAGCGCCACCATGCCGTCGAAGATCATCGGCCCGATCTTCTCCATTGCCGCGCGGGCCCGGTCCCGGTCCGGCACGTTGTCGAGGAACCAGAACAGTGCGCGCATGTCGTAGGGGCCCACGTCGGCCAGTGCGTCGATCCGGGACCAGAGCAGCTCGGTGGCCTGGCTCAGCCACGGGTGCGCCGGCCCCCCACCCGCCTCCCCATCCCCCTTCACGGCTCCCGCCGCGTGCAGCGTCCCGGCGAGCAGCCCGGTGCAGATCGGCGACGCCGGGGCCCCACCCGCCTCCCCATCCCCCTTCACCGGGACGAGCCACGGCGCGTGCGGCCAGCCCTCAATCGACGGCTCCACGAACACCGCACCGCCCCCGGCAGGGGCATGGGCGGCGAGCCAGCCGCAGGCACCGTCGGCCAGTGCGGTGTCCCACGCACCGGCCTCCAGCAGGACCCGCAGCGCGAAATCGATGGCCAGCGGCTGGCTGGCCGGGCAACGGCCGTCCGGCTCCAGTGCGTGGCCGAACCCGCCGTCGGGGTTGCGGTAGGCGGCAACGGCGTCGCGGACCGGGCCGGCGTCGCCGCCGCGGAACAGGCGCTCGAACCTCCGCCGCTCGAGCACGCGGGCGCTGGCGGTCAGGAATTGCTCTGCTGCTTCGATGTCTGGTGAGGTCATGCGCCCTAGCTGACCATGGCGCCGGTTCCGCCGTCTTGAACTAAACGGACAGCCCAGTGCGAGACTGGTTCCTATGGAATGGGGCCCGGGCTACCGGGAGCAGCCGCCCCCGGCGGGCCTGCTCCCGTCGGTGGCATGCCTGTGGGCGCGGGTCGTCGGGCCCGAGGCCGACGCGCTTGCCGAAGTGCTGCCGGACGCCTGCGTGGACCTCATCTGGGAGCAGGGGCACGGGCTTATCGTCGCCGGGCCGGACACCGGTCCCGTTCCCTCGGTCACGCCTGCGGGCACGGTCCTCGCCGGGGTGCGGCTCGCGCCGGGCGCGGCCGGGCCCGCGCTGGGGCTGCCCATGTCGGAGCTGCTGAACCAGCGGGTGGAGGCCGCCGACCTGGCCACCGGGCCGGCCACGGAACTGGCGCGCGCACTGCCGGGATCGCTGGCCCCCGCGCAGGCGCTGCGGGTGCTGGCCAGGATGACCGGCGTGCTGACCGCCGAGGGACCCGCCGACCCACTGGCCGCGCGGGCGGCCCGGATGCTGCGGCGCCCGGGTGCCCGGGCCGAGGGGGTCGCGGAGCGGCTGGACGTCAGCGAGCGCCAGCTGCGGCGGCGCTGCCAGGCCGCCGTCGGCTACGGGCCCGCCACGCTGCGCCGCGTGCTCCGGTTCCGGCGGTTCGTCGCCTGGGCCGACGCCGGGGCGCCCGGCGGCGACCTGGCCACCGCCGCGGCCGAACTGGGTTACGCCGACCAGGCGCACCTCACCAGGGAATGCGCCCGGCTGGCCGGCGTGACCCCGGCCGGCCTGCTCGCCGCCCGGCGGCCCGCCGTGCACCGATGATTACCGGCAGGCCGGCCCGTCTGGACCAGACAGGAGCACCGCCCGCACTGGGCGACGCCAGCCGACGTACAACCGGAAGCGAGGTACCGCCGTGACGACCCCGGTAACTACCCTGGATCAGCGATTCAGCGATCCCGCCGCGACCGCCACTGAGTGGGAGCAGACCAGCCGGGCGCTGGCGGAGGCCGAGCTGTTCTGGGTCACCACCGTACGGGCCGACGGCCGTCCGCACATGACGCCACTGGTCGCCGTGTGGTCCGACGGCACCCTGTACTTCTGCACCGGCGCCGACGAGCAGAAGGCCGTCAACCTGCGCGGCAACCGGCATGTGATCCTCAGCACCGGGAGCAACACCTGGGACCGGGGGCTGGACGTGGTCGTCGAAGGTGACGCGGTCCAGGTCACCGACGAGGACACGCTGAGGCGGCTGGCCTCGGCGTGGACCGTGAAATGGGACGGCAGCTGGCAGTACCAGGTACGCGATGGCGCCTTCCGGCACCCCGGCGCCGAGGACCCGGTGCTGGTCTTCGCGGTGACTCCGGCCAAGGTCCTCGCGTTCGCCAAGGGCACCTTCAGCCACACCAGGCACAGGTTCTAGCTGGATACCGGGGTGGCCGGCCGGGGTGGTGGGCTTCGAGACCACCAGCTACCGCGTGGCCGGAGAATAAGGGTTAGCCTGCGGCGGCTGAGCCGAGGACGTGGGTGACCCGGTCGGCGGCCCGGGTCACCTCGCCGGCCGGGGCGATGCGGCTGGCCCACGGCCACCAGAACCAGCACCCGCCGCTGGGCAGCGGTGCCACCAGCACGTGGTCGTTCAGCGCTGTCACCTGCGGGTCGGGGTTCTGCACGAAGAGGGCCGGGCGCCTACCGCCCGGGTCGAGCAGCTTGGTGATCCACCCGCGGCCGGTCAGTTCCTGGCGCAGCTCATCAAGGTGCGATACGGGGTCGTGGTGGCCGGGGCAGCACATTCGGTGCACTCCTCGCGGGGTTGGGCTTGACACCCCCAAGGGTCCCGTGACGTGGCTACTCTCGGAAAGAGAACCATCACGCACCGTTAACATGTGCGGGTGCGGGGCGGACCTGTCACCTCAGCAGCCGATCAGTAAGGAACCACCCGTGGCCCGTGACGGTCAGGTCAGTGCGCTCGCACTGTTCTCCGGAGAACTGCGGCAGGCCCGCTCGCAGGCCGGCCTCACCCAGGACCAGCTTGCCGAGAAGCTGTCGTACAGCACCTCGCTCGTCGCGCACGTGGAGACCGGGAGCCGGGCGCCCAGCCTTGACTTCGCGGCCCGCGCCGACGAGGCGCTGGGCACCGGCGGGCTGCTGACCCGGCTGCAGCCGTTCGTGCGCGCCGAGGCCTACCCGGCCTGGTTCCGTGACTGGGTGGAGATCGAGCGCGAGGCGACCTCGCTGCGCTGGTTCGAGCCGTTGCTGATCCCCGGGCTGCTGCAGACCGAGGACTATGCCAGGGCGGTGCTCGCCGCGGCGCACCCAGGGCTCGCCGGGCAGTTCGTGATCGCCGGGGTTCGACGGTGCGGCGGACGTCGCCTACCTGGACAATGCCCTGGCCGGCCAGGTCGTGGAGCGGGCCGACGACGTGGCCAGGGTGACGTTGCTTTACGACATACTGAAGGCGGAGGCGCTACCCCGGCAGGCCTCCATTGACCTGGCGAGAAAGGCGATCGAGAGATGGACCTGACCGGTGCCGCCTGGCGCAAGTCGTCCTTCAGCAGCGGGAACGGCGGGGCCTGTGTCGAGGTCGCGATCGTCCCCGGTGCCACGGAAGGCAGCGGCAGCCTGGTAGCGCTGCGCGACAGCAAGAACCCCGCCGGGCCCGCCCTGGTCTTCACCGCGGCCGAGTGGCAAGCCTTTATCTCCAGCCTCCGCGGCTAGTGCCGGCCCGGGCGAGCACAGCGCTGCCCGGGGACGCACCGGACCCGGATGGCCGGTTATTCGGGCCAGGGGAGGCCGGCCATGTCGGCGGCGGCGCGCAGCCCCCTGGTCGCGCCCGGTGGCACCGGCGGCAGGATCAGGCAGTGGCAGCCGACGCAGATCGAGCCGGAGTCGGCGACCCGGTTGTTGCCGACCATGAGGGTGCGCTCGGGGGACACGCCGAGCCGTTCGCAGGCGGTCAGGAACGGCTCCGGCGCCGGCTTGGCGATGCCCAGGTCACAGGACAGCACGAACGTGCCGATGAACGCGTCCAGGCCGGTCGCTGCGTAGCCGCGGTCTATGCTCCAGCCGGTGTTGCTGACGATTCCGATGGGCAGCCCCGCGCTGCTGAACGCCTTCAGCACGGCCGGGGTGTCCGGGTAGGGGACCATGGTGAGCGGGCTGGTCTTCCATTCGTCGTACATCAACTCGGCCAGGCCGGGAGCGATCTCCTCGAACGGTGCGTAGCCGGCCACGTAGGCCTGGCGGTGGTCGCCCCGGGACAGGTTGCGACGGAGCCGTTTCTCGGCCATCAGCGACCGGCTGTGCTCCCGGGACCTGCGCCAGTGCCTGGCCGCCTCCTCCTCCGAGATGACCACGCCCAGGCGGGCGGCGAGCGTGCGGACCATGGCC